>CEGF01004090.1_pt1 | contig 10732 bp, 9 predicted proteins | sample 306341 | NCBI WGS metagenome assembly CEGF01 (sample SAMEA2755655, study PRJEB7226) | microbial mat metagenome | biome: microbial mat; feature: hypersaline; material: grass silage | place: USA | collected 2014-02-19 | depth 0 m
CGATATTGATCTCCCATCGCTTTTCAACAGTGCGCAGCGCTGATCTCATTCTGGTTATCGATCAAGGACATATCATTGAACGCGGCACCCACGAGGAATTGCTCGCAGCGGAAGGTCGTTATGCCAAGCTATTTCACCTACAGGCGGCAGGTTACAAATAACCACCTAAACATCAATCGTTATTATTACAACTACTATTAACTAGTTGTATCGCCACTTAAAAAAACAGAACGTGAACAAAAGTGACAAACGTCACAAAGCTATCGACCATACTAATACTTTAAAGGTAGTGTGCTCCTACAGGCTTTTCACTACAGGAGTAGCACCTATGAACCGCCTCCATCAGATAAAAGTTAAGTATGCTATTGCCTTTATTAGCGTTGCAGTATCACTACTGGTTATTGTGATCGCCGATGCGCTGCTCGTTAATATGGTGAAAAGCCGTCTAGACACTTTTATTAACAATTATATCCCAGCCACCTCTACCGTACTCAATGCGGATAGAGATCTTTACCAAGCACGGGTAGCTGAGATCGAGTACCTGCTATCCGACCCCAGCTCGGAGCGGGCATCAGCGCTAATCGCTGACTTTGAGGAGAATGCCCAGCAAGCTTACGACCGTATGAGTCAGTATGCCAAACTGATGCAGAACTACCCAGAGCTAACCACCCAACTCGCTAATTTCGAAACGCTCTATAATGATTGGAAACAAGAGGCCACGCGAGTTTTTCAACTACACCAGAACGGTAATACTAACCAGGCTTTAAACCTGTTAGCGGGCTCTTCATTAGATCGGTTCAATACGCTTCGGGATGTCTACGACCTCTCGGGAGTCAATGTTGAAACCGCTACTTACCAAGCAGAAGAAGCCGTCGTCGACAGAATTCAAGTACAGCAGACATCCACTATTATTATCGCTTTAATCATCTTTATTGCGGCGACACTTATTGCACTATTGGGGCCGTTAATGATGTCACGGGCTATTCGCCAGATTAGCGGACGCATAAAAGAGATCACCGAAGGTGATGGCGATTTAACCGCCCGTATTAACAGCCAGCGCCGCGATGAAATCGGCGAACTGGCACAGCAGTTCAATGCTTTTATTAAACGCATTGACGATACGCTTCAATCCGTTAGCAGCAGCACCGTTAGCCTTCAACATGCATCAAGTGAAATAGCCAAAGGCAGCCAGGAGCTTGCGGCCCGCACAGAGCAGGCCGCGGCCAACCTGCAGCAAACGTCTGCGTCGATGGAGCAAATCGCGGCAGTGGTGAGCAACGCTTCCGACTCTGCCCAGCAGGCCGACCAACTGGCGCTTTCAACCCGCGACCTCGCTCAGCAGGGCTTGCACTCCATGCACAGCGTTGAGCAGACCATGGATACCATTAATGACTCGTCATCTGAAATCAGTAATATCGTCAACCTAATTGACAGTATCGCTTTTCAAACCAATATCCTGGCGCTGAATGCGTCGGTAGAGGCCGCCCGTGCAGGTGAGCATGGTCGGGGCTTTGCGGTGGTCGCCCAAGAGGTACGTATCTTGGCCAGCCGCTCCAGTGATGCGTCCAAAAATATTGCCACGCTGATCAATACCTCATTAAGTCGTACAAAATCCGGCGTTGACCAGGTGAAGCAAGCCGGCGTCACTATGCAGGAGATGGTGAAAAGCATCGAGCGCGTAGCCGATGTAATTGCCGAAATTAGCGCCGGTGCAAAAGAGCAGAGTGTGGGTATAGGGCAAGTCAACGACGCGGTCAACGAGTTGGATAGTATGACCCAACACAATGCCTCCATGGTGGAAGAGTCCAGCGCTGCCGCGGCAGAGCTAAGAGAGCAAGCCGACCGGCTGGGTGTGCTAGTGGGGGCGTTCAAGCTCAGCAATACCAGCCAGCAACCAGCCCTTGGCAAAGCAGCACTTACCACCCAGGCGAATAAGTCCACGACCGCTGCTCCACGTCGATTGGCGAGCTCACAGCAACCTGAGTGGGAGTCGTTTTAAGCTCCTCCCCTTATTTTTGATCACTTTCTTGGGCTTACGCTGAGCCCAAGAAAGTTTAATAGTCGGCTTATATGACGCCTATCCATTCCAGTAATTTTTGTCTAACCATGGCCACTCACCGTTATCATCAAAGGTACACGTATGCTGTCTGATGCTCTAATAATTGATGATGATTGTAATGTCCAACTGCTGGGCAAGATGCTACTTCACCAGCATGGTTATCAGGTGACGACGGCGGGCAGTTTTGGCGAACTGGTGCGCCAACCCGAGCTACTCAATGTTGACCTGATTTTACTTGATATCGGATTAGGCGAATTTACGAGCCTGGACATTCTGGAATATCTGTATGATTTACACATAAGCGCTTCGATTTTATTAATCAGTAGCTGCTCCCAACAAGCCGCCGCGCACGATATTGCAGTAGGTGAAGCAAAAGGCTTGAAAATGTTAGGCTTCCTATCTAAGTCCAAACTGCTCACCGGCCTAACCACCATCCTTAGGCAATTAAAAAAAGCGCCCAAAGCCCCTACCAGCGCTGAGTTGGCGAAGGCCATACGTGAGCAACAGCTTTTCCTGGCTTATCAACCCCAAATTAGCCTGCAGCAAGATACTCAACAAGGTCAGGTGATTGGCGTGGAAGCGCTGGTACGCTGGCAAGATCCTCAACGTGGCGTGCTCTACCCCGATAGTTTTATTCCTCTAGCAGAGCAAAACGACCTGATACTGCCGCTAACTTGGTACGTTATTGAGCTTGCCATGAAGCAGCAAGCCCAGTGGCTGTCGCAAGGGTGGGACTTAAACATCTCGATTAATATACCGGCGGCCTTTATTAAAGCAGAGGGCGTTCTAGAAGCGTTTGATCAACTCACCCAAGAGCACCAGGCTGTTCTTAGCAAGATTACCCTGGAGCTCACCGAAACGGCAGGGATTGAGTGTTTGGGCTACGCTAGCTATGTGCTCAAAGCGTTGCGGCAACGGGGCTGCAAACTGGCGTTAGATGACTTTGGTACCGGTCACTCTTCGCTGACCCAGCTCTATCGGCTACCTTTCAGCGAGCTGAAAATTGACCGTAGCTTTGTCTCACTGATCGACCAGGATCAAGAAGCCCTGGTGATCACAGAGTCAATTATCGACTTAGGCAAGCGCCTGGGGCTGACGGTAGTCGCCGAAGGTATCGAAAAAAACTCGCAGTACACCCTGCTGGTTGAAGCTGGGTGTGCGGTTGGGCAGGGCTACTCTATCGCTCATCCTTTAACCGCTGACGCTTTCAACGCCTGGTTACGCGAGTACTCTCCCTCCGCCCCCATGGCGCATCAAACGAGCATACTTTCTTGCTCTAAAGCCTGCTGAGTAGTGTCCTGAAGAGCGACTAAACGCTCCAGATAGATAGCCAATTCATTCAATGGGGCTTCTAGCGCTGCTTGCTCCAATTGGCTTGCTTGCTCAGCAATGGCAGCACATCCGAGAGAGGAAGCGGCACCTTTCAGCGAATGCGCCTCTTGGCACAAGGCTTGACGATCCTCTGACTGCCAGTAAGCGTCAAGGCGGGCACTACGCTCAACAAGTCGCGTTAAAAACGTGTTCAGCAGCGCACTCAGCGCACTAGGTTCAAAGGTGCTTTTTAGCTCTTCACAAAGGCGCTTATCGAGCACCTCAACGGCGCCAACGGAGACCCCCTTTGATTCAGAGCTATTAACCGAGTGCCCGTCAACGCTATCAAGCGCTAAAACTTCATCGTTAAAGAGATGACGGCTGATCACCTGATACAGCTCATCCCGAGTAAAGGGTTTATGGATCATATCGTCCATACCACTTTGCATACAGCGTTCGCGGTGCTCAGGCATCACATTGGCCGTCATTGCCACTATCGGTAACCGGGATAATTGATGCACGGCTTCGTAATCACGCCAGCGTTGGGTGGTTTCGGTTCCATCCAGCTTAGGCATCTGCATATCCATCAAGACCAAATCGAACCGACCATGATCCACTTTAAGCTGCTCGAGTGCTTCCAGACCGTTCTCAGCAATGGTCACCCGCTGACCAAGGCGTTCAAGCATGACGCGAGCAACCGTTTGGTTTAGCGGGTTATCCTCAACCACTAAAATTTGGTGCTCGGCAGTGAGTGCAAGCGGGTTCTCACCGGTTTGGTGGATCGCCAGTGGTTCAGTTCTAGGCATTCTAACGGTAAACCAAAATCGACTACCCAGCCCCTGCTGGCTGTTAACCCCTATCTCTCCCTGCATGGCTTCGACCAACCGTTTACAGATCACCAGCCCAAGTCCCGTACCTTCGTGACGCCGGGCCATGGAGGTATCCACCTGCGAGAAAGCCGAAAAGAGCTGAGCATGATCCACATCAGCGATTCCACAGCCCGTATCATGCACTTCAACGAGAATATTGTCGTCTCCAAGTGGCTTTACCTGGCATTTAACGAAACCCTCTTCGGTAAACTTCAAGCCATTATTGATTAAATTCATCATGACTTGACGTAACCGAGCGACGTCGCCCATCACATAACGGGGTAAAGCGGGATCAATAGCGTAGCTGAAGGAGACCTTTGCCTTCGGCTCGCGCAGCGTATAGTTTTCACATAGCTGGTCGATGCACTGATGAAGATCGAATGGCTGAACGTCCAGGTCAAGACGCCCAGATTCGATTTTGGTGTAATCAAGAATATCATTAATCACCGCACGTAAACTCTCCGCACTGCGTTTCAGAGCCGCTAAATAAGTTTTCGCACTGGGTGTTTTTACCTCTTCGCTTAACAAATCCGCCATACCCACTACGCCATTTAACGGGGTACGAATTTCATGGCTCATAACCGCCATAAACTCAGACTTTGCAAGACTTGCTTTTTCGGCCTGCTTGGCTGCTTCGTTCAGCTCTTTCCCCTTGGCTTCTAACGCTTGAGCCTTACGATGACTGGAGCGCCCTTCTAGAATCAGCGCGCGAACTAACATGCCACCAGAAAACATAAGCAAAATAATTAGCAACAGCACCAATCCGTAGAGACGCGTCAATGTACGGTGTTCTTCACTATGCATATGGGAGACATGGGCGTTGGTTTCGACCAAGATGGTTCCGGTAAGCCGCTGTAGCTCAACCGTTTCCTGCAAGAGAGTAGCCGTTAACGCGTTATTTAAATTGGTAGGATTGTCCCATAGCGTTTCGAGTAGAGTTTCCATCTCTAAAATGCGGGTTTGAGTTTGTCGAACGATCTCCTCAATGTTTTCAAGTTTCGCCACAATTCTGCCTATTTCACCTTGAAAAAAAAGTGACTGTCGGCTGAAGAGAATTTCATAACGCAGCAGTACATCGTCAACGGTGGCATTACTGGATCTTGTTGATTCCAGTAATGTTATGCGAAACTCGCGTACCTCACGATCAAACTGATACCCGGCCCATAATAAGTTTTCGAGCAGACGATTCTCCAGCGCATGCTGGCGGTTATAAATAACTCCACCGGTGGTTAGCGCGGAAAGAAAAAACAGGATCGCCGAAAATGTAGCGACCCTGGTGCGGCGGGAAAAGTAGAACTTAAAGAAGGCTAGCATGACAGCTACTCGGTTATATTATTCAATGTCGATACGCGCCACCTGCCACACCGAGCGTGAGAAGATCTCTTCATTTAGCAGCTCAGGGTGTCTATCAAAGGGGTAAATAACAAATAGTGGCCCCTGGTCGCGAATTCGCAGTGTTTTGCCATTCGCCTGCATGGCAAAAATCACATCGTAATTCTCAAAATCACTGATGGGTACCGTTGCCGCGTACTCATTCAACGCTACCACACGTATACTTTCCCCCTCGGCGCCAGCAGCTTCCAAGATCGCTCGCCCCAATGGGCCAGTGAAGCGCATTACGCCATCATGCCAAGGCGTACGGGTTATCGATTCGTACTGCCCTAAAGCCTCTAGCATCGCTTTATCAAAATGGGCTTCGTCACCCACATTTGGCTGCCCAATCTTGCCACTCACCACTAATATCACTGGGCCTTCAGGTACTTCCAGAGCGCTAGCCAAGGGCGACAGCAAGGCAAACCCCACTACGGCGATTAAAACCCTGCATTTAGAAACCAAAGAACCACGCATTAAGCTGCACCTCGGTATGAGCGATCAAGAGTGCAAGCAGTATATATCGGCCGTCTGCGGACAAACTGTGAACCTTTGTGTCAACGCACCATCATCAACTAAACTTAACGCATGAGTTTGTAGCTACTACGCGTGTGACGCTTATAAGACGATAATACGGGAAATCACCATGCATATTGGCGTACTTGAAGATGATCTCGACCAGCAGGCTTTTATTGAGCAGTGTCTACTCACGGCAGGCCACCAGGTTTCTTTATTTACCCGCGCCAACGAGCTGCGTCGCGCGACCCAGCAACGATCATTTGATTTTCTGATTATCGACTGGTGGTTACCAGACAGTGACGGCATGGATGTGGTTGCCCACCTGCGCCAACATGACAGCTGGCGCGGGCCAATCCTGTTTATTACCGCTAGCCAGGGTGAAGACGACGTCGTTAAAGCACTCGAACAGGGCGCCGACGATTTCCTCGCCAAACCCCTGCGCCCCAGTGAGCTTATTGCCAGAGTAAGCGCACTAGGTAGACGGTCTGGATATGCCACACCTCGCCCAGCACCTGCTTGCCCGGAGACCTTTACTCTGCACACCGAAGAGCACTACATCAGTGTTGCGGGCAACGCCGTTGATTTAACCGAGCGTGAGTATCGATTAGCGGCGCTCTTCTTCTCAAAAATCGGTGAGCTGATTACCCGTGCGCATTTATTAGAGTTGGTTTGGGGTATCAAAGGGGACGTTTCAACGCGAACCGTAGATACCCATGTAAGCCGCCTACGTCGTAAGCTGGAGCTGGATGGACGGCACGGCCTGCGTCTTCGCAGCGTTTACCAGTCGGGGTATCGCATGGAGACCTGCCAAACCACCTCCATAGCACAAGTCGCTAATTAGATGGCCTCTAGACTTGACGCTCATATAAGCATCGGTTAAAAGATAAAAGCTGCCTTTAAAAGGCAGCTTGGTTTTATTAACCAGAATTTGATTAACGTAATAATTCTCAGAGACCTCATCATGCGCTGGCAAATCCCCGCGACACGAATGAATAAGCTGCATCGCATTATTAATAATGCGGTATCAGCTTATTGTTGTCGCGCGCCAGAGATGTAATGAGAAAACTGGCCGCGGCAGGTGTCGCGGCCATGTTGTTTTATCGTTACCTTTGAGACTCCCTGATCGCGATGTTGCCCGGCCTCCTAACCCAGGAGACCGACCCCATGGCAATCGCAACAATGACCCGCAAACTACTCAGCGCCCTAAAACGCTCGCGCACTCAGCGGCGCTTTTACGAAGATCCGCGTTTTCATGACCCGCACCTGTTGAAAGATATTGGCCTACGCTGGGAGCAGGGCCAACTGGTATCCATTCATGGCGTAGAGGAGCCGGCGCCAAGCCAACGCAACCAGCGCCTTCAGGCTGAAACCCGTGATGCCTACGAGAAATGTCCCCACTGCGGGAGTAGTTTGGCGTAGCCGACGCCCCGGCCATAGGAAGTGGCCGGGGCGTTTTCAGTTGCGCGCCATGCCTAGCGAACAATAAAAAAAGCCGATCCATTGGATCGGCCAAACTGATGGGAGTCTGCACAATATGGGGAATACTGCGCAGAGATGCCTGGGGAAGGCATCGCCAAAACGCCGGGTTAGGCGGCTTGGCGATGCCCTCCCAGGGAGTTGCGTCCTTTACGGGAGTAGCTGCCTTTACCTTTTTTCGGCGTTTGCTGCTGCATTTTAAACATCGGCGTTCGCAGCTGCGCTTTTAACGCGTTATCTTTGATCTTGCGCTGTTTCATCGTTTTCTCCTGGCGTATAACACTGCCTTTAACAAACGCCTGCTTTAAACAGGCGCCCACGGTGGCAACGTATGACAAAGACTATTCTCTAGCGTTCCAAATCGAGCAAAAAATCTTAGTACCTTCAGCCCGCGTATTCATACCCATTACTCATCCCAGGCGGGTGCAAAGTCGGGGTTGGCAATGCGCTCTTTGCGGTCAAGCGTAGCGATCTCGGCCATTTCACTGTCGCTTAGCGCTAAATCAAAGGCGGCAATGTTGCTTTGAATATTTCGCGCCTTAGTCGATGATGGGATCGTAATCATATTGCGTTGTTTGACCCAAGCAAGGGCAATTTGCGCGGGCGTGACGTCATGTGCGTCGGCAATCTGCTTAAGGGTCGGGTCGTCCATAACCTTGCCAACAGCTAGGGGCATAAAGGCAGTAATCTGAATGCCATGCTGCTCACAGTGATCGACCAGTTTGCGGTTCTGTAAGAAAGGATGAACCTCGATCTGGTTGGTGAGAATCTCACCTTTGCCCAGGATGCTAACCGCTTCGTCCACCTGTGCGATGGTAAAGTTGGAAATGCCGATATTGCGCGCCTTGCCCTCTGCTTTCACCTCTTTAAGCGCCGTCAGGTAATCGACCATCGGCACTTCATCCTCTGGGGATGGCCAGTGGATCAGCAGCAGGTCGACATAATCGGTGCCTAATTTCTGCAGGCTTTCGTCCACGCTGGCTTTGAGCGCTGCGGGCTCAAGGTTGTCGAACCACACCTTGGTGGTTAGGAAAATATCGCTGCGTGGCACGCTGCTGTCGCGAATCGCCTCCCCTACCTCTTTTTCATTACCATAAAACTGTGCTGTGTCGATGTGCCGATAACCGGCCTCAAGCGCTGCGTGGATACTCTGCTTAAGCGTATCGCCTTCCAGGCGAAAGGTGCCGAAGCCGGGGTTAGGCATTACATCCTGCATCATTAACATCCTTTTCTATTGATAGCGTGTTAACTAACATGGGGCGGTCACTGCCCCACTTCAACCCCTTCTTTGTTATCTCTTGATCGGCCTCGGTGCTATCAACGCACTAGCAGGAAGATAACCACTAGCGTCAGGATCAGCGACACGCCCTTCCAGAACAGCACCGGGTCACGCTCCAGCAGCGGTAACTGCGCGCGTTTAAGCATTTCTTGGCTTGGCGAGCGTAACTCGAAAATAAACTCAGAAAGCGCCGGAAAACGCTTATGGGGATTGGGATGTAGCGCCTTTTTGAGCACTTCATCTACCCATGCGGGCAGTTCACGGTTTTCGCTTAGTGCCGATTGATAGGCGAGCTTATGCTGCGCCGCCCGGGTGCGGGTTTTGGCAACTTCGGTGCCGTAAGGCAGCGTGCCGGTTAGCATTTGGTAGGTAATCACCGCCAGGGAGTATTGATCTGAACGGGGTGAGCCGCCTTCCCCCAGGAAATACTCCGGGGCGGTGTACTGGGCGGTACCGAGAATATCGTCGCTCTCAGCTACCTCTTCGGCAATCCCCGCCACCTTGGCAGCGCCAAAATCAATCAGCTTCACCGTGCCTTGGCTATCGATCATGACGTTGTCAGGGCGTAAATCCTGATGGAGCATTTCCAGGCGATGAAAGGCGCGCAGCCCCTTGGCGACCTGTTCGACGATGGGGCGTACGCTTGCCAATTCAGCTTGGGGGTGATCGCGCATCCATTGGGTCAGGGTTTGCCCTTCGATATACGCCAGCACGGTGTAAAGGGAGTGACGAGTGTGCTCTTGGGCGGGGGCATTGAGCACGTGCTGATTATCGATACGCCGCGCAATCCACTCTTCGCGCACGAATCGCTCAATACTCGCCGGGTCTTGGCTTAACTCGGTTGAGAGGGTTTTTAGTGCCACCTTCTCGCCACTGGCGATGTCTTCAGCCAAGTAGACATGGCTGCGGCTGCTGGCATGCAGTTGACGCACAATACGGTAGCTATCCAGCTCGCTTCCTGGGCGCAATTCAGAAGGGGTCGGTAAGGTGCTCAGCGCAGCATAGAGTTCATTAGCGTGGCGCTCGGGCAGAGTATCAATACGCACAATCTGTACGGTGAGGTTATCGTCGCTGCCATTATCGAGAGCAGCAGCGATTAGCGCCTCAGCCGCCGCGTCGAGATCAGTCCAGTGAGCGCGAATCAGCGCAGCCATTTCAGCACCGGTTAACCACTCATAAACGCCATCGGTAGTGAGCACAAACACATCCCCCACGCTCAGCGACAGGGTGCAATAATCCAGCTCCAGGTGCTGACCAGCGCCCATGGCGCGGCTTAAATGGCTGACTTCCCGGGAGGCCCAGAAGCGGTGATCCTCGGTCAGCGGTTCCAGTGTATTGCCGGCAAGCTGGTAGATACGGCTATCACCAACGTGAAACAGATGGGCGGTAGTGGACTTAATCACCAGCGCGCTCAAAGTACACACATAGCCACGATCCAGGTTGTAGCGGTACTGGCTCTGCCGGGTTTGGGCATAAAGCCATGCATTTGTGGCCTGCAGTACCCGCTGGGCAGAGGTTTTAACCGCCCAGGTGGCCGGGGTGGCATAGTAGTCTGTTAAAAACCCGCCTACTGCTGCTTCGCTCGCTTCCCGGCTCACTTCGCTGCTGCTAATCCCATCGGCTAGCGCAACCGCAATGCCTTTGGTGGCGCGCAGGGGTTCACTGGGCAGATAAGCGCCATAAAAATCCTGATTGCTTGGTTTGCGCCCTTTATCAGAGTGCTGGCCGAGCGAAATGATCAGCGCTGCCATTATGCTTCCCCTAAAAAAAGCCCTCGCCGGAGCGAACATTGCAAACGGTCGGAACAACCCTACGCGGGGGCGCTGTAGACCCATCCATGGGCGCTAC
>CEGF01002476.1_pt1 | contig 10723 bp, 8 predicted proteins | sample 306341 | NCBI WGS metagenome assembly CEGF01 (sample SAMEA2755655, study PRJEB7226) | microbial mat metagenome | biome: microbial mat; feature: hypersaline; material: grass silage | place: USA | collected 2014-02-19 | depth 0 m
GATGAATCGCTCAGGCAGCAGCTGGAAAGCGACTGGCTGAACGCCTATCAAGCCTGGCAGGCGGTGCGCTTTATCCAGTTTGGCCCGGTGGAGCAGCACAGCCGGGGCTGGCAACTGCAGTTCTGGCCGGATCGTAAAAACCTGGTGGGCCGCAAAGTGGGCGGATGGTTGCAAGCAACCGACGCACCGGATGCCCAGGATATCGCCGCTGACAGCGTGGCGATCCAGGGCTTCCCCGCCCTTGAGTACTTGCTCTATGACGACGCCATGGGCGAGCAGGCTCTTAGCGATCCTGCCGCCTGCGACTTGATGCAGGCCATCACGACGCATCTTGCGGATACCACAAGCGCGCTACACCGCGACTGGCAGGCCTTTGGCGAGCACTATCTTGATACTGCCGACTACACCGAAATCACACTGGCCAGCGCCATCCAGGCCCTCGAAATACTCGAAGATAAACGGCTCGGTGAGCCCATGGGCCTTAAAGGCGCACCCGCCAACGGCTACTTGGCGGAAGCCTGGCGTAGCGAACAAACGGTTCGGTTGGTAGAGAGCAGCCTGGAGGGCCTGCGTACCGGCTTCCTGCCGGGCCTTACCGCGCTGCTGCGCGAGGCCGATGCGCTACCGCTCGCCGAGACGTTTCGTGACCAGTTGGATAAGACACTCGTTCAGGCCAGCGAATTGCCGCCGGGCTTGGTGCCTTCCCTTGAAGACGAAGAGGCGTTTCGGGGTCTTCAGTCGCTCTACCTCGACATCAGCCAGCTACGCCACCTGCTGGGTAACGAGATAGCCGCTGAACTGGGGTTGGTGCGCGGTTTCAATTCCAGCGACGGGGATTGAACCATGCAGCGACGCCAAGTACTCAAAGTGGGGTTAGGCAGCGTGGCTATGGCGCTAACGCCGCTGAGTTGGGCGCTGCCCGCCCGGGACGAGGTGGATTGGCTGTTTAGCGCAGTAGATGACCCCAGCGGAGGGCATTACATCGCCGGGGTGGCATTGGATGGTCAGACCCGCTTTATGATCGAAGTACCCGAGCGCTGCCATGGTGGCTGTCTGCGGCCAGCTTCCCGCCAGGCGGTGCTGTTTGCTCGCCGCCCTGGCACAAGGATGCATGTGATCGATGGGGACAACCGCCAATTAGCCCACACCCTTGCGGCCGGGGAGGGCTACCACTTCTACGGGCATGGCGTTTTCGACCTGAACGGGCGCTATCTGTATGTCACCGCCAATCGTTTGGAGGACAGCGCCGGGCTCGTGCGTGTTTACGACGCTGCCAACGGCTATACCCATGTGCACGATATGCCGCTGGACGGTATCGGCCCCCATGAGCTTAGGCTGATGCCGGATGGCGACACCCTGGTGATTGGTTTAGGGGGTATTCAGACCCACCCTGACTATGGCCGGGTCAAACTCAATCTGGACACCATGGCTCCAGCGCTGCTGCTAATGGATCGCCATAACGGCGAAATAGTGGCTCGCCACGCGCCTTCGCACCACCAGCTAAGCTGCCGTCATCTGGATGTAGCGGCGGACGGCACGGTGATTGCCGGGTACCAGTTCGAAGGCCCCGAGTGGGAGTCTCATCCGCTGATCTGCCGTCTGGATACTAATGGCCAGTTTTCTGAGTTGGCGCTGCCCGAGGAGGTCACCGCCAGCCTGAATCACTACATCGCCAGCGTGGCGTTTAGCCGTGTCGCGGCCAATGTTTTAGTTACCGCCCCCCGTGGCAACCAGGTGCTGCTGCTGGATGCCGCCCAAGGCAAGCTGGTTGCCAGCCTGGCACTGCCCGACGCCGCCGGCGCCCGCTGCGACGGCAACGGCGGCTTTCTGGTCTCCTCCGGCCAAGGCGGGCTTTACCGTGTAACGCCTGACTCGTCAATGCCCGAGCTGCTCGCCAGCCTGGAAATTCGCTGGGATAACCATCTGACATAAAAGACTTTAAATAGTTATTAGTAATAGCCCGTCGATACGACCTGTCAGGCCAACGGTTTACTACCCAATATAAATGACGCCTTCTTGGTGAGAGATGCTGCTGGTAGACTTCAGCGCTCTTTACAGGAAGGCAAGGAGCACCATGGAACTGCTGCGCTTAGTATTTCATCACTACCGCTGGCCCTTTCTAGGCGCCATTGCTCTTAGCCTATTGAGCGCTGGTTTAGGGGTCGGGGTGATTGCGTTTATCAATCAGCGGCTTATTGAAGTAGGCAGTATGGCGGCGCTGCCGCAATTTCTCGGCCTGCTGGCGGTGCTCCTGGCGGTCACACTCAGTACGCAGTTGGCGCTGACCGTGCTGGGGCACCACTTTGTGTTTGATCTACGCTCGCGGCTGGTGAAGCGGATTCTCGACACCGATATTGAGCGCTTGGAGCAGCTGGGCAACGCCACCTTGCTGGCCAGTCTGTCCAGCGATGTGCGTAACATCACTATTGGCTTTGTGCGTCTGCCGGAACTGATTCAGGGCGTGGTGCTAACGCTTGCCTCGGTGGCCTATTTGGCATGGCTCTCGCCGCAAATGGTGGTGATCACGGTGCTGTGGATCGCGTTCACCATGGGCGTGGGCTGGGTGCTGGTGTCGCGGGTGTATCGCCATTTTCGCCTCGTGCGTGAAAGCGAAGACAGTCTCTATAAAGATTTCCAGGCAGCCATTGAAGGGCGCAAAGAGCTGGCGCTGAACCGCGACCGTGCCCGGCGCTTTTATGATGAGCGCTATACCGCCAATGCCCGTGACTACCGTCACCACATCATCCGCGCCGATACCTACCACTTAAGCGCCAATAACTGGTCTAACATTATGATGTTGGGCGCTATCGGCGTGGTGTTTTTTCTCTCTAATGGGTTGGGCTGGGCGAATACCACCGTGGCTTCCACCTTTGCGCTGACGCTGCTGTTCCTGCGCACGCCGCTGATTCAGGCGGTGGGCGCCTGGCCAACGCTGATCAGTGCCCAGGTTGCTTTTGATAAATTGAGCAGCCTGGAGTTGGCCGAGTACCAGTCAAGCTTTGCCGTCGACGATACGCTGTCCGATTGGCAGCGACTTGAACTGGAAGAAGTCACCTACCACTACCCGGCCACTGCCCAGGGCGAAGGCTTCCAGGTAGGGCCGCTTAATATGACCCTTGAGCGCGGTGAGCAGGTGTTTCTGATCGGCGGTAACGGCAGCGGTAAGTCGACTTTGGCAAGACTGCTTTCGGGATTATACCGCCCCCAAAGTGGCACCATTAAGATTGATGGCGAGGTGGTCACCGCTGCTCAGTGGGAGGCGTTTCGCGCCCGTTTTGCCAGCGTGTTTACCGATTTCCATCAGTTTGATCAGACCATGGGGCCAGAAGGGCTGCCCGCTGACCCGCAGGTCGTCGATACCTGGCTTGAGCGGCTGCAGATGCAGCACAAGCTGCAGTGGGAGGGTGATCGCGTTATTAACACTCAGCTCTCCCAAGGCCAGCGTAAGCGTCTGGCGCTACTGCTGGCCATTGCCGAGAAGCGCGATATCTTATTGCTGGACGAGTGGGCGGCGGATCAAGACCCGCAGTTCCGGCGGCTGTTCTACCGCGAGTTGTTACCGAACTTAAAAGCGATGGGGAAAACCGTGTTTGCCATCAGCCATGACGACAGCTACTTCGTCCACGCCGACCGGTTGCTTGAGATGTCGAAGGGCCAGCTAAGCGAGCTGAAAGGCGAACAGCGTGCACGAGCGAGTGAGGACGCTGTTGCGCAAATTAATATCTAAACCGTGTTAAAAATAGCTAACGTTTTAACGGGCGACCTGCTTGGCGCGCTTTCGTGCTTCCAGGTCGCAGCCCTCTAGCGGGCAGGTGCCGCAGGTATCAAACTCATCCAGTAAATAGCGCAGGCAGCAAAGCTTGCGTACCCGCTTAACTTCCTCACTTCCCTTGGACGTAAAGTAGCGCACCGGCTGAAACAGCGGGTTGCGCTTGCCGCTGGGCAGGTTGCGCGCTTCCAGCAGCGCCTTGGCGGCCTCAAACGCCTGCTGACTGGCAAGCGGATGCTCGCCCAGTGCGTTGACGTAAAAGTCCAGGTAGCCACCGGCATTGCTCCAGAACACCCGCTGTGCAGCGCCGGAGATGGCCGCTAATTGTTCGATCAACGGTGCCCAGTGCTGCTCAATCAGGGTAGCAAAACGCTCAAACGGATCTTGAGTGGTGATCGGCGTACCTTCGTGGGGCAACCACAGCCGCGAGGTGGCGCCCTTGTCGTTAAAGATAACCTGCATATCGTCCAGCCCCACCGGCAAGTCACGGTTGAGCAGCAGATTGGCTGTCAGCGTGGGAACGGTTAGCGCACTTAAGTGCCATTTCGACCAGATCGATACCACTGCCCGCTGGTCTCCGTCTGGGTACTGTTCAGCGAAACGGGAGAGATCCTCTTTAAGCCAATCGGCATTCCGCCAACGGGCTGTTTTGAACGCTTCCAGCGGTGGCGTTCCACCTATTAACGGCGGCGTAAAGTTCGCCAACGGCCCGGTGTAGCAGGACGCTAACGAGGGCTCGAACAGTTGTGGCTGACGCAGAGCAGAGGGCATCGCGGGGCTCCATCACAGGGCTTTGAAACAGCTCACGGGAGAAATAAGGTTGAGGTCATCATAAACGATAATGCATATCACTAAAATAGGTGAATGCATTAAACGCGTCGTTGTGCTAAATGCAAATGATTCTGCTTTGATGTAGAGTGCATGCTCCCATTGTGTCATTCATCTACGGCCTGCTCTTGTTGAAATAGGAACTCTCCATGTCACGACCCTCTCTTTCCTGGCGTTCGTTCACGTTCATGCTGCTAGGAACACTACCGGTGCCCAGCGCTGTCTGGGCGCAAGCATCCTCCAATGACAGCGCATCGCTTGAGACCGTCACGGTGATCGGGGAGGCTACAGCGAGTGGTGATACTCCGGCGCCTGCATTTGCCGGTGGCCAAGTGGCTGCCGGTGCCCGCGTAGGCACCTGGGGCCAGCGTAATGCGGCGGATGTACCGTTCAATGTGATTGGGTTTACCGCTGAGCTGATCGAAAATCAGCAGGCGGAGACGCTGGCGGATGTTTTAATCAATGATGCATCGGTACAAAGCGGCTATGGCTATGGCAACTACGCGGAGAAGTTTCAGATTCGCGGTTTTGAACTTGATGGTGAGGATATCGCTTACGGTGGACTTTATGGCGTTCTGCCACGGCAGGTGGTCGCGACCAATATTGCCGAACGTGTGGAGCTGTTTAAAGGTGCCAATGCCTTTGCCAATGGTGTTTCACCCAGTGGCTCTGGCGTTGGCGGAGCGATCAATGTTGAGCCCAAACGTGCGTCGGATGAGCCGCTTATGCAACTGACCACCGGGGTGACCGACAGCGGCTATGTGGAAAGCGGCATCGAGCTGGGTCGGCGTTTTGGCGATCAGAACCAGTTTGGCGTTCGCGCCAGTATTGAGCGAGGCCGGGGCGACACCGCGATTGATGATGAAGAGCGTCGTGCGACCTCCGCCGTTATTGGGCTGGATTATCGTGGTGAAAGTGGCCGGGCCTCTTTGGATATTGGTCACCAAAGCCATACTGTGAACGGTGGTCGTCCAGTGGTACGCGTAGGATCCGGATTAAGCCGGGTGCCCGATGCCCCCTCAGCAAGTAGCAACCATGCGCCGGAGTGGGTCAATACTGAGCTGGAGACCAACTTCGCGATGCTGCGTGGGGAGTACGATATTGCCGACAGTTGGACTGCCTATGCAGCGCTGGGTGGCAGCGACACTCGTGAAAGCGGCATTTATGCAACGCCTACGGTTAATGCAGAGGATGGCGCAGCCACTATCGGCCAGATGGAAGTGCCGTATCGTGCTGAAAGTATGGGAGGGCAGGCTGGTTTGCGTGGAGTATTCGATACAGGTGCGGTCAGCCATCAATTGGATTTAGGCTATTCCAGCGTTTATCGCACCACGCGCTCGGCTTATGAAATGGCTTCGCCTGGTTTACCCACCAATATTTATCAGCCCGCCGACATCTCGCTGCGCGAACCAGTATTTGCCGGTGGGGATATGAATGACCCTAATCTGCGTAGCCGCACCCGTAACGACGGCGTATCGCTTTCCGATACTCTGGGTTTCCTGGATGACCGGTTGCTATTCACCTTGGGCGCCCGCTATCAGGAAGTCGACGTCACCAACTATGATTATGACGGCAACTTTGACAACAACTTTAGCGATACAAGGTTGTCGCCTGTATATGGCGTCGTAGTAAAACCGACCAAAGCCCTATCGCTATACGCCAACCATATTGAAGCGCTACAGCCGGGTGATACGGCGCCTACCACGGCGGTGAATGCTGGGCAGAGCATTGGCCTGGTCGAAGCCAAGCAGAATGAACTAGGCGCCAAACTCGATCTGGGTAACCTGGGCGGTAGCTTAAGCCTGTTTGAAATTGAGCAGCCCAACGCCTTTATCGACCCTCAGACCAGTGTTTACGACTACTATGGCGAACAGCGCAACCGTGGCGTGGAGCTGAGCGTTTACGGAGAACCGATGGACGGCTTCCGTTTGCTAAGCAGTGCGATGTGGATTGATCCAGAACTGACGCGTACTGATGACGGCACGAACCAAGGGAACGACGCGGTTGGGGTGCCTGGGTATCGTTTAGTCTTAGGCAGCGAATGGGACATTCCTCAGGCGCCCGGGTGGACGCTTAGCGGCCGCGCGGTGCGCAATGGCAGCCAGTATCTGGACGCTGCCAATCAGCTTGAAGTCGATGCCTGGACTCGCTGGGATTTAGGTGTTCGCTACGCTATGCCGCTCAATACCAACACGCTAACCCTGCGTGCCAATATAGAAAATCTCACCGATGAGAATTATTGGGCCTCGGCCACCGGCGGTTATCTAACCCAAGGTGAGCCTCGCACGGTAAAGCTCTCCGCTGCATTGGACTTTTAAGCGCTCTTTAAAATGGCTTCGTTTAACGGGCTAATAGCGCTTCGCTGAGCAACTCAGCGAAGCGCGCAGCAGATGGCAACCCCCCAAAGCTCCACACCGCCGGTAAGCGAACAACGCGGTTCTCTTTCACGGCGGGTATTTGCTGCCATAGGGCGTTACTGGCCATACCGTCGCCCATTCCTGAGGGAAGTGGCTCAATGACGATGATTGCCGCATCGGTGTAGCTCAACAGTTCCTCTAGCGCTACCGTGGAAAAACCCCATTGATTGGTAGGTTGTTGCCAAACATTGGTCAGCCCCAACCGTTCTACTACCGCCTGAAACAGGCTATGTTCACCAAATACCCGCAGATGTCGCGCGTCGATAAATTGCACGATAAGTAATGGTGGCTGCGCTTCCAATAGCGCTTTTTGTTGACCCAGGTACGTTTCAATACCATCAATCAGCGCGGCGGCTGCGTCGTGATTCCCGCTCAGTGCGGCTAGGGTATACGTAGTGTGCTGTAGGCGTGGCCAAAGTGGATCTTCAAGCTGGTAGTTGGCCAGCGCAGTGATGGGAGCAATGGTATTTAGCTGGTCACTCAAGCGCATAAACAGTGGCGAGAGTATGATGTGATCGGGCGCCTGCTGAGCTAAGAGCTCACGGTTGGGCTGAGCGCGCAGGCCGATATCAAGAACACCGCTCGGTAATTGTTCGGCTCCGCCCCAGCGCTGGTACTGGGGAATTTCGGCTAACCCAACGGGCGGATTATTTAATGCGACCAGCGTTTCGGCCACCGTCCAGTCCAGGGTGACGACATCGGATGACGCAGTGGCTTGATAAGGGGTTAGGGAACCAAGGCAGGCGAACGCTAATAGCCCATAACGAAAACAGCGTTTCATTGCGCAACGGCGATATTGTGCTCTCCGTTGGGGTGCTTCATGACCTGCATCGGCAATCCATAAATCGCTTCTAAGGTGCTGTCGCACATCAAATCGTTTGGGGAGCCATGAGCCAGCAGGCGTCCACTGTGCAGCGCCATCAGCTCGTCGCAGTAGCGCGATGCCATGTTGATATCGTGAAGGACAATAATGACCCCCAGATTTAACTCATCGCACAGCTTGCGGATCAGCGCCAGCACTTCGATTTGGTGGGCAATATCCAGCGCCGCTAGTGGCTCATCCAGCAGCAGAAATCGGCTGCCCTGAGCCAGCAGCATCGCCAGCCACACCCGCTGACGCTCACCACCGGAGAGTGTGTCGACCAGGCGGTCGGCAAAGGCCTCGGTGTGGGTAAGGGCAATGGCGCGGTCAATGGCCTCTTTGTCTTTCTGGTTGTGGCGCCCTAGCAGGCCGTGCCAAGGGTAGCGGCCAAAAGCCACCAGCTCACGCCCGGTAAGGCTTTCGGCACTGGGCAAATGCTGGGGTAGGTAAGCCACCTGGCGGGCAAATTCGCGGTTGCCCCAGTCACTCAGCGGACGCTGGTCAAAGTGAATCTCACCACGGCTGGTGGGCTGCTGTTGGGCCATTAATTTAATTAAGGTCGACTTGCCTGAGCCATTGTGGCCAATCAGGCCGTAAACCTTGCCCTCATGAAAGCTGTGGTCAATGGGATTTAAAATCTGCTTACCATTGATTTCAAAGGTGGCGCCTTTGACCTCGAACATGAATGACTCCTGGCGATAGGGTTGATGATAATGCCTCCATTCTAGTGCTAATGGTTCTCATTTTTAACAAAAAAATGAAAAGATTTACGTGATAGATGGCAAACGCCGCTTGGGGAAAGCAGGCAAGGGGTAGGTCTCAGGTGGTTAGAGATGACGTTGGTCGTTTATCAGCAAGACGCTAAACACGCTAGCAGTTGTCCATGCCTCTCGGGGTGCGCCGCAAGTAAACTGTTCCATTGAGAGGGATTCGGCTCGCCAGTGAGATCCGTGACGGTGTAGCCAGCTTCTCTGGCAATCACAATACCGGCGGCGATATCCCAAAAGTCGAGCTTAGCGCCTTGAGACCAAAAAGCATCAAACCGGCCCAGGCTGGTGTAGGCGATCTCCAGCGCCGCCGATCCTGGGCTGCGGATACCGGCCACCTGGGGCATTAGAGCAGCGAGTTGATCTAGGGCCGTCGTACAGTCGCCTTTAGCGTGGTAAGGCAGGCAGGTGCTTATAAGCATCTCGTTCAGTGGGCGAGGTTCAGGCGTAGTGAGCGGCGTGTCGTTGAGGAAGACGCCGGTGCCAAGGCTGGCCCAAAGCATTTCATCAAGCAGCGGTTGATAGACAACGCCGATGATCAGCTCATCGCCCTTAGTAACCGCGATGGAGACTGAGAAGTGAGGTACCCCATGCAAAAAGTTGCTGGTGCCATCGAGAGGGTCAATGATGACGGTATAGTCACTATCGGTGGGTGTAAGCCCGCTCTCTTCACCTAGGAAAGCGATATCGGGAAAGGCGCTATTGATACAGTCGATAATGATGTTCTCTGCGGCCGTATCGTAGTAGCTGACAAAGTCTGACGCCCCCTTTTGCTCAAAGGCGATTCTGCCCTTTAGCGAATATCCCTCGCGTAACAGCGCACCTGCCTCGTACGCCGCCTGCTTCACCGTTTCGAGTAGGTCGTTACTGCTATCGAGCATTGTATTTCCCCTGGGCATTCATCGTGCCTTAGTGAATGGCAAAAACTGTATGCATTCAATGTAACTAGCCATTCATGACGCGGAGATGACAGTGGCGGATAGATTGGTAGCTAAGCCAAGGTCTCCACCTCAAACGCCACAATTTGGCGCTCAACGCTGGAAAACTCCACGCCGATCAGGTGGATGGGCTTGCCCGAAGCGCGGTGCTTATCGGCATAGCCTTTATGTTTGATCTGCTCCAGCGCTTTACCTTCCGGCAGTTGTTCCACCACTTTGAACTCAAACAGGTAGATATGCCCACCAAAGTCCACGCTCATATCCACCTTGCCGTGGTGGCTGGCGTCTTCCACGGTTACATCCAGTCCCAAGGCCGCAAAGTGGCTGTAAAAGACACTGGCATAGTGGCCTTCGTATTTGGCGATGGGGTTGTTGCGGTACCAGTCATGGGGGAGTCCGGCGTAGAGCGCCTTTAAGTGAGCTTCCAACGCAGCAAGGTCATGGCGCTGAAAAGTGTCAAATAACGCCAATTGGTAGGTTTGCGCATCGCTTGTGTTAATACCCAATACTGGCAGCAATAAATCGTTAAGGCTGCTTTCTACCTCCCTGTTCGGAAAGCCCAGCGTATAGAGGCGATAACCCAGCATGGGTTCCTGCACGTCTTTAATGGTGATGTAGCCGGTTTGGAACAGCAGCCCTTCGGTGGTGATATCGTCGACATCAAAGCGGCCGAGCAACTGTGCTTTTGCTTGCAAGGTCTCCAATCGAGGGGTAAACACCCCGCGTTGTTTGAGAATATCGACCAAAAACGTTGGCGTCGCGGACTCAAACCAGTACGGGCCGAATTCTTGCTCTTGGAACAGCAATAGTACATCGAAGGGATTGTAGACAGAGGTAACCTCACGACCACCCCAGCGATAGCCGTTATACCACTGTTTGATTTCCTGACGGTCTAACCCAGAAAGTTCAGGTTCAAATACGGTATCGATATCGTCATCGGTATAACCACACAAGGTTGCATAGTCGGGCGAAAGGGTAATATCGCGGAGATTGTTCAAGCCCGAAAACAGGCTGACCTTGCTGAATTTGGAAACGCCGGTAAGCAGCACGAAGTGTAGGTGCGGGTCGGCGTCTTTCAGCACGCTGTAAAGGTTCTTCAAACCCTCGCGCAGTTCCCGGGCACGCTCCGGCGCCAGGATGTT
>CEGF01008692.1_pt1 | contig 10697 bp, 12 predicted proteins | sample 306341 | NCBI WGS metagenome assembly CEGF01 (sample SAMEA2755655, study PRJEB7226) | microbial mat metagenome | biome: microbial mat; feature: hypersaline; material: grass silage | place: USA | collected 2014-02-19 | depth 0 m
ACGATTTTTTATGGCCGCCATCCATGGCGGCCTATCGCCGAAGCGGGGCTTGGAGCATTGGCCTCAGGCCGGTTCAGTGAGGGTCCCGTTGCGATAATCCTGCAGGGCCTGCTCCAGCTCTTCCTGCGTGTTCATCACAAAGGGGCCGTACTGGGCCACCGGCTCACCCAGCGGGCGGCCCGTCAACAGCAGCAACCGGGCACCGTCCCGTCCGGCGGCCAGGGTGACCCGGTCACCGTCAGTGAGTACCGCCACATGGTCCACCGCCACCGTCTCTTCCGCCACCGTCACCGCGCCTTCGAACAGATACAGGAAAGCGTTGTAACCCGGCGTCAGCGGTACCGTGACGCTCTCGCCGGGACGCAAGATCACATCCAGGTAAAGCGGGTCGGTACTGCCACCGTGCACCGGCGCGGTGAGAGACTCACCGGCAAGGTCCACTTTCCCGGCAATCGCCTTGATCTGTCCGCCAGTCGGCAGGTCCAGCCGCGGTATTTCGCGATCCTGGATATCGCGGTAGCCGGCGGGTTTCATTTTTTCCGCCGCCGGCAGGTTGATCCACAGCTGGAACCCGCGCAGCAAACCGTCTTCCTGCTGGGGCATTTCCTCGTGGATGATGCCTCGGCCGGCGGTCATCCACTGCACACCGCCCTGTTGCAGATCACCCTCGTTACCCAGGTGATCGCGGTGGCGCATGTGACCTTCCACCAGGTAGGTGACGGTCTCGAATCCCCGATGAGGGTGGGGCGGAAAACCGGCAATGTAGTCGTCCGGGTTATCAGAGGAGAACGCATCCAGCATCAGGAACGGATCCAGACGCACCGCCGGGTTTTGACCCAGGGCGCGCTTGAGCCGCACGCCGGCGCCGTCAGAGGTTTCCATGGCCCGGATGGTATGCAGCACTTGTCTGTCTTTCATGTTTCCTCCTCGCCCCTCGGGGCTGTGAAGAGCCTGTTCATGACGCCCAGGATCAGGCGCCATGTATCTCCCGCACTCCCAGCCGTTCACGCTGATGCGGCGCGGTAAAATCCAGTTCCGGCCCGATCGGGATGATCCCATGGGGGTTCACCGTCGGGTGACTGCGGAAATAATGATGACGGATGTGATCCATATACACGGTCTCCGCCACACCGGGTAGCTGATACAGTTCACGCAGCAGACCGTTGAGGTTCGGGTAGTCACTGATGCGGCGCCGGTCGCATTTGAAATGGGTAACGTAAACCGCATCGAAACGCACCAGCGTGGTCCACAGCCGCAAATCCGCTTCGGTGAGTGTGTTGCCCACCAGATACCGTTGCCGGCTCAACCGTTGCTCCAGCTCATCCAGGGTGTCGAACAGTGACACCACCGCCTCGTCATAGGCCGCCTGACTGGTGGCGAAACCGGCTTTGTAGACGCCGTTATTAACGCGGTTATAGACGGTGTCGTTGATGGCATCGATCTCCGCGCGCAACGCCTCCGGGTAATAGTCACCGGCCCGCGCGCCCAGACCGTCAAAGGCCTGGTTGAGCATGCGGATGATTTCCGCCGACTCATTGCTGACGATGGTTTCTCGCTGTTTGTCCCACAGCACCGGCACCGTCACCCGGCCGGTGTAGTGCGGATCGGCCTTCAAATACAGCTCGTACAGCTTGCTCAGACCGTACAGCGGGTCGCCCGTGGCGCCGTCGAAATCCGTACCCAGCTCCCAGCCATTTTCCAACATCAACGGGTGCACCACGGAAACACCGATGTGTTCTTCCAGCCCTTTCCAGGCCCGCATTACCAAGGCGCGGTGGGCCCAGGGGCAGGCATAGGAAACGTACAGATGGTAGCGCCCGCTTTCCGCCTTGAAGCCGCCCTCGCCACTGGGCCCGGCCTCGCCATCGGCGGTTACCCAGTTGCGAAATTGGCTTTCCGACCGCTTGAAGCGGCCGCCGGTACTGTCGGTGTCGTACCACTTATCCTGCCATTTGCCGTCCACCAATAATCCCATGGTGCTCTCCTTACTTTGCCGTTTGCCGCGTCAGCCGATCGCGGAAGTTACAGGGCCGCCAGCGCCGCTTCTGTTTCCACTCGCGCCTTTTCCAGGGCTTCCTCTTTCACATCCTCACTGATGTTCAAACCCTCGGCGTAAATGAAGCGCACATCCTCAATACCGATGAAACCGAAAATCGCTTTGATAAAGGTGGTGCTGGTTTCATGGGGCTGGCCCACATGGAAACCGCCGTGCGAGGCGAACACCCGCACCGGGCGGTCAGCCACCAGCCCTTCCGGACCGTCGGCGGTGTAGCGGAAGGTCACTCCGGCCCGGGCGATATGGTCGAACCAGGCCTTGAACTGGGTGGGCACGCCGAAGTTGTACATGGGCAGTCCGACCACCACCAAATCCGCCGCCCGCAACTCTTCCACCAGGGCATCGGACAGGGCCAGCACCGCTTTCTGCTCATCGTCCAGGCTGTCGGCAAAGCCGCGCAGCGCGCCGGCACGGGCCAGGTCCAGGTGAGGCACGCCGTCATTGACCAGATCGCGGACCACCACTTCGGTGCCGGGATGGCGGGCCTGATAAGCCTCGATGAAAGCCGTGGCCATCTGGCTGGACTGGCCCTGGTCACCAAAGATGCTGCTCTGCAGGTAAAGAATGCGGGTCATGGCTGCTGCTCCGTAATAATCGAATGACATCATTGTCTTTTCGTCTGATCCGATATAAAACAGCAACTATTCGAGCAATATCTTCGAAATATCTGATATGTCGACCAAAATTTCCCTGGACCAATGGCAAGCCCTGATCGCCGTGGTGGACGAAGGCGGGTACGCCGCCGCCGCCGAGGCGTTGGGCAAAAGCCAATCCGCGATCAGCTATGCCGTGCAGAAGATCGAAACCGAGCTGGGTATCCGCGCCTTCACTTTGGAGGGCCGCCGCGCCAAGCTGACGGAAACCGGCGATATGCTCTACCGGCAGGCCAAGCTGTTGCTGGAAGAAGCGGGCCGTATCGAAAACTCGGCAATCCAGTCCAGCCATGGCTGGGAACCTCTGGTGCGGCTCGCGGCGGACGCCTTGTTTCCCCGTCAGCAGGCGTTATGCGCTCTGGTCACTCTGGCGGAGGAAAGCCCGCTGACCCGGGTGGAGTTCCAGGAAACCGTATTGTCGGGATCCGAGGAGGCGCTGCTCCGGCACGAAGCGGACGTGGTGGTTACCGGCCGGGTACCGCCCGGGTTCATGGGCGATCATCTGATGCGGGTGCGCTTCATTGCCGTGGCCGCTCCCGGCCACCCCTTGCATCAGAAGGGCGAACTGAGTCTGGAAGACTTGCGTGCGCACCGCCAGCTGGTGATCCGGGATTCCGGCAAGCGCCGCCTGGATTCCGGTTGGCTCGGCGCCGAACAACGCTGGACCTTCTCCTATGGCGGCAGCCGGCGGGAAGCGCTGCTGCGCGGGTTGGGGTTCGCCTGGGCGCCGGAAACCGAGGTGGACGGCGATCTCGAAGCGGGAACCCTGCAGCCCCTGCCACTCAAGGAAGGCGGCGAGCGCTACGGTGACCTGTACCTGGTCTACGCCGACGGCCAGTACGCCGGCCGTGCCGCGCGATTCCTGGGTGAAAGCCTGAAAGCCAGTTGCCGGAACCCGGACACTGATCATTAATCATACCCGGTCTATACTGAAGCTAGATTCGCTCTGGAGGCCTTCCCATGCGCAGTACCGTTGCTCTGATCCTTGCCCTCCTGCTAACGGGGTGTGTCGCGCCGGTGGTCATCGACCAGCGCGCGCAGACTGATTTCAGCCAATACCACAGTTATGCCTTCGATCCGCCGAAAGAAGATCAGGAAGCCCTGAGCCTGGACGGTCAGCGAGTGCAAAAAGCGGTGCGCGAGGCACTGGCCAACGGCCCGCTGCAACCCGCTGATGAGAGCAGCGCCGATCTGCTGGTGCGCTACCGCTTCGTTCCGGTGGACCGCTTCCAGGGCAGTTCGGTGCAGTTCGGCTTCGGTTTCTGGCGAGATCGCTACGGTCTGTCCACCACGACTCCGGTGGAAGGACAAACCAACCAGGAATACCGCCTGCAGATCGCCCTGGTGGACCGCGGCGACAAGCAGGTGGTCTGGCAGGGCACCAGCCGCGACACCCTCTATTTCGAGATGGCCACGGAACGACGGGCGGAGCGTATCGATACCATGGTTCGGGAAATGTTCAATCGTTATCCGCCGGTGGCCACCCCAGACTGACAAGCAGCCCGCCCGACGGACGGTTCTCCAGCCGCAACCGCCCCCCGGTGCGGGCCATGATACTGGCGACGATGGCCAGTCCCAGGCCATGGCCTCCGTCATGGCCGTGCCAGCCCCGATCCAGAACACGCCGTTGCCGCGCCTCGGGAATACCGGGCCCCTGGTCGGCAACCGTCAGCCAGCACAGCCCCTCCTTCTCTTCGAACCCGATGCCAATCACGCCCTGCCGGGGGCTGTGGCGCAACGCGTTATCCAGCACATTGCGCACGGCGATCCGAACCAGCCCTTCCGGTGCCAGCGGCACTAATTGACCACCCTGCGCCAGCTCCCATCGGAGACTCTGGCCAGGAAACTCCTCCAATACGCTGGCCGTCACTTCGGCCAGGGGCGGACAGGGCGGCGCTTCACCGGGGACGCGGTCCTCGCGCGCCAGCGCCAATAACTGCTCCAGGCTGCCTCCCAGCCTCACGCTGGCCTGCTCCGCCGCCGCCAGCGCCCGTTCCGCCTGTTCTCCGGAAGTGATCCGCGCCACCTGGAGCTGGGTGCGAATCGCCGCCAGCGGCGTGCGCAGCTCATGAGCCAGGTTATCGGTCAGTTCCCGCTCCCGGGTCAGCGCGCGGCCGCTTTGCGCCAGCCAGTGATTCAATGACGCCACCATCGGCGCCAACTCACCGGCTCCCGGCGCCAGTGTCAACGGCCGGGTATCCTCCAGATCCCGCGCCGTCAACTGCTTGCGCAGCGAGGACACCGGTCTGAGCGCCCGTCCCACCGCCCACCAGACCAGCGCCAGACTGGCCAGCAGACCGGCCACCAGCGTCACCATCAGCATCACCGCCATACGATGGAGGAAGCGGGTCCGGCCACTGACGCGCTCGGCGGAAGCCACGCGCAAATCGCCCTCGGTAATGGTGTAAATGCGCCAGGCCTCACCATCCAACTGGCGCTCGCCGAAACCGTCCTCCGGCAGCACCAGCTCCCCCGGCGGCGCCCCGGCACTGCGCGCCAGGATCTCGCCGCGCAGTACACTGACTTCGCAGGCGATGCCCTGGAAAGGCATGTCATCCGGGTTGTCCACGGCCTGGTCCGGCGTGGCGCCACTGGCGGTGATCAGTGAAGCCACCATCCGCGCCGAGGCCGCCAGACGATGGTCGAGCATGTCCGACAGCCGGTCCCGGGTTTCACCATGCAGCCAGATCGCCAGCGGCAGCCATAACAGCAACAACCCCAGTCCCAAAGCCCAGAGCAGGCGCGCGCGCAGACTTTGTGCATGAATCACGGCGGGCTCCCCAGCCGGTAGCCTTCGCCACGCACCGTTTCAATCAGACTTTCCCCCAACTTGCGCCGCAGGTTGTGAATGTGCACGGCCAGAGCGTTGCTCTCCACGCCACCGGTCCAGCCGTACACACGGTCGGTGAGCTCGTCCACGGTCAGCAATCGCCCCCGACTTTGCAGCAGCGCCTGGAGCAGCGCCCGTTCCCGCCGGGCCAGTGAGACCGGCTGCTGATCCAGCCATACCCGCTGCTGGCCCGGATCGAAACGCAGGCGGCCATATTCGATCCACGGCACGGCACGGCCTTGAGCACGACGCAGCAAGGCCCGCAAGCGCGCCACCAGCTCATTGAGATCGAAGGGTTTGACCAGGTAATCATCGGCGCCGGCGTCGAGGCCATCGACCCTGTGGGCCACCCGGTCCCGGGCGGTGAGCACCAGTACCGGCTCATCCCGCTGACGGCGGCGCCAGCGCCGCAGCAGCACCAAACCGTCCTCGTCCGGCAGCCCCAGATCCAGCACCACCACATCGAAGTGGCCGTTGACCAGCGCCTGATCCGCTTCCGCCGCGCGGGTGACCCAGGCCACGGTGAAGCCGTGGGCCTCAAGACCGGCGTTTACGCCGTCGCCCAGCAGGGCGTCGTCTTCCACCAGTAGTACGTGCATTGTCTTCCAGGCTCCAACGAACGGATCACCGGGAGGTCCAGCCCCGGATGTTCCAGAATAGCACCGCCGTATTAGCCCGCCATTAACGAGGGGCGGGCCGCGACGGGCTAATGGTGTGTTAATCCACGCCCCGCACACTGAGCCGAGTTTTTTGGAGGAGCCGCGAATGACCACCTTCACGCTGGGCCCGCTGGCCCTGCCATGGATGGCGATGCCCTGGCTGGCTTTGTTGCTGAGCGCCTGGCTGACCACCGTGTGGCGGCGCCGGAGCGGCCGGGCGGACGCCGAGCCTTTGCTGTGGTGGCTGCTGACCGGCGCCCTGGTCGGTGCGCGCCTGGCCTTTGTTGGCCGCTATTGGGATCAATACGGCCTGAGCTGGGCGCTGATCGACATCCGTGACGGCGGCTGGTGGTGGCCGGGCGGGGTGGCCGGCGCGGTCGTTGGCGCCGCGCTGGGCTGGCCGCGTCATCGTCAGGCCGGCGGCGAACTGCTGCGGACGCTGGCGGTGGGCGCCGTGGTGGCCGTGCCAGTGCTGGCCACGGTAATGGCATTCAGCGGCGTGCGCCCCATGGCTCCCGATGTGGCCCTGCAGGACCTGCAAGGGCGCCCCGCGGGCCTGCTCGACGACGGCCCGTCGCCATTGACGGTGGTCAACCTGTGGGCCACCTGGTGCCCGCCATGCCGCCGGGAAATGCCGGTATTACAGCGGGGACAACAACACTACCCCGAGGTGGATTTCGTTTACGTGAACCAGGGCGAGAGCAGCGCCCGGATCCGCAGCTATCTCACCGACCAGTCATTGCGCCTGCAACGGGTCCTGGCCGATCCGCACAGTGATCTGCTGCGCGCCCTGGGCAGCAGCGCGCTGCCCACCACGGTGCTGATCGATGCCCGGGGCCGCCTGGTTGGCAGCCATGTGGGCCCGCTTTCCGACGCCAGCCTGCGCCATCTGCTGGCTCCGTACATCAAGGAGTAACGCCATGCTTCGTTCACTGTCCCTGCCATTACTGTTGATGGCCGCCCTGTTCATCGTCCCGCTGGCACACGCCGACGATCAGGAGGATCAGGCCGCCGTGCAAAAAAGGGTCTTCGAGATGTTGGAACAAAGCCATTGGGTGGCGGAAGGCGCGGACGATCCGGAGCGGGTGGTGTACATGTTTACCGACATGGAGTGCCCGTATTGCGCCAGCCAGTGGCAAATGATGCGGCCATTTCTGCAGAACGCGGACAACGACGTCCAGGTGCGTCACATCATCGTCGCTCTGATCAAGCCCACCAGTCTGGGCAAGGGCGCGGCGGTGCTCGATGCCAATGATCCGCAAGCGGCTCTGGACAAAGCCCAGGGTGATTTCAACCAAGGTGGCATCGAGCCGTTGCAGGACATCCCCGCCGAGGTGGAAAACGCCCTCCAGGCCAATACCATCCTGATGATGCAGCTTGGCTTGCGCGGTACGCCGGCGACCCTGTTCCTGGATCCCAACGGCCGCTTGCAGGCGGCGCCGGGGCTGATGAACGAGGAGGTTCTGGCCTCGTACGTTTTCCAGACCCGGCCGGCGCCGAAGGCGCCGTGACCGGGATTCGCCGGGCTATTCGGCCAGCCAGCTCACCTCGCCATTACACAGGGTGCGGCGCACCGAGCCGGGCAACACGGCATCAAACCAGGGCGAGTTACGGCCGCGGGAAAGCCAGCGCTCATTCATGACACGCTGCTCATCCGGCGCCACCACCGCCAGATTGGCCATCCGCCCGGTTTCCAGCTGACCCGCGGGAATCCCCAGGCAACGGGCTGGCGCCGAGGTCACCGCGTCCAGTGCCCGGTGCAGCGGCAAGGCACCATCCTGAACCAGTTTCAGTACCAGCGGCAGCAGGGTGTCGAGCCCGGAGATACCCGGCCGGGTGGACGGGAACGGCGCGGCCTTGCTGAACGAGCCCAGTGGTTGATGTTTGGAACAAATGGCATCCAGCGTGCCGTCGGCCACCGCGTCCAGTAACGCCTGCCGGTCCTCCACCGTACGCAGCGGCGGCAGCACGTGGCAGCGGCTGTCGAAGCCCTCGAGGGCGGACTCGTCGAGAAGAAGATGGTGAATACTCACATCCGCTGTAACGGGCAGTCCACGGCGTTTTGCTTCCCGAATCAAGGCCAGAGAATGGCGGCTGGAAATCTGCTGGAAATGAGCCCGCACCCCGGTGGCCTCCACCAGCAACAGGTCCCGGGACAGGGCCACAGATTCCGCCACCGCGGGAATGCCAGGCAAGCCGAGACGGGCCGCCACGGCGCCGTCGTGGGCGCAGCCTCCTGCGGTCAGGGAAGCGTCCTCGGGCCGGAACAGCACCAGCAAATCAAAGGTCGCGGCGTATTCCAGACAGCGTTTGAGGGTGAGGGAACTTGCCACGGACGCGCCGGCCTGGCCCACCGCGATACAGCCGGCCTGGGCCAGCGTCTGCATTTCCGCCAGATGTTCACCCGCCAGCCCCTGAGTCAACGCCGCCACCGGCAGGGCCCGGGCAAAGTTGGCCTGCCCGGCCTGTTCCCGGATCAGGCGCACCACCGCGGTACTGTCCACCGGACCGCAGTCCGGCTGCACCGCCATATGGGTGACCCCCCCGCCCGCGGCGGCGCGGCATTCCGAGGCCACGTCACCGGTCCAGGGGCCCTCACCGGGCAGCGACAGATGCACGCAACTGTCCACCAGGCCGGGAATCACCCACAGCCCTTCGGCTTCCATGATTTCCGCCCCCGGCGCGTCCAGGCTGGCGCCCACCCGTACCAGGCGGCCTTCCTCCACCAGCAGGTCGGCGACGTCGTCACGGCCGGAGGCCGGGTCGATCACCCGTCCCTTGCGGATCAGCAGGTTGGCTTTAGTGTCCATGGCCGCTCTCCTCCCGGGCTGCCTGAGCCGCATCCAGACTCTCCTGGCCGCTGATGGCCATGGACATCACCGCCATGCGCACGGCGATGCCGAAGGTAACCTGGTTGAGAATCACCGAGCGGGGTCCGTCGGCCACTTCCGAAGCGATTTCCACACCCCGGTTGATCGGCCCCGGATGCATGACGATGGCGTCCGGTTTGGCGTGACTGAGCTTCTCATTGGTCAGGCCGTAAAGGCGGAAGAACTCGCCTTCGCTGGGCAGCAGTGCGGAATCCATACGCTCTTTCTGCAAGCGCAGCATGATCACCACGTCCACATCCTCGATGCCCCGGGCCATATCGTATTCGACCTTGCAACCCAGGCTCTCCACATCCCGCGGCAACAGCGTGCCCGGCGCAATCACCCGCACCTCCTCAGCACCCAGCTCGTTGAGTGCGCGGATCTGGGAGCGAGCCACCCGGGAGTGAAGAATATCGCCAACAATAGCTACCTTGAGCCCGGCGAAGCCGCCCTTGTGCTGGCGGATGGTGAGCATGTCGAGCATCGCCTGGGTCGGGTGTGCGTGGCGGCCGTCACCGGCGTTGATGATGGCCACTCCGGGGGTCACACTTTCAGCGATGAAGTGCGGCGCTCCGCTCTGGGAATGGCGCACCACAAACATGTCGCTGGCCATGGCCTCCAGGTTGAGCAGGGTGTCCGACAGAGACTCACCTTTGGAGGTGGCAGACGTTGAAATGTCCAGATTCAGGACGTCGGCAGACAAGCGCTTGGCGGCCAGCTCGAAGGTGCTTCGGGTCCGCGTGCTGGACTCAAAGAACAAGTTCACCACCGTTCTCCCCCGCAACAACGGGACTTTTTTGATACTGCGCTCACCGACTTCGATAAACGAGTCTGCGGTGTCCAGAATGTCCGTAAGCAGTTCGCGGCCCAGGCCATCCAGGGTCAGAAAATGCCGCAACTGACCCTCCCGGGTCAGTTGCAAGTGGTTCGGGGAAGGGTCGTTTGCGGTCATGGCTCGCCTGTTATCAATGGGGAGGTGTTACTTACTGCCCGGTTTCCTGTAATTCAATGTGCAGCGGCTCAGGGCCACGCAGCTTTACGCGCTGGTGCGCGTCCAGTGTCAGCACCCGGCCTGTCACATCCGGCTGAATCGGTAGCTCTCTGGCGCCCAGGTCAATCAATGTCGCCAGTATGATACTGGCTGGCCGGCCGTAATCGAAAATCTCGTTCATCGCAGCGCGGATGGTACGGCCACTCATGATGACATCATCAATCAGAATAATGTCGCGGCCTTCGGTATCGAACGGCAGGCTCGAAGGCGTGACTTTCGGGTTCAGTCCGATGCGGCTGAAATCGTCCCGATAGAAGGAAATATCCAACTCGCCGTATGGCTCGGCAAGGCCAAGGCGCTTGCTCATGACATCCGCCAGCCACACTCCGCCGGTGCGGATACCGATCAGCGCAGGGGTGTCGACGCCACGCTGCTCCAGAATCCGGCGCAAACCGGCTTCCAGTCCGTCAAGCAACTGGTTGATATCGAGCAATGCGGTCATTCGAACCTCGTCAGTCAGGTCAGCCGGCCTGTTCCCGGCACCAGGTTTCCAATATCAATACGGCGGCCAGGTCGTCCACACCGTGGCGGCCAAAGTCCCGGCTGCCGCCTGCGGCCATCACTTCACCTTTGGCTTC
>CEGF01001191.1_pt1 | contig 10675 bp, 11 predicted proteins | sample 306341 | NCBI WGS metagenome assembly CEGF01 (sample SAMEA2755655, study PRJEB7226) | microbial mat metagenome | biome: microbial mat; feature: hypersaline; material: grass silage | place: USA | collected 2014-02-19 | depth 0 m
CCATCACAAAAGCGGCCACTGCAAAACACGCGAACGCTAATCGCCATTGACCTCCCATCAGTAACGCGACCGGCCCTGAAAGCACCACACCGGCACTCGTTCCGGCATTAATGATCGTGTTGGTGGCACTTTGCCGATCACGTCGCACGGCAGTGGCCACCGCTGCCGCCATGGGCGGAGAGGCCAGCCCGGTGCTTGAGCCAGCCAGCATGACCGCGCTGGCGAGCAATAGTGGGGAGGGCGCCGTGGCGATGCCTGCCATGCCGACTGCCGCGACCAGTGCCGCCCCAATGGCACGGCGCGGGCGCCGATCCGTTCGGTTAGGTACGCTGACAAAATGATGGCGAGACAGTAGCCCAGAAAAGACCCGCCCGATATGAAGCCACTCAAGGTGGGCGTGAGAGCAAGGTCAGTGTCGATCTGGGGCAGAAAGAGCCCGAAGGCGAAGCGTGCAAAACCATAGCACACTGCGATTAGGCCGAACCCCGCCGCACCAAGGTACACGCTGGGGCTCATGATCGTGCCTGCTGGAGCAGTGCTGATGCGGCTTTGTGTGCCGAGACTACCGCCTCCGGGCCACGGTAAATCGCGGCCGCGGTGGCGCCTTCGTATAGGATAAGGATCTGCTCGGCGAGCTCCGGCATCGCCTGGCCATCGGTTTCTATCGCGACAATGTCCTGGATCTTGTCATAAAGCCTTGCCTTGTGAGCCAGCACGGCCTCAGTGATTGCCGGTATGTCTCCGCCGGTTTCGCCGTAGGCACGCAGAAAAAGGCATCCTCTTGCGCTCTCGCTCCTTATCCACTCTTCCAACGCGTCGAAGAGTGCATCAACGCTGCCCACTTCAATGTGTGGCTGGAACCGTCGATGGCGCTCTTTAAGCACCTCCGTTATTAGCGCCGTTTTACTACCCGCATGCTTGTAGAGCGTTCGGCTCGACATGCCAGCCGCCTTGATTAGCTTGTCCATCCCGGTAGCGGTAAAACCGTGCCGGTCGAAAAGCTGCTCTGCTGCTGAAATAAGCTTTGTTTTGGTATCCATGCGAGCAGTGTAAAACGATCATTTTACATCGTCAGTTGTTACCTACTCGTACTGAAATACGAAGAACTCACATCTTGTTGAGCATCTCCACCGCTTCATCGAAGTGGCCGTCACGCTCCGCCCAGCGCAGGAAGTTGACGTTTTCCACGAGAATTTCCTTGGGTGTGGGGTTTTGTTGGAACAGCGTCATGACTTCGTCGATAAAGTCATCGAGCGGCATATAGCCTTCGCGGGTCGACTGGCCGGGTGTCAGTTCCGTCTGCACGGCGGGGGGCGCCAGCTCAATGAGCTCGACCTTGCCCTTGAGTTGTTCGCGGAGCGAAATCGTATAGGAGTGAATGGCCGCCTTGGTGGCGTTGTAGGTGGGCGTGCCGCTTAACGGCACAAACGCCAACCCGGAGGATACGTTCACGATCGTCGCGTCTGGCTGGCTTACCAAGTGATCGGTCAGTGCGTTGGTCAGCCGGATAGGCCCTAGCAGATTGGTGACGACCGTCTGTTCGGCATCAATGAGGTCATGGGTACTGGTCAAGTCCTCGCGGCGCATGATGCCCGCATTGTTGATCAGCACGTTGAGGTTGGGGTGCTCCGCGACGACGCGATTCGCAAAGGCGGCGATGTCTTCTGAATCCTCGACATCAATGACCATCGCGTGCATGTTCTGCTGACCGGCAATGCTTTCCTCCAGCGTTTCCATGCGCCGTCCAGCGACGATGACGGTGTTGCCCAGCGCGTTAAAGCGTAGAGCAAGCTCACGGCCAATGCCGGAGCCACCGCCGGTGATGAGAATGGTGTTTCCTGATGTTTTCACTGTTATACACTCCGCCTATCATTAGGATTCAATGCCATCAATATCGATAGTCGCGCTGCTCGAACCGCTTCGTTGGTGAGGCCCCTGAACGGCTGCGCTTACCTTTACTTTTTAACAATTCCACGGCGGTAGGGCTTGCCAACCCTTGCGCAAAACTTGCCTGATCCTGCAGGGGCGGGTGAATACCTTCAGCATCTTGCTAACGTTGAGTTGAAAGGCGGGAGAAAATCAGACGAATCCACTCAAATAGGCCATCCGGACGTATGCCAAGCGCAGCTAAACAGGCTGCGCTGTCAGAAAACTATCGAGGCAGCCAGTAACCATGCAGCGATGTCCCTGTAAATAGGCGCTTGTGCCACATGGCACTTGATTATCCAGGTAGTCTGGCAATGACCTTGATTTCAAAATCGAAACCCGCCAGCCAAGTGACGCCGACCGCCGTCCAGTTTGGGTAGGGTTTTTCTGGAAACGCGCGCGCCTTGGCTTCCAACCAGATAGGGAATTGGGCCTCCGGGTCAGTATGGAAGCTCGTCACATCGACGATATCGTCAAAGCTTGCGCCCGCTGCTTCCAGTACTCTCTGTAGGTTGTCGAAAGCAAGCTGCACCTGAGCGGCAAAATCTGGCTCGGGCGAGCCGTCTTCACGACTGCCGACTTGGCCCGAGACAAACAGAAAATCGCCCGAGCGAACGGCGGCGGAATAGGTATTCTGGTCATAAAGTGCCTGGCGGCCCGAGGGGAAAACAGCGTCACGCTTAGCCATGTGAATCTCCTTCAGTAGGTCAAAACCGACCCGTTGTTTACGATGAAGTCACTTTAGACCTCCATTTTTGGTGGATAAACGGCGAATTCTGTTCAACATTGTTTGTAGTTTTCAAACAATCACAAGGACTGGTATAGCCATGGATCGCTTTAACGCCATGCAGGCATTTGCCCGAGTAGTGGAAACGGGCAGCTTTACCAAAGCAGCTGAAACACTGCACATGAGCAAAACCAGCGTGACGCAACTGGTGCAACAATTAGAGGCAAGGCTGCGGGTAAAGCTGCTCAACCGCACCACGCGTAAGGTTAACGTCACGGCTGACGGTGCTGCCTATTACGAGCGCGTTATAAAGCTATTAGCCGATATGGATGATGCTGAAACGAGCCTGTCCAACGCCTCGGTGTTGCCTCGTGGTCGACTAAGGGTGGACGTGCCCAGCCCGTTCGCGCGGATGATCTTGATACCAGCGTTGCCTGCTTTCCACGCTCAATACCCCGATATTCAAATCGATATGGGGGCGAGTGATCGCATGGTGGATCTGATAGGTGAAAGCGTGGATTGTGTGGTGCGTGGTGGAGAACTCACGGATTTATCGTTAGTGGCGCGCCGCGTAGGCGACCTGAAGATCGGTATTTACGCAGCGCCGAGCTATCTGGAAAGTGCTGGTTTGCCTTCGCACCCGCAAGAACTCTCAGCTCCGCCTCACTACATTGTAGGGCTCCGATGGGCCCGTGCCGGGGTGAATTCTCCCTACGCCATGTACCGCAACGGGGAGCGGGTCACCGTACAAGGGCGCTATGTGATTTCGGTTGATGACGGTAATGCCGGTCTTGCGGCAGGCATCGCGGGGCTCGGCGTAGTGTGGCTTCCTGACTACATGGCCAGTGAGCACGTATCCCGCGGTGAGCTGGTTCGCCTATTTGATGGCTGGCATCTCGACCCAATGCCGATGTACGTCGCTTTCCCACCGAATCGGCACGTAAGCGCCAAGCTACGCGTGTTTATCGATTGGATCGTAGAGTTGATGGCTCAGCATGCGCCCATGGTGGATCGACGGGAGCAACCGCGATACAAGTAGCTAGTTCACTCGCGCTTTACTCAGGTAATTCTATGAGAGGACACTTATTTTTTTAGCACGGGAGTGCTCGTGGCTTTAGGCATAGACTTAATCTGTGGCCGCTCCGCCATGATGCGTGCAAGGCGCTCTAGGGCTAGTTCGAGCCGCTCAATCAAGCCTTCCAGCAGTACCCGGCGGTCGGCGGGGACATCGCCATAGGCCATAATCGCTTCGTCCAGCTGTTTACCTGCTTCACGAATCCCTTGGGGCGGCCGCCCGTTGGCGCTCTCTTCAAACCCGCTAGCTAGCGTGCCTAGTAGGTGGCGATGCGCCTCGCGGATGCGCGGGTGAGGTGCATCATCAAGCCGATCACGCAGGCGTAGGGTAGCGGTGCCAACATCCAGCCCGGTCAGGCCTAGAATAAATAGGTGGCGCTGGTCTTCAGGCAGCATGTCGTCATGCTGCGCCAGTTGCAGCAGTCGATCCGCCATGTGGCCGCTGAAGCGGGTTTCGGCGTCGCGAATCGAGCGCTGGCTTAGCTCATGGATATCGGTGGAAATCGCCTTGATTAAACGCCGCCGCCGAAGTCGAGTACCCAGCCCCGGCAGCAGGCGAAAGCCCATGACCACACAGCTTAGCCCGATTACTACGGCCACCACCCGGTTGGCAAAACTATCGAACGAGAAGTCCATGCCGTTGCCGGGCATGGTGAGCAGAATATTGAAAATGGTAAATGCCAGGCAGTAACCCATGGTCGCCGGGTTAGTGGCGCCCAGCAGGCCTAAAAACAGCGGCGTGCCAAACAGCATGGCCAGCATCGGGAAGCCATTGGCCTGGGAGAGCAGCACATGGCCGAACAGAAAAGCACTGGGAATCGCCGCCAGCATACCCTTATAAAACATCATGGTAATGGCGATGGGATTGTCGCGGCTGGCGAAAAAGGCGGAAAACAGTGTGCCCAGCATCATCGCGATCATGGCGCTCTGCCAGGCGGTGACGATCCAGAAAGTCGCCAGTAGCGAAAATACTAGCCCTGAGCGAATGGCGTTAATACCGGCGGCGAGGTGATCGCGGTGCCAAGCTAGCGGTGATGAGCGCAGTTTATGGCTCTCCGGGGAGGCAATCGCTTCTCGGGCATCAAGCATGATCATGGCGTGGCCGATCGATTCACGTAGCCCCAACCGCAGACGCCGATCGAGGGGAGCTAAGCTGGCCTCTTCCTCACTTTCATGAACCCGGTGGCGTAGCGACTGGAGGGCTTTTCTGGCCTCAACGACCCCTTTGACGTGTTCGGCATCGCGAAAGCCTTTTGCGACCTCGCCCGCGAGTTCGATACTTTGCGGAGCGAGCCGGTCAGCGTGGTCGTGCATCAGTTGATGCAGCGCCTGCAGATTGGCGAAAAAGCGCAGCGAGCGGCGGGTGAGTACATGGGCTGCCCGAACTCGGCCGGGGCCTACCGGGCCTTCAAAGCGGGCGGCCTGGCTGTCGGTTTCCAGCAGTGTTAATGGCACGAGGCTGCTGCGCAGGGCTTTCTGCATCGCCGGAATATCGTCGCTGGCTTCTAAGCGCAGGGCGGCATGCTCGAAGGCTTCGTTGATCACGCTGTCGGCCTGAGTGGCCAGGTGGGTGCCCACATGGGATGGCCAGAGCAGCGAGCTGACCAGCATGGCGCAGATGGCGCCCAGCCCGAGCTCGGTAAGGCGCGCCACGGCGATATCGAAAATCCCAGCGGGCGAACTGCCGCTGGAGATGACCACGATCAGCATGGCCGTTACGGAGGCCATCAGGCAGCCGTAGGTGTAGTTATTACGCCACAGCGAGCCCACGTAGGTGCATAGCATAATCCAAGCGGTCAGCACGATAAGCGCAGGTACGCGGGCCTGGGCGAATAGGGCCATGATCACGATGCCCGCAACGGCACCAATCAAGGTGCCGACAAGCTGGCAGATGCCTTTCTCTACCACCATGCCACTCATGGGGCGGATCTGTAGAAACGCCGCCGACATCAGCGCCCAGTAGGGGCGCTCCAAGTCGAACATCAACGCGATATAGAGAGCGAGCATCATTGCCATAGTGGTCTTGATGGCAAACTTGACCGCCGTGGCGTTGGGCGTCAGATAGGTGCTAACAAACGGCGACATGGGTTACTCAGGCTGCTCAGCAGCGTTTTCGGCAGGGCGGACACGCACGGTCGCAGTCATGCCGACGCTTAGCAGAGTGTCATCAGGGACGTCTTCCAGTGAAATGCGCACCGGAATACGCTGAGCCAGGCGCACCCAGCTAAAGGTGGGCTCCACTTGCGGTAGCAACTGCTGGTTAAGGGTTGTGTTGCTATCGGCAATGCCTCGGCCAATACCCGCCACTCGGCCTTCCAGATGGGTGTCGCCGTTCATCAGAATCACATCCACCGGATCGCCCATGTCGATCGACGTCATTTTGGTCTCTTCGAAATAACCCACGACATAGAAGGAGTTATCCGCGATTAGCGCCATCACCGGCGTGCCGCGATTAGCGTAAGTGCCAGCGGTAAGATGGACATTGAGGATATGGCCGCTAACCGGCGCGGTTATTTGGGTGCGCGCTAAATCAAGCTGGGCGCTGGCCAGCTCCGCCTGAGCCTGCTGTAAATCAGCGGCGGCAATGCGCGAGTTGATCTGGGCAATCTGCTGGTTTTCTGCGCTAATCGCACGATTGTTGCTCAACTGGTTACGTCGGCTCTCCTCGGCGCGGCTTAGCTCCAGGGTCGCCTGGCGATGGTCAACCGTGGCCTGGGCGCTGTCCACCGCCGCTTGGTAACGCGTGTTATCGATCTCAAACAGCGTATCGCCTTGGGCAACCTGATCGGTGTCCACTACTTCAAGTGTGCGTACCCAGCCAGATACATCGGGGGCAATCGTCACCACTTCCGCATGAACCCGAGCGTCGCGCGTCCAGGGGGTATAGAGGTAGTAGTGCCATAGCCATGCACCGGCGGCAATGGCAATGGCGACAATAACGAGGGTGAGCAAAATACGGAGCGAAGGGCGCATCGGCGATTCTCTTAAGGGCTGTCTTAAGGGCTTTGAAGCAAAACAGTAAAAATGAACGTGGTGGCAGCGGTGAGGATGACAAACAATGAAATGTCGAACCACGCCTCGTACCAGAGCGCGTACTCGCCGACCACCCAGTGCAGTAGTGAACGAACGGTCAGCGTAGCAACAAAGCCGATCAGCGCGTAGATCAACAGAGGGCTTAAGTAGATGCCCCCGACAGCGATTTCTTGAAGACCCATAACATCCTTAAGTGGCCTGGAAGTAACGACAATGCGAGGCGCTAAATGGGGCTAATGACGTGCCAGACATTTATCCCCTGCCAGTGAAAGTGACTCAGCACCAGTATAGAGAGCGAGAGCATAGTTTGCCTTATAACGGCGAACGAGGTGTAGGTTCGTGTGCGGTGGCCCTGGTTGGGTTCATTCCCAGCCCCGCTCGCGGGTGTGCTAAAGTGCAGCTTCGTTGTTTTCCTTTGTTTATCCTCTGAATAGTTGATTGTTGCCCGTGAGAACAGATAGCCGCCTCTCTCGTATGCTGCATGTGCTGCTGCACATCGCGCGGGAATCCCAACCGATTACTTCAGAGCAGATTGGCGCCATGCTGGGCACCAATGCTGCCGTGGTGCGGCGCACTATGGCGGGCCTTCGTAAGGCGGGCTATGTAAAGTCTGAAAAGGGCCACAACGGTGGCTGGCGCATCGCCTGCGATTTGCACAGCGTAACGCTGCTGGATATACACAACGCCGTAGGCGGGCCGCGCATTTTCGCCATCGGCACCGACCGTGATAACCCTGAGTGCGCGGTAGAGCAGGTGGTTAATGCGGCGCTTTTTGACGCTATGCGCGAAGCGGAAGCGCTACTGATCGCCCGTTTGGGAGCGATCACGCTGTCGGAACTAGCCACTCAGTTTGACGAAATTGCCACCCGTAAAGGCTACCAACTGCCGACGCCTTAATACTTCACCACCTACCCGATTAACGTTAATCGGCATTCTCAACATTGCCATTGACCTCTGTGTATCTTTTAATGTATCAATAAAAGATACATGAAATGAGTTTATTCACCATGGGCTTAAAAGGCTGGGTGCACACGGAGGAAGGGCAATGAGTTTTGATACAGTGATTATCGGTGGCAGCTACGCGGGTATGGCGGCAGGGCTACAGCTGGCCCGAGCAAGGCGGAAAATATTACTGATAGATGCGGGACAGCCCCGCAACCGTTTTACGTCTTACTCCCATGGTTTTTTAACCCAGGATGGTGCGCCACCCGCAGAGATAGCAGCAGAGGCCCGTAGCCAACTGATGGAGTACCCAACGGTTGAGTGGTGCACGGGGCGGGTGGAGACAGTAACGGGGACGGCTGATAATTTCTTGGTGGCGCTCGCCGATGGCAGCACCTATCAGGCACGGCGTATTATTCTGGCCGCGGGTGTTACCGATGAGCTTCCAGGCTTACCGGGGCTCGCCGAGCTGTGGGGCAAACGCGTTTTCCACTGCCCGTACTGCCACGGTTATGAGCTGGGCAAAGAGAGTATCGGTGTGTTGGCAACCTCAGAACTCGCGATGCACCATGGTTTGATGCTGCCCGACTGGGGCGCCACCACACTGTTTCTTAACGATGCCTTTGAACCCAATGCCGAACAGCTGGCTCAGCTTAAGGCGCGCGGCACCCAGGTAGAATATGGCGCAGCGGTGCGTATTAGTGCGCAAGCAGAAGGTGTTGAGCTGGTAATGCAGGATGACCGTGTGTTTCCACTGGTGGGCTTGTTTGTTGCGCCACGCATTCACCTTAGTCCGCTGGTAGCGCAATTGGGTTGCGAACTTGAGGAGTCTCCCATGGGCTGCATTGTTAAAACCGATGCAATGCAGGCCACTTCAATCCCCGGTGTTTTCGCTTGCGGTGATGTGGCCCGCGCCGCAGGGTCGGTCACCTTTGCCGTAGCCGATGGCGCCATGGCGGGGCTTTCTACACACCGGTCATTGATGTTTGGCATTTAACGCTTGGATTCAGGCGTTAATATGTCAGTTAACTCTCAATTAGTTAAATTAGAACTATGCTTTAGTATTAGTGTCGTACTTGCCAACTCTTAGGTCGTCGGAGAAGGCGCTTGTTGATCAAAAAGAAGAAAGCTCGGTCTCATACCGAGGATCGCTGCTTGGCACTGGTACTGGCGACGGCTGCCGGTATTCTCAATGCCATGGCGTTGGGTGCTTTTGGGTTTCTCCCTTCGCATATGAGTGGCAATGCCTCACAAATGTCGACTGAAGTAGTCAGTTCCGATACCTATGGCTTGTTGTTTCTGGCAGCTCTGCTCTTGGCATTCGTGATAGGAAGTACGCTCGCTCGCGTTGCCGTGGTCGTGGGGCAGAAACTCAGAACCATCTTTTGCCTGATTCTCTTGGCGGAAGGCGTGGCATTGACGGCGGTGTCGATGTTTGAACTGCTGTTTTACTCGACACGCTTCAACGAGGAAGTGCTGATAGCACTGGGCTTCTTGATGGGAGTTCATAACGCGACGTCAACGCAACTCTCAAACGGTCGGGTGAGGTCGACTCACGTAACCGGCACACTAACGGATGCTGGCATCGCGTTAGGCTCGTTCTTATCATCCTTGGCGGCACGCGGTGAGACGACCGACCGCCGTTCTTGCCGAAAGCAACTCTATACGCATTTGACGACGATTTTTTCATTTCTAACGGGGTGTGTCGTCGGATTTGTGTTGTTCAATTTGTTTGGTTTCAAGGCAATGCTGGGGCTGGGGGTTGTTTTGATGATCGTTCCCTTGAGCGCAATTGTTATCACAGTGCGTACGGCAAGTAAGTGATGGACGCCAGAAGAGCCTAACGGGTAGTGACGTCCCTTCGCCGATCACAGGGTTATGACTTACTAAATTGCTGTGGCATCAGGCCTGCTGTTTACCCGAGTGCCCTCCGCTAATAGATAGCCTGTGACACTACTGTTTGGCATTCACTACAAGCGCTAACTGTACTAATGCCCCTGCTGCGGCGATTGCCCCCGCGCCCACCGCTAATGTCGAAACGGGAAGGTGGAAGGCAAGCAAAATGCCGCCACTCGCCGCCCCTATCGCACTGCCTAAATAGAGCGCCGATTCATTGAGTGCGACCGCCAAGTTGCCGTCGCCATGGGCTTGTCTCGTACGAACGAGCTCGTTGTTTTGTGGCACTTGCAGTGCCCAGCCCACGGCGCCCCAAAGAGCGATCGGAAGTAACGTTAGCAGAGGATGAACCGATGCCGAAAAAGGTAGCGCGATGAGCGCTATAAAGAGCAGCAGCATGATCCCCAAGGTCATTACCGGGCCGTTAAATTTGTCGACCAATGGGCCAATCAAAAAGCTGCCCATGACGCCGCCAATTCCCCATACCCACAAATAACCAGTAATCGACTGAACAGCGCCTGACTCGGTGGCCGCCATAAAGGGGGCGATAAAGGTGTACATGCCCAGGCTGGCAATGGCCGCCAATAAGGAAACCGCTAGAATGGCCATGGCATGAGGGTTTTTTAAAATAGCCAGCTTGCGGGCAAGAGCAAGCACAGGCGTGGCTGGTAGTGCAGGGAGTTTTGCGTGGAGTCCGGCGTAGGCGATGCAGCCAAGACCTGCGATAAGCCACATGGCTGACGCCCAGCCTAAACGTTCAGCGAGCAACAGACTGATAGGCACCCCCAGTACCGTGCCGCTCGCCATGCCGCCCATGATGATCGCAATCGCTTTACCGCGCTGGGCCTCTGGCGTGATGGCGGCTGCGGCGGCAATGCCCATGGCAAGATAAACCCCGGCGCCCACGCCAGCAACTGCTCGCCATATAGCGAGGGCGATAAAGCTAGTGGCCAGCGCGCTGGCGATATTGGCCACAATAAAAACGGCCAACGCCACTAGTAAGCCCAAACGTTGATGCTGGCCGGGCAGTAGCGCTACGACGACGGGCGAGCCTAAGCCATAGGCTAAGGTGAATGC
>CEGF01004310.1_pt1 | contig 10675 bp, 2 predicted proteins | sample 306341 | NCBI WGS metagenome assembly CEGF01 (sample SAMEA2755655, study PRJEB7226) | microbial mat metagenome | biome: microbial mat; feature: hypersaline; material: grass silage | place: USA | collected 2014-02-19 | depth 0 m
TGGAATGAACGCTTACAGTACCGCGTCATTCATTTCGAAGGTTTCTTCAATGGGACCATTGCCAAAGCCAGCGTTCAACCCTGGAGTCTTCAAATCAGCTCTCATCTACGACGCTGCTGCCGTCATCTTGGTGCATAACCATTCAAGCGGTGATCCCGAGCCAAGTGATTCAGATAACCCTGTCACTCAGCGGCCATTGAACCCTGGATCTAATGGTTATTCGAGAGGTAGATCAGGTGGTGGTTGGGAGCAATGGATATAAGTCATGTGCAGAGATGGGATATTTATACATATGTAACTAACGAGTAGGAGCTTCCGTCGTTGTCAACTTTAATGGAAGGGGCATTTTTATGGTAAAAACAGTTACCGACCAATTAGAAGTAGGTCTTGATGATCATCTTATTACAGTGTAACAAGGGCACTTGTGTCGTTTGAATTTCACTAGAACAATATATTACCACTTTAGTATACAATCCGAACGATAAGACAAGCATGTCGCTAGCTACCCTTCAGCACGTGGGTAAGTAACATTACAGAAGGTGTAAATAATTGAGTAAAGCAGGGATACAGTCCAATCGAGGTGATGGTTACCAAACTTTAGTTGCTTTCAATTGGGCTTTGTTCGTTTTAAAAGATCCTGATTATCAATGGCTTGAAGTCGATTCAGTTTCGTGGTCTGTGGACGACATTGTAGTTGGCAAAGCCGATGGCACCATAATTTGTTGTCAGTGTAAAAAAAACCAAACGTTACATAGAGCCTGGTCCTTCGCTGATCTCACCAGCGAGTTGCGTAAGGCAATTGACTTGCTGTCCAATAACTCGAAAGCTTTCGTACGTTTCTATTCGCGTAGTAATTTTGGTGAGCTCGCGGCATTACGCGAACAAAGCACCAACTTTGCCGATGAACCAACCTATCACACAAACCTAGGAGAGGCGCATAGAAAGATAGATTCACAGCTTGATCAGCTGCTTTCCGAGCAGTTGTCAAGCTTGTCAACCTATCAATTCCTTCAACGTACGAAATTCGAGGTTAGTCCAGAGCTGGACCAAATGAAGTTATTACTGATCGAACGCTTACGCCAATTGGTAAGCAACCATTCAGTGGCCTACGATTCATTATGGGTAAGTCTTGATAACCTCGGCATGCGCGAGAATAACTACGACCAAAGTGGCGCTCCACTACATCAACTAACAAAAGAAGATCTGAAGGTACTATTAACAAATACAGGCTCTATATTGAGCTCCCCTATGGATGTAGTTGAAATACGTGCTTTATTCCAAAGTACTTCTGCCATTGGTCGTTCATGGCGCAGAGACATTGGCAATGAGTATGTGTCTAGCCCATCGGTCAACGAACTCATCAAGGCAATAGAAGACAAATATTGTTCTATACTGCTGACCGGTTCGCCTGGATCAGGTAAGACCTGCGTGATGCTAGCTGTGCAGGATGCACTAGAGCAAATTGCACAAACTCGCTCTGACTTGCTGCCACTGTTCATTCAAGCGCGTGAATTTGCTGACACAGCTACTGAGCAGGACCGCCAAGCACATGGCTTACCAGAGCATTGGGTAGAAAAAGCGGCACGCATGTCGGAAGATGCACATGTAGTAGTGATGATCGACTCTCTTGATGTACTCTCCATCGCCCGTGAGCACAGTGCAATTACATACTTTTTGGCGCAGATTGATCGTCTTCTGCTACTTCCCAATATCACTGTAGTTACTGCTTGTCGCGATTTTGATAGGCATTACGATCGGCGAATTGCCCAGCGCGATTGGGACAAAGAAGTCACTTGCCAGCCATTAGATTGGTGCACTGAGATAGCTCCGCTGCTTGGCAAACTTGGAATTGACGTATCAACAACTGATGCAACCACACGCGATTTAATTTGTAACCCGAGAGAATTGGCGCTGTTCGCGGAATTGGCACAGCAAAGAGGTTCCTTCAACATAGTGACTAGCCAAGAGTTGGCGCAGCGTTATCTTGCGATTATAGTCCAGGGTAATAGCGCATTAGGCGATGAAGCTATGCGAGCCATTGAAAACATTGCTGCTGAAATGCTTAAATTACGCAGCCTTACGGTGCCATCCCAACGGTTTACTGCATCTCAAGATATCAGACGCACGCTCCTCAGTAATAAGGTTTTACATCAGGCTGAAAATGGACAACTTACTTTCGGACATCAAACCCTACTGGATGTCTTAGTAACGAGCGGTGCAGTTCGCCAAGCTGAGACTTTGAGTGAGTTCATTCAACGTTTATCGCCAGTCCCTTTTGTGCGTCCAAGCATTCGAAGCTATGTCATGCAGTTGGTATCCGGCGATCGTCGCGAATACCGCAAGCAACTGCGTACTGTTTTGACTGGCAAGCATGCCTTCCATCTTCGCCGCTTGGTGGTAGAAACCTTTGCTGAACTCCCTCCATGCGATGACGACTGGCCGTTAATACGAGATCTACGCACTCAAAACCATGAAATATTTCAGGTGATTTATACTCAGGGGAAGCATACGGAATGGCATTTCTTCTGGATGAAGCATCTAGTGCCTATATTAAGAGATGATTGCGATGCTGATGGACTAATGATACATGCGCACAGAGTGTCACAATGGAAGAATGATGACCCCGCTGGAGTTTCCGCCTACTGGGCTGAGGTACTGTCACTAGAAAGTGTCGATAAAAGCCAGTTGATTAGTTCTATGGCACGTGGCATCGCGCAAGTTGATGAATACCATTTGGGTTTGTATGTGCCACTGCTTGTTGAACTTATTAAGTTACCTAGACCGCAGTACAGTTTTCTCGGACATGCCTTAGCTTATGGCGTAAAAAAAGGTGGCTTGGACGATGCTATCTTATGGCAGTATATCGTAGATGAAATTAGCGATGAGGATGTGCTTTCCTACAATTTAGAAAACAAACTACATTGTCAGCCGCATGAATTTGGCAGTCGTAATGACAAGTTTCTCGCAACACGAATGAAGGAATCGACGAGATTACTCGATTTAGCTCTTACAACTATTGAAAAATGGAGTGAAATTAAAAGGTCACGTTATGGTTATGCCCCGTTATCCTATAGGAGTTTTTTTCTTCAAGATACCTCATATGCCGACGTGCATTCACAGAACGAGATTCATCACATAGATAGCAAAAGGGTTTTGCTGGACGCAGTTGAAACTGCCATTGTGCATCACGCAGCCACTCAATCAACCTGGTGGCAAAACAATAGAAAACGCCTGTGCTTCAGTGAAGAAGGTTCGCTGCGCTATTTCGCAATTCTCGCGTGTATAACAACACCAACCGCAAACATAGACATTATTAGCAGCATATTGTGTGAAAAAACATTGCTTGAGTCTGACCTGTCTTATGAAGTTGGCACATTGATACAAAAAACTTTTTTGCAGCTGGAGGCAACAACACAAAACTTAATACTATCTACAATTTTAACACTTCATGAGCAAACTACTGATGAGCCAAGTCATCGTGTTTGGATACTGAGTAAGCAAGCGCAACTGATTTTAACCATTCCATGCCACTATCGTTCTCCTAATGCGCAAGCCGTTTTGGATGAGTGCGAAAAGGAGCTAGGGCCGATAGTCCGCCAACCGCATATTGGTCACTATAGCGGTATAGTTCATGCCCCCTTTTCTTTCGAAGTTTTTCTTGAGACAAGTGATGATGGAGTAATATGTCTCCTGGATCACTACAGTGGACATAAAAAAGACTCTTATGATGACGTCCTGACGGGCGGTGAACGAGAAGTAGGTGAGCAACTGCGCGAAGCAGCTTCGCGCCAACCTTCTCGGTTCATTAATCTTCTGTCAGCGAATTGGGAAAGGGTCGAGGAACATTTTCGCGATAACCTCATGGAAGGAGTTGCCACTTATTTGGCGTACCGCCATGGCAACTTAAATACAAATAATAATTGGTCACCCAAAGAAGAGCCTGATGCCCCAACACTGGCACAGCAAGTGCTTGATGAGTTGATAAGTCACCCGAATCATTGGCATCACAACCGCGCCGCTTCTGAAGCGATAAAAAGCTGCTCATATGTAGTTAAACAGGCTCGGGATGTTGAGAGGCTTGTATCTTTAGCTGTTGGTTTCTCAACATTACAGGAGGAGAGCTCTGTATCTGGAGATTCAGATGATTTGCTTACAATCGGCCTCAATATGGCCCGAGGTAAAGTAGCTGAAGCCCTAATTATCGTGGCTAACCAGCTTGATACGGAGGCCCTACCATGGCCAGAGCTACTCGCGAATACGCTACACCTATTTGTAAGAGATGAGAATTCTGCAATTCGCGCTCTGATTCTAATGCGAATGCCCTACTTGCAGAGCAATCATCCTGAACTAGGCTGGGAGATGTTTGATATAGCCATGCGAGAAGGAGGCACTGGACTATGGGCAGTTGCTGAGCCATGTTTGTATTATGCCTACCGTAAAAAATTTGAGATCGTCACCTCGTGGCTAGAATTCATTTATTGTGAAGGCCGCGGTAAGGATCTAAAGGTATGGGGCCGAATTTCTGCGTTGGCAGCTTTCACAAAACAACTAGACTTTGCTATCTTTCTCGAAGATATCAAAAGAGTGAAATCCGTAGAAGCATGGCTTGGTGCAGCGAGCGTATGGAGCCATGTGGGCAATATGCATAAACATAGAAAAGAGTGCCTCGCTGGCTTAGAGGCTGGCTTGAATGAAGAAGCCCCATATGCACTTGCAGTCGCACGCAAACTCCGCAGTCTGTTTCGGGAAATAACGCCGCTGATCGTTGTCCCTCTTGAATTGATACAGCGTTGCCTCTCTTTACTTGAAACCGAAGCTGATTCTTCGCGAAGAGACTTATTTGGCTTCGATGCTTGGTTAAATGCTACTTCGCTTCGAGAACCAATGTATGCATTAGAAGTTACTGAAGTTTACTTTGGTTATATTCGACGCTCAGCAATCCAAGTATATGATCACGAAGACAATCTAACTCAATTACTAACTCGCTTATTCGCTCAGGCCGAAGAATTGGAAGAGGCAGACGACGGAGCCATGCTCAAGCGAGTAGTAGCCATACAAGACGAGCTGTTAGCACTGGGTGTCAATGGCATGAATGAGTGGCTTGAGGCTGCAGAACGACCATAGGCTATGTATAAGGCCGTAAGAATTCAGATGATTAACGCTACTATACCGAGTCCTACACTTATTCAAAAACGGTATTTTTTGCTATCGTTACAAAGCTTTGTAATCATCTCCTCCGAGCGATCTGGGCCGTTACAGGTTGACGTCGCATTACGAAAATTACGCATTAGATGTGCGTACTCTATCCGCAGAGAGGTCGCGAAAATTCCTGGATCGTCCGATCCGACTGAAACTGTGACAGGCACCAGGGCATTGTTGGTTTCTTGGCCGAGCCAGTTCTGAGCGTGGTGGTCTTCATAGCATTCGTGAATACTGATCCGAACATTGCTGCTCGGTAGCGTCTCGATAGCAATGCGTCGCTCATGCAATAGCTTCAGCACACAGTGCTGTAAAGTCTTAATAATATTTAATGACAGAACATCAGTCTCACGAAATACGACGACGTCCTCTTGCATACGGCAAAGCTCATCAGACTTGGTTTTGATACCGTGTCTTCGCAAGAAAAGCTCGTAAGCAGTCTTCTTAGACTGTTTGGACACCTCATGCAGAAGCGCTTCGGCACGTAGCCTTGGTTCAACATCACGCAGACTGGCTTTCCTCGCGAGTGGATCAAGTCTACGCAATTGCCAAGCATCGACAAGATGTTCAACAGAAACACTTGGGTCTTCCCAGAGTCGCATCGATAGGCTCTGAATTTCCGCGTCGATCACAGGCAGCCAGCTAGTACAAGCGCGATTACTAAGAAGAGTAGCGCGTGCAAAGACCAAGTCATCGAGGCGATCTTCCAGAGGAAGAATGACGTGACCATCTACCGCACGCCACCATGTTTCGGCATTCAGTCCCGATGCAGTTGCGTGTCCTATCCGACAACCTGCATCAAGGTCAAGAAAGTGGACGGCTTCGCAGATTGCTCTAAGCCCCGAAACAATGTGAGCAAAATCTTCACCTGCATGGTAAGTGAAACGTTGCATGCCTGCGTCCCGCATCCGGCGAAAGGCCGGGGCAAAGACTTCAGGGCCAGCGTGGCGTTCGTTGCTTGCAGCATCAACACCTCGAATCAAGGTATCGAGCCCAGGCGTGCGCTTAATGACGGAAATCAGGGCTCGTGCTGACTGGTCTGTTTGTTGCCGAGCTATAGAATCACGGCATCTGGACCGAGCTTTGCCGCCCCTATAAAAAGCTTGACGTTCCTCAACATCAGTCATCTTGATGAAATGCGCTACCAACCCTAGCCGAAGACGTCTCGGAGATAGTGAAATATTCTTCCTCACAGCCGAAGCTTTCAATGCCTCATGATCACAACGGCCAATTTTTTTACCAAGTTCAAGTTCGCGTACTCGTTCGAGCAAATCACCAAGAGAACCATATTCCAGCGACACTGAGGCCGTACCGGCTTCACCGAGTTCTTCTTCACCCAGAAAGCGAAGATAGCCGCGCAGAACCTGTCCGAGCAGGGCAGCAGTCCGATCCGGTGTTATTTTCGGTGCGAACCTGCCCTCAAGATAATCTACACCTTTCTGCTGAACTCGTTCGATTTGCCGGAAACGCTCGGCAAAATCTTTTTCTGTATCTTCTCTTAACTCGTTAAGTGTTATGTACTGAAACTGATCGAAGCCAACTTGAGCAACCTGCTGCACGAGCAGCCGGCAAAATTGAGCACGCAGCAGCGCATAGTGCCACAACATAAGCCCTCTTTTGATACTTGGGTCGTTCGGGGAGGTAAAGTCTGCGAATATGGTACAAAGGAGCCAAGCCTCATGCACCACTTTAGGGAGCCTAGTGTGCTTTTTCGAAGGAAGCGCATTATGAATTGCCTTGCGATAGCAAGTAGTCGGGTCTGTTCCCTGGTTCTCCTCATAGTTTTTATTAAGCAGCGCGGTTTTGAGCGCAATAGCATCGTTTACGCGACGCCTTAATAATTCGCCGGTTAGAGCATCATCTTCCTGTCTGAGTAGATGTTCTACCCCGTTACCAATATTGATGCGAATCCCCGAGTCTCTCGCTTTACGCTTCAATAGAGCGCCAACCACGTGATCCGGGCGCTTGAGCGCATCGCACCAAACCTTCTCGGCCTCAGTTGTGCCGTTTAGATGCATGTGAATCTCATCAAGGCCCTGCGTTCGACACAAATAATCGAGAGCCGGTTCATCATCAACAGGAAGAGTAGAGTCGCATAGCCAAAGCGCCATGCGTTCGACAGCACTGCGCCGACTTCGTGTCTCATGATTTTTCGACTCGGAAGAAAATAACCGCGGCGTCATCCAGGCCGAGGTTATAAGCATTGGAGGGACAACGAGTACGAGATCCTGCCATTGTTTGAGCAATTCGCTACGGACGCGTAACGAACCATCATGCCCCTCACGAAGAAATGTTTCGGCCAGCATAGAAAGCAGGTTAGGCAAGAGGTTAACGAATGAGCCGCTAATACGGGTGTTGGTTGCTCGCCAACTATGCCCTTCCGAACCGTCATTACTTGAACGCTCTAGCTGCCTGTTCATTCGATGCAAGCGGTTTTCGATTGCCTCATCCGAAAGCTGGGGTCTCAAGTACCTTAGTCGTGCGAAGCGCCCAAGTTCGTAAGCCTTTCGAACTTCTTCCATCATGTCTCGTGAGCGAGGCAGGGTGACTCCTCTCAACATAACGCCAACCTTTACCCTAGGCCTAGCCTCCAGCGCACGCAGGAATTCGACGTTTGTTAGAAGGGCCTTCGCATACGCAACTAGCTCGCTCGCGTCGAAAGCTGCATCTGCCCCAGTATGGCTCAGCATTAGCTAGTCCTCGATTATTTGCGCTTTGTCTCGGCGTATCTCGGCATGACATTCAGCAGGTCATAGAATCCTTCAACCGTAATAGTTCGCTGGCTGCCACCATCCGTTTTCTGAATGTTACCTATCTTAATGGTTACCTCTGGGGCAGTCGTCCAATCATCAAAATTCGATTCGTTAACTTTTTCAAAGTCATTGGTATCGTTCCAATATTTGAGAGTTTCACGAACAACGTTACGCAAATTCTCTGTATTGGAACCACTCCTATATTCGGCCTTGGGATTAAGAAAAGCCCAGACTAGAGGACAGGACAATAAAACCGCAGCCAATGGATGAAGGCTAGCTTGCTCACTGTCGGACCTGGCCCGGGCCAGAACACGCCCAAGAGGAGCGTCCGATGTCTTTGGACTTTCCCGTTTTCGTACGGTTTCGCCAGCTGTCATAGCCACTGCAGCATTGAGGACGATGGTGACTTGACGATGGAATATTTCACCGCTGTTTGTTGGCAAGCCCGGATCTCTAAACTGATCAAGGCTGTGCAAGTCGTCAAAAAGCCTTGAAGCAAGTGTTCCTAGAAGCGCAGGAGATATTGAGGCACTCGTTCCGAGCTTGCGGGCAAATTTATGCCAGTCTTTCAGATGATCAAAAAATGTCTGAAATACGCCTATTTCATCGGTAACTTTTTTAGATTTTTCTGGTGGTTCTTCGTCATTACTGATGCTGTCTACTCCATAGAGCAGTTCTTCAACGCTGCTTTCTGCCCCTGCTTGCCCACTTCCAAAAAATGGAATGGTATGTTCAACAGCAAGCGCGACAAGGCCGCTTATTTCGAGATTTTTCGACTGAAGAATTTCACTTATCGCTGCAAACAGCGATAGAGCAGAAATCGAACGCTGGGTTTCACCGGATTCGTTGAAGCGCCGCGAATAAATCATGTTCAGAATTGGGTTGAACACACCAGCTCGATCATCCTCAAGGAATGCCTCCATAGCAAACCATGCCACGTTTTGACGCGCTAGAAGCAAAGTATGGTCGCTACTGCCTTTATTTTTGAGCAAATTGATCCATTGACGCGCAGCATTGTTCTTAGCGTTTTTATTCAACACATTAAAGTCTTTGCTATCACTTGATGCCAGACCGTAAACACGTTCAAGTACTTTGTTTTCATCCTCTGCCAATGCTACCGAGCCGAAGGCAATTGGGCGTTGCCGATCGTTCATATCTCTTCCACGACGGATTGCATTAAGCCGCGCAGCGATATCTGGCATGTGCGGAGCATCCAGACGCCATAGAAACTCAAATACCTTCAGGCGCTTCTCTGGGCTGTCAAGCTGAGGTAACTGGGTCATTGTGATTGGCAATGCAAATACCAGCAGAGCCTTAAGTACTGTGCCACTATCTTTCATGCCATTCGCAACGGCAAGAGCAATGCAATGGAGAGCGATTGCCCTTTCCTTTTCTCCAAGATTACCGAAACGGATAAGTGAAGCAGGCTCCTCCTGCCCGATAATCCATTCGAAAGCGACTCGAAGTTCATAGTCAAATGAGTTAGTGTCGAGCAGATCTGTCGGTATGTGCAAAGTGCGCAAACGGGTCTCAAATACTCGAAGGACAGCTCTGCGCCCATAGCTAACATCGCTTTCATTGGGATTGGTCGGGTGATCCAGTGCTTGAAGGTAACCTAACACAAGGCGAAGATGCTCTTTGCTCATCACTTTTAAAAAGGGGTGATCATCTCCTTGGCCTTCACGAAGATATTTTCGGACACGCTTGCCTGCCCAACTGTATAGCTCTTCAGTAGCACCACCATAGCTTGGCCGGACGTTTATACTGCCAGCTAGCACACCGAGTGGAAGCATCGGTATCCTATTTTGCGGCGGTAGAATCTTCAGGAGGTATTGTTCCTCAAGTTCCAGTACTGCATTCGACAAGCCCTTCTTATCGCTGCCCATTATTTCGAGGTCATGCTTAATGACGTCATTACCAAAGGTCGCGTAGATGTGTTTGCGCTGTAAACGACCGTAAAGTTCTAGGTCCCCAGAAAGGATCAATACTAATTGCGGTGAGGTCAAGTACTTCCGAATTGTTTCAAGAATCGTGTGACCATGCTGGAAATTTGTGTCCACATCATCAAAAGCGAGCACAAATGCTTCTTTGCCCAAGATTTCGAGCGCAAGCGCTATATAGCGATTCAACTTAAGTTCAAAATTAAAGCCCTTACGAGCCTTTTGTAGTCCGCGGCTCATGACCCATTGAGCGTCTTCCCATTCAGCCCCATAGGCCGAAGCCGGGCCAATTCCGTCCAACAAGCGAAGTCCTTCGGCAAGGGCTTCTAATGCTAAATCAAGCTCTTCGAACTTACGCTCGTCTAGCGTCATGCGTAAGTTAGCGTCTTCTATAGCCTCTTCTATTAGCTGAAGGATGAGGATAACAATATTTTCTTTTGTTTCAACCAGAGTGGGGTCAATCATACGCATAACAAGAAGTTTCCTCGAAAGAGCCTGATCTCGCTGCCTAAGCTCTTCTAGCGTATTAAGCACAAAGGTTGTCTTGCCGCTTCCACGTCCTCCTTCGACGAGAATCGCTCTGTGCGACCTTGGGTAGTAGATCGCACCTTTATCCTCTTTGACAGGATCTTCGGGAATATTGTCGAGCTGTTGCCGGACCAGATATTTCAGGCGCTCAAGCCCGTTCGATTGTAGAAAATGATCTGTATCTGCATTATCGAAAACATTCGCATTCATATTCGCCAGATCGATAACTTTCGGGCTGTCAGATTGATCCATTAG
>CEGF01000681.1_pt1 | contig 10626 bp, 9 predicted proteins | sample 306341 | NCBI WGS metagenome assembly CEGF01 (sample SAMEA2755655, study PRJEB7226) | microbial mat metagenome | biome: microbial mat; feature: hypersaline; material: grass silage | place: USA | collected 2014-02-19 | depth 0 m
CTGCCCACGCTGCGTTTCTGGCGCGCCTCCCCACGCGCCTTACTGGCAGAAGAGGCCAACCAATGAGCTTACATAAATGGTTAACTCTCAGCCTACTAATCAGCGCTTCGCTAACGCTCTACGGTTGTGGAGAAGAGCAGCCAACCGACAGCAGCAGCGCAGGCTTTGCCGGTTTGGGGCAAGCGGCTGATGGTTTTCAGCATGCAGAACCCAATCAAGCCATTCGCTTTCCCCAAGACCATGCCGCTCATCCGGATTACCGTATCGAGTGGTGGTATCTCACCGCTAATCTTGAAGACGCCGACGGTGAGCCCCTCGGCCTGCAGTGGACGCTGTTTCGTCAGGCGCTTATGCCACCCAACGAACGCCCTGAACCAACACCCTGGGCCGCCGATCAACTCTGGATGGCCCATATGGCGATCTCCCAAGGCGAGCAGCATCAGGTGGCCGAGCGCTTTGGGCGCAGCCACTCCCAAGCCGCGCTTGAGCAACCCCACGATGCCCAGGCTGGCGTCATCGCCAATCCGTTCCACGTATGGTTAGACGACTGGCAGCTTAAAGCAAATGAAGAGGTCGATAATGCCGGCTTCAATGATCTCACCCTCACTGCTTACAGCGGTGAAGACTCTTCACGTTTTGGCTATACGTTGACGCTTACCGCCGAGGGGCCGCTCGTCTTACATGGCGAAGAGGGATTCAGCCAGAAAGCCGCTAATGGCCAGGGCTCTCTGTACTATAGCCAGCCCTTCTGGCGCATAGAGGGCAACGTTACTCTCAATGGCGAGACCAAAGCCGTCAGCGGCCGCGGCTGGCTGGATCGTGAATGGAGTAGCCAACTGCTTGATGCCCGCCAATCCGGCTGGGACTGGTTCTCGCTCCATTTGGATGACGGCCATAAACTGATGGCGTTTCAGTTGCGTGGGGGTGGTGACAGTAGTGACGACACTGAAACCGAGCAAGGCGCGAACTACCGCTCCGGCACCTGGATTTCGCCGCAGGGAGATACCACGCCGTTAGCCACCGACGACATCACCCTCACACCGCTGGCAACCTCGTCCGTTGCCGGTCGCGAAGTACCCACCCGCTGGCGACTGGAAATAGCCTCAGTAGAGCTCGATATCACTATCGAAGCGCCCCACGCCAACCGCTGGATGTCCACCAGCGTGCCCTACTGGGAAGGCGGAGTAGTGGTCACCGACCGCACCAGCGGCGAATTACGTGGCGTAGGCTACCTGGAAATGACCGGGTATTAACAATGGCGAATTGTTTTGCCAATGCACAGGGCTAATACACAGGGCTAATTCACAAAGCTAATTCACTCGGCATTATCTACGATGTAAGCGGCGAGGTTAGCGATATCATCATCAGACAAATCAGTGGCATTGGGGATCATTAAGAAGGAGTTTGATCCCACCTTTTCCCCCGCCCGGTACGTCTCAAGACGCGAAGTGATGTAATCCGCGTCCCGCCCGCTCAGCGATGGAAAGCTCGCCATTCCTTTTCCGCTTGGGCCGTGACACTGAGCGCATGCGTCCGCATAGAGTGTGGCTCCAGCGGATTTATCTGCCGCCTGTAGAGTAGCCGACCCCATCGCCAGCGCCGTCGCAGCGACGCAAAACAGAAATATCTTCATGGTGACTTTTCCCGGTTGAGTGGTCTTTAACAGTAAGCTTGAGACAGATTAAGGTGAGTGCGCAGCCGCACTGCCAAACGCCAGCGCGGCTGCCTATAGCTCACTCCGGAGCGATACGGTAAATGCTGCCTTCATCAACTGCCGTATAGAGATCACCATCAGGGCCCAGCACCAATGACCGGAAGCGGGCCGCCCCCATGGGCACCGGCATTTCGGCAACGTCGTTGACCGAAAGGCCATCTTCCGCGATATCGATCAGATTAATGCGTTGCCCCACCGGCGTTCCGCCAAAACCAATCCCCATAAAGCCAACCAGCAGACGTCCGTCCCAATCCCCCCACTGTTCACCGGTTAAAAACTCAGTAGCCACCATACCTTGCGAAAGACCATCATTACCCCAGGCAGGCTTCATGGCATCGGGGTAGGTTTCCAAGTCGGTTACCGGCATATAAGCAGCCCGCTCTTTGGGATCCATCCCTTCGGTCTGGTTGGGTTCATAACCGCAGTAATCGTCCGGGCAATCACCACGCCCGGCCATGTTAGGTCGCGGATCCCAGCCACTGTTGCCACCATTAACGAGCGCATTGATCTCATCCGAATGCCAGGGGCCATGCTCGGTCACGATCGGCTGACCTGTGCTCGGGTGGAAAGTGATGCCTTGTACGTTGCGATGACCGTAGGTATAGATACGTGGATCGAAACCCTCAGGCGGTTCGTTGCCCTCGGCAGCCTCGCCATTCCGGTCAATACGCAGCACCTTACCACCAAGGAGTTCCGGTGACTGAGGGAGCTCACTGTTATGGTTATCGCCAGTGGTCACATAAAGATAACCGTCCTCAGGGCTGAAGCGGATACGGCCCCCATTATGAGCGCCAGCGTCGCCAAACGGATGATCAGTGGCAGCGGGTTTGTACGGGATATCATCGACAATGTCAGTGCGATCAGAGACTTCATCAAAATCACTGTTCACTGTCATGCGCAGCACGCGATTAGTGCGTGGCTCAGACATGTTGGAAGCAGAGTAGACGTAGACCGTCCGGTTTTCGTCAAAATCAGGATCGACAGCAACACCGTTCATACCAGCCTGCCCCTCGCAGACAAGATCATCCGCTGTGGTGGCATAGTCGTCCGTGCCTTCCATGCCTAGCAGGTGCTCTACCTCACCATCGGGTAGCCTTACCGACAGCCCTCGACAGCGTTCGGTGTAAAACATCGTCCCATCAGGTAGAAAGGCCATATCCCACGGGTTTTCAAGACCGGTTAACACCTCAGTTTGGCTGAGTTCAGGCTCATTGGCAGTCGCAACGGCGGGTAAGCCGATGATCACCGCAGAAGCGATGAACGTAGATAGCGGCCGCAGAACGGGTTTATAGGACATTGAAGGCACTCCTTCATAACGTTGTTTGTACTTGTTATCAGCTTTGCTATGGGCTTATTTAGTTTAGATCGGCAGCCATGGCGGTCAATATTTACCGCTCCCATAGTGAGGAGTGAGGAGTGAGGAGTGCGGAGTAGTGAATTAATTAGCGAGGATCAAAACTGCATTTTGTGTATAGCGAATGTCGCTTTACGACAACTAATGTTTGCCCACCGCGACACACTGGTAAGCGAATAAACCGCTGACTAGAGAGCACGCTATGAATCGCAATGTGATCCTCACCTGTGCCGTCACTGGCGCGGGTGATACCACCGCTAAAAACCCCAATGTTCCTATCACGCCCAAGGCCATCGCCGCGTCCTGCATTGAAGCTGCACGCGCCGGGGCCAGCATCGCGCATATCCATGTTCGCGACCCGGCAACCGGCGGCATCAGCCACTCGACCGAGCAATTCCGCGAAGTGATGGAGCGTGTTCGCGAAGCGGATGTGGATATCGTGATGAACATCACCGCGGGCGGCGGCGGTGACTGGATACCCGATGTAAGCGACCCCACCCGCGGCGGCCCTGGCACCGATATTCAAACGCCCGCCGAACGTCATGCACCGGTGGGTGAGCTGCTTCCAGAATTGTGCACGCTGGATTGCGGCAGCCTCAACTTTGGCGACATGGTCTACGTAAACCCCGCCGACTGGCTGCGCGAGCACGCCCGTTTGGTGCAAGCCGCAGGCGTCAAGCCGGAGCTTGAGTGCTTCGACCTGGGCCATGTCTGGTTTGCCCGCCAGCTTCAGCAAGAGGGCTTGATTGACGGCGACCCGCTCTATCAACTCTGCCTGGGTATCCCCTGGGGCGCCGAAGCGGATACCGAAACCATGCTGGCCATGCGCAACAAGTTGCCAGAAAACGCCAACTGGGCCGCCTTCGGCATTGGCCGCCATCAAATGCCCATGGTCGCCCAGGCGGTGCTGCTGGGTGGCCACGCCCGTGTCGGCTTGGAAGACAATCTGTTTTTAGAAAAAGGCGTGCTGGCCAACAACGGCCAACTGGTCGAGAAAGCGTCAACCATTATTGAAAACCTCGGCGCCCGGGTAATGACACCTGCGGAAACTCGTGCCCATCTTAGGTTACGTGACCCAGAACTGCGCACCCCGGCAGGAGGTGACGTATGAGCCGTTTAGCCGTTATTGGTACCGGCGTGATCGGCAATGGCTGGATTGCCCGCGCCCTCGCTCAAGGCTGGGACGTGGTGGCGTTTGACCCAGATCCTCAAGCACCAGCGCGCACCCAATCGTTTATCGACAACGCCTGGGCCTCTTTAACCCAGCTCGGCTTAGCACCCGATGCTAGCCCTGAGCGATTAACCTTTGCGGATACGATTGAAAAGGCCGTGGATGGCGCTGACCTGATTCAGGAGAACGTACCCGAGCGCCTACCGCTCAAGCAAGAAATTCTGGCCGCCATTGATGCCGCTGCCGCGCCGGACGTTATTATTGGCTCGTCTACCTCCGGCTTTAAGCCTACCGACCTGCAGCAGCAGTGCCAGAAAGCGCCTGGTCGCGTGATCGTCGCTCACCCCTTCAACCCGGTCTATCTGCTGCCATTGGTGGAGCTTGTTGGGGGCGAATCAACCCAGACCGCGCAGATTGCCACCGCCCAGAAACTCTATCAGGCCCTCGCCATGCGGCCATTAGTGGTTCGCCGTGAAATAGAGGGCCATATCGCCGACCGTCTAATGGAAGCGCTGTGGCGGGAAGCCCTCCACTTGGTCAACGACGGCGTTGCCACCACCGAAGAGATCGACGCGGCGGTGGTTTACGGCTGTGGGCTGCGCTGGCCGTTGATGGGTACCTTTTTGACCTTCCACCTGGCGGGCGGCGAGCCAGGCATGCGCCATATGCTGGAGCAGTTCGGCCCGGCGTTAAAACTGCCCTGGACCAAACTGGAAGCCCCGGAACTCACCGACGAACTGATTGATAAAGTGGTAGAAGGCTGTGAACATCAGGCCGCGGGTCGTTCAGTAGCCACCCTTGACCGCCGCCGGGATGACTTCCTGGTCGAGCTGCTTGAAGTAGTGCAAAAATACTGGCCGGAAGCCGAAGGCTTGGAAGGACGCATTTAATGATCATTTATAAAACCCAGGTCGCTCCCGAGTGGGTCGACTACAACGGGCATATGAACGACGCGGAGTACGCCCGCGTCTTCTCCCTGGCCTGTGAAGCACTGATTGACCACATTGGGCTGGATGAAGCGGGCCGTGAGCACTACGGCTATACGATCTATACCCTGGAAACGCACCTCTGCTACCGCCGCGAGGCCCACCAAGGCCAAGCGCTAAACGTAGGTCTTACATTGCTCGATAGCGACACAAAGCGCCTGCACGTCTTTTTCACCCTGTTCGATGACGAAGACAACCTGGTAGCGACCAGCGAGCAGATGCTGATGGGCATGAAACAAGCGTCTGGGCGTCCAAGCCCGTTTCCTGAAGCGGTCGCGAATCGCATTGCAACACTGCCCAAACCAGATAGCGGTGCCTGGCCAGAACTTGCCGGGCGCACCATCGGTATTCGGCGCTAGAGATTACAGTAGCGATGAACGTAGACGCCTTTATTCAGCGCTTTAGCGCAGGGCTGGCAGTCATGGAGGAGCAGCCCCTGCCTGAGGCAAGGCGCGCTTACGACAAGCTCTGCCGCTCGTTCGCCCCACCCGACCCAGACGGTATGCGGGTCGAAGATGGCAGTATTAATGGCGTTAGCGTGCGCCGTTTTACTCCTCAGCAGCAAGCGCCTGGTGGCGTGCTGTTTATACATGGCGGCGGTTTTACCATCGGCTCAACAGAGAGCCATCATGGTCCCGCTGCCAATTTGGCCCAGCAGCTTGAGCGCGAAGTGGTCAGCGTTAACTACCGGCTGGCACCGGAAGTAACGTACCCCACCATGCTGGCAGACTGCCAAACGGTGTTAACAGCCATTCAACCTATTGCCCTGGTGGGTGACAGCGCAGGCGGACGACTAGCTATCGACCTGGCCCACCCGCTAAGTGAAGCACCGCCGCTGGGGTTAATCTACCCGCCTGTTGGCGAACTTTCGCCAGCCTGCCTGGGTGAAGATGCCCCACTGCTTTCGCGCCACGATGTACTCAGCATTCGCGAACAGTGCCCGGAGATTATCGCCACACAGCGGGATGGCCGTTCTCCTGCCCAGAGCATGGAAATCCTGACAGTAGAGCACGACCCGCTAACTCAGCCCATCGAAGCCGCAGTGGCCAACTGGCGAGCAGCAGGCGCCTCCGTGGGCTACCGTAGAGCGCCGCAGATGGTACACGCCGCCCTTCACGCCCAATCGCAGCTCCCCGAAATGGGCAGTGCGTGGCAGGATTTCTGCCACGCACTCAAGCAGCGGCTTGATGGATAAATAAACTATTTAAGAACCGAACCGGGTTAAGAATCGAACTGGGCCCGCACCTGTTCAATGGCGGATTCGCCATCGCGAGTTTCAACGCCGTCGAGCCACTCAGCCACGGTGTCAAGATTATTACCAATCCACTCATGGGCCACTTCATCCGCCGGGCGGTCTTCGTAGCTATACTCGTGTACCCATTCGTTCTGGTCTTCGATATCGATCACGTATTGCGACAGGAAGCGGTGAACCTCCGGCGCTTCGTCCGCCAGGCTGGCTGGGGTAATCGTCCATACCGTGCTTTCAATGGAGGCAATGCCCGCATCATCGCTATCGGCTAAATAGGCCAAATCGAAGCTCACGTTCATCCAGTGGGGCTCCCAGCCGACAAAGGTCACCCACTCCTCATCGGCCATTTTTTGCTCAGCCTGGGCCAGCATGGCCGACGTCGAGCTTTCACGGAGCTGCCAATCGCCTAACCCGGCAAGGTCATTATCGATGGCGTTGAGAATGGCATCGTTGATGCCGGTGCCCGCTTCAATGCCCTGGATTTCACCATCAAAGCGGTCACGGTGTTCTGCCAGTTCAGCGACCGTGGTAACGCCGGCATCGTAAACATACTGAGGAACCACTAGCCCGGAATTGGCGCCGCGGATATTGGAAACCACTTTTTCTACTTTGCCGTCGGCCACCAAGGGCTCGACCATATCGGTCTGAACCGGGTACCAGCCGCCTAAATAAATTTCCAGATCGTTACGCGTTAGGCCTTCCAGAATAACGCTCACGGCTAAATCCTGCTGGCGGGTCTCATACCCCATGGCCTCAAGTAGTTGGGCCGCCACTTCAGACTTCACCGTCACTCCAGGCCACGGCGGCACCCCAAAACGCAGTTCATCAAGCTCCGCCATGGCCGGAGTGGCAGCAAACGCAGAGAGTAAAAAGCCAGCTGTTACCGACAATGACTTGGTGGTGGGAGAAAGGGTCTTGGTAAAGGTGGCTTTGGGAGAGATAGTCTTGGGAAAGATAGTCGTGGCAGACATTTAGCTAAACCTCTTATTCGTTGGGTTTAGTCAGTATGCGCGGCTGCCTCCCTACTACTAGGCATAAGGCGACGCTTATCAGGCCTTACACGACATTCATTGCGTTTTTAAAGGTCTTTCTCCGCGAGGGCAGAACGTACCTGGCGAGGCGAGTAGCCGTAATGGGCACGAAAGGAACGCGCAAAGCTTGACGAGGAATTAAACCCACAGGCGACGCCCACCGCCAGCACCGCGAGATCGGTCTCCGCCAGCAGCCGCCGGGCGCGCTTAACGCGCAGCTGCAAATACCACTGGCGCGGGGTTACGTTTAGCTCCTGCTCAAACAGGCGCTGTAGTTGGCGCACCGATACGTCTACTCGGCTGGCTATCTCTTCGAGGGGAAGCGGCTCTTCAAGGTTCTGCTCCATTAGCGCCACCGCCTCCACAACCCGCCGGTTATGCGTACCTAAGCGCTTCACCAACGCCATGCGCTGCTGATCGCTGCGGGTGCGAATCCGGTCATGAATAAGCTGCTCGGAGACATCGATGGCCAACTTCGCGCCATGCCGCCGCGCAATCACTTCAAGCGCCATATCCATCGCCGCTGCCCCACCCGCGCAGGAGAAACGCCGCTCACCCAACTCGTAAAGCTCATCAGTGGTATCAATGCCCGGAAAACGCTCACGAAAGGCGGGCAGGCTCTCCCAGTGCAGCGCCACCCGTTCGTGTTTTAACAACCCTGTGGCGGCGAGCAGAAACGCCCCGGTATCGATACCGCCCAGACAGCAGCCCACCTGATTCAACTGATGCAGCCAGGCCATTAACGGCCGGGTAAGGTGCGCCTCAGGAGTGAAGCCGCTGCACACAGCCAGAGAAGGCAGATGGTGCACCTCCGCCGTTGCTTGGTCGGCCATCAGGGTCATGCCGTTAGACGCCGTCACCGGCCCGCCATCCGCGCTAATCAATGTCCAGTCGAACAGCGGGCGATGGGCGATGCGGTTGGCAATTCGCAGCGGCTCCACCGCCGCAAAAAAGGCCATCATGGAAAACTGCGGCAGCAGTAAAAATCCGACCATTTCAGGCAGCGGGCCCTGATAACTAAGACGCATGGCAATGCCTAAAATTTCTAGAGTGTATGGATATCAGGTCAACCCCAGCAGCGCTTCAGCCAGCTTAACGTCATCATAACGGTGGCTGTCGGCGTCCTCCGGCGCAAGATCCAGGTCAATCACTTGTATTCCCATTTCATCGCGGATCGTCTCAATCTGTTGGGGAGAAACACTGAGCAGCTGCGAATCAAACAGTAAAAAATCAATGCAAGAGCGCTTAGACGACAAGGGCTCCAGTGTGCCAGACAAGTGTGCATTGAGCACTTGAACCTGATCCACCAGGGCCATGCCAAGCGTTTCAAGATCAGTCCCCAAACTCGGCACATACACCTTGGCTGACGGGTTCTTAGCCAATGCCCTATCCACCCCTTTGGGCAGCAGGTTGGCAATGACACTGCTGTAAAAACTGCCCGGCGGGAAGACCATCAGCTCTGCCGAATCGATAAGATTACGGGTCTCTTTGCACACCTTGGAGGCATCCAGGGTATCGATATCATCCGCCTCACCGGATAATTTTATCGCTTGGATAGGCGAATCGATTTGAGCCATCTCTTTGCCGGTAAAGCGGTGCTGGCCGATAATTTTTCGCCCATTCTCTAGCAACACCTCCAGTTGAAGGTTGGCGTCTGTCGTGGTGCGAACGGTGCCGCGGGTTTTGATCAATTGGCCAAATAGAAAGGCGATGGGATCAAGAGAGCGTTCATGAATCAGATAGCCGCCGGTCAAGATAAGGTTCCCCACGCTGGCGCCAGCGAGGTTAAAATCCTTTGGCATATGTTTGTAGAAGGCAGCGATATAGCTCTGGATCAGCGACCGCATGGGTTCAGCGATCGCTTTAAGCAGCGGATGCTTGGCACTGACAAGGGCCTGCAGGTTTTGCTCAAGGGCTGCCTTTACCGCGGCGTCGTCCCGCCCCTGCGCCGCTAGCCGATGAGAGAAAAGCGCCGCCACCTCTGGGTGGCCAGTGACTGAGTCGTCAGCCAGTGCCAGCAGGCGTGCTCTCAGATCACCCACGGCAGGCATTGCGAAGGCCCGGCGCAACTCTGCCGAGCTGCCCCCAGAATCAAACGGCGTCACCAGATGAATGGAGTTATGGGTATAGTCCGTCAACACTTCTGAAAAGCCTTTCAGTGCCGTACCGCCACTGAAGAAGAGTATTTTCGGCCCCAGCTCGGGAGCTTTTCGGTATCTGGCCAAGCGTAGATCCCACCCCCTGTCAAGCGCACGGGGCAGACACAGCCGGCTACAGGTAAAACGTCTTTTTTTCATACAACTCTTTGAACTGTAAGAAACATGTAACGTAAATGACGGCACGGTTATTTATACTGGTTACACTAAAATACAGTGGCTATCCAAGCGCACTTTATCTCGGTGAGGCAGCGTATCAATACGTCGATTTTGGAGCATTTCTATTTTCTACGATTCGAAGTTGAAAATCACTTCGAGTTAGTTGAAGTTTATGTGACCCAGCCTAGTGAATCGCTCGCGCAGCGCCTCATCAATCGTAAAGGGTATAGAAACACACTGCTGGAGAAGGTCGAGCTTGCCGTCGCCATGGATGTGCAGCGACGCAAAGTCGATGGACAGGGTTTTCAACAATCCAAATCCCTTGAGCGTTTAGCCCGGTTGCTTGACCAGCTTGGCCAAGCCTGCCTTGAGTTCACCGCAATCAAGGCACTAAAACAGCTTCCCGATAAGTCACGAAAAGAGTACACCAAGCTGATTCGGCTGGTAGGTAAGTCATTGAAGCTGGTGATCATTAACATCGATGATGCGAACATTCGCCAAGGTCTTAAAATAGGCCGTCGGATACCCAAAATAACCCACCGTTTAACGACGGCTTTCGCCCCTGACAATTCAGGCGCCAAAAACAGCGCCGTGGTGGATTTTCAGCTTCACCGCATGATCCACCTGCTCTCAGAACTCGCCGACGCGCTACTCGCCGCCAACTTTGGCCCCGCTGTTCGCTTACAGAACTACAAGCAGCTGCAAAACGCCGCCCATGCGATGACCGCCCAGAGCGAAGAATTTACCGTTGAGCGGCTGGCGCTTACCCGCAGCGGCAGCACCATCGCCACACTGAAAGCCGAGCA
>CEGF01002353.1_pt1 | contig 10581 bp, 12 predicted proteins | sample 306341 | NCBI WGS metagenome assembly CEGF01 (sample SAMEA2755655, study PRJEB7226) | microbial mat metagenome | biome: microbial mat; feature: hypersaline; material: grass silage | place: USA | collected 2014-02-19 | depth 0 m
GCCGTAAGCGCGGCCAGTGATGCCGCTACCTCTGCGATGTGCGCCGCCATGGCGTCATTCAGATCCTGGGTCTTGTACTGAAACTCCTCGAACAGATCGCCCTGTTGCTCCTCCAACGCGCTCAGCCGACTTGAAACGGCGGCAGTGGAAGTGTCTACGGGAGCGCCTTCATCATCGGATATGACGGCTGTGGTAGTTGGATCCATGTCACCCATGCCAATACCGATCTTTTCGACGCCATCCAGATCGGTGGACGGCGCCGACCCCACGGGCAAGGCCCCGTCTACGCTGGCCGAGTCTCCAGCGTCGGGCGAGGCATCGTTGTCATCAGAACCGCCACAACCGGCGATGAGGGACGCCACTAAGATCAACGCGGCACTGGCTGGAAACGATGGAAACCGCATCATTCACTCTCCTGTTTTTTTAAGCTGGAGTTCAGGTTGGCTTTCATACGTGCTTGGTGGGCTTGTGTTGCCGCCGATTCCTCAGCATTGAGGTGTGCAGCCGTTGTATCAGTTGGGCGGGTTGGGGCGGCTATTTCGATCGTGCCAACGTGGGCCGGGAACCGGGTGCGAAAGCACACCTCCCGGCGTCGCGGGTCTTGCTGGAGTACCCAGGCCGGCCCGGCCAGGACCTGCAGGGCCTCGTGCAATGAGGCAGGGCCCAGATTCCGGTGCGTGAGCGGCAACGGCTGATTCGCCAAATCCGAAGGCACCCCATCACACAGGTGATACCCCGTTCCCGTCAGCAGGTGCATGAGGGCGGCCTTCACCGTGACCGACAGCGTGCTGGGGATGGCAACGCGAACGACCTGGTTGATCAGCTGTTGCTGACCGGATGACGTGCCCAGTTCCCATAACTGGTAGCGTCCGGTGCGTACCACCTGGGGCGCGTCTGAGACTTTTTCCATTGTGTACAGATCGGGTGAGGCATCAATCAGCCCATTGGCCGCGTGGGCCTGGGACGATGCCGGAGGAGTCGGTGTGTCGGCCGACGCGGACGTGGGGTGATCCGGGGGCATTGCCGAGCAGGCCCCCTGCAGCAGCGCAAGAGGCAGGCTGAATACTGAAACAATCGAAAGAAGGGATCGGTTCATGGACGGTCCAGGCGTGTGTGACGTGTCAACGCTTGAAACGGTGCCGAAGCGGGTCGGGGCGAACAACGCCTAATCCGCTGCTACTTTGTTTTAATTAATGGAAAGACAGAGGAGGGGCGGACCGATGGCCGATGGCAATAAAAAGGGCGCCAGAGGCGCCCGTGGTGGAAAGATGTGGAAGCAGAGATGGGTTACGGCACGTCATCAATAAGGCGCCACTCCTGAGTGGTGTACTCATACTCGTCGATGGGATTGCCATGCTGATCGGTGAGTTGCATCAACATGGGGAAGAGCGGCTCCCAATCCCAGCTTCCTTCGTAATCTCGACCGTATGAATCCTCGAAAGCCGAGCATTGTGCAGAGGCCGCGCTGACCGCCTTTTGAAACAGCGCCTCGGCGATGATCCTGGCCTGACGCAAACCACAGCCGTCAGGGAGGGAATGCGTCTGGCGGGGGCTGTCGTCGTAAAAAAGAGAAATCATGGCGACGTCATGGCTATCTTGAAACCCGGCGCCAATTGCCGTGGTGGTGTGAGTGAAATCAGACATAGTGGTTCTCCATTATCGCTTTGTGTTGAGGGGGGACGGAGAAACACCACACACTCGTAGCACGAGACACGTCCCGTTGGGGAAGGTGTTTCCCCGCAGGGTGAGAGGAAGAACGGGGCGACTAGCGCCCCGACGTGTTGATGGTTGGATGGTCAGGCTTCCTCCTCAAGCAAATGAGGGCGCCATTGCCGGATGATAGCCTGGAAGTCGTCCTTGAAGCCGAGCGTGTCCGGATAGACCTGCCGTCGGCACAAGAACCGGATGACCACCTGCATGGCCTGGGTGATTTCGTCATCCAGGCCCCACAGGTCGGTGAGGGAAAACGCCCCACAGGAGGCGCTGTTCCACCAACTCAATAAAAAGTTGGCGACCCTGGCGCTCTGTCCGGTGTCGGATTTGGCGAGCCGGATCAGGTAGGTCAACGCCCAATATTCATCGGGTGCGAGGATAGAATGGCTATCCAACCTGTTTCGATCCTGGTGCCGTTTCAAACGCCGCTCTTGGACCTCCGACAATTCGCCAGCCCAGTAACCGCAGTGCACACAACGCACCGCGATGGAGTTGCCGTCCATCAGGTGATCCGCCTCATTACCACAGAGCGGGCAGGTTGAGTGATAGATGTTCATGGGACCTCCGTGGACGGTGTGAACGCATGGGCATCAGCCTGCATCCGCGGCTGGTCGTAGTCCGACCGAATCGAATCGAGAAACCCGCGACAAAACTGCCGTCGCAGATCGGCGATACGACCGAGGTCACCCGGCAGCACCAGACGAAACCGGCCGGCCATGTAGGCACAGTGCCGCGCGTGGATCTGTGCGGCGGGGCTGCCGGTGGCTTTCCAGCGAGTAAAATGATCAACCGCGGAGCGGGCGTAGAAGGTGCCGCGATTCACGCGGTGTTGTAGATCGAGATGGGACATGGTCGTTCTCCTTAACGATAGGGATCGAGGACGGAGAACCACCACGTCACCAGCTGGTGACGTCCCTGACGGGAGCGGTGATGCCCCGTCGAGGGTGAGGGTGTGATTTGGGCCGAATTACGGCGTGTGTTTTTGCGTCCAGTTACCCGTTGCGAGCGCGGCGTCAGCGGCGCTCTGGTTCGGAAAGTATTCTTCCGATTCCCGTGAGACGGGACCGAGTTCGTCGCTGCCGGTGCCGATGTAGTACCCGGCGCCGCTGCGCTGAACGCGGAGGGGTAAGGACAGGCCGCAGTATTTCACGGCGAGATATCCAGTCTGTTGCATGGTCTTTCTCCTATACGGTTAAAAAACACCGAGAAACACCACACAGACGTCTCCCTAACGGGAAGGTGGCTCCCGGTCAGGGTGAGTTGTGAATAGGGGTAAGAAGAGTGGCTAGGTTTAGCCGATAAACTGGAACAAGGCCATCAGTGCGCCGACAGCGCCGATGATAGCAAACGTCTGGGTCCGCAGTGACGAGTGGAGTTCAGTACGAACCTCAGCGATGTTCTGTTTCAGTTCGGTACGCAGCTCGCCGATATCCTGTTTCAGTTCAGCACGAACAGCGACGATATCTTGCTTCAGTATAGTTTGGGTCTCGGAGAGATCCGTCTTAGTGGCAAGTGTGTGCTCGGCAGCCTCCCGAAAGGCGGCGCCGTGCGCTTCGGCGATGGTGTCAGCCTGCTCTTCGGAGAGGCCGGCGTTCCGTAGTTTCTTGGCGAAGGCCAAGGTATCGATGGCGTACATGCTCATCTCGTTCAGCTCCTCTGATTATAGGATACACAGAGGAGCACCCGCCGGGGAGGCTCCCCGTGTGGGTGGGTTGGAAAGAAGGATCGGGGCCCGGAGGCCACCCCATTGCACGATCCGGGTGGGGCTTTAAGGGTGCTGCATGAACCTGCAGCAAGGTTTTGCCCGTTGATCTCAGCAAAGTCAGGCGGGTTCGTCAAGACAGGCTGGCCGTGTTCCTCGTGGGGCGTCTTCAATCGAAATCCAACTGCACTTTCCCATCTCGTAATGTCGCCTTCGCATCGAACTTCTTGCCTTTTTTCGAGACCAACCCCTTCAGGGCCACCGCCTTGCCCGCCAGGAGCCCGGAGGCCTGGTTCACCGTCAGCTTTTTCCCGAAGGTGGTCTTCCAGACCGTGTTACCGCAGGCGTTGCAGCGCCAGCTCTTGGCGGTCTCGGTAGCGGCGCCACCACACTGGCAGGGCAGTGCGCTGTCCTTCACGGTGGCCGCCAGGGCGGACAGGGTTTGCCCCTTGGCGTGCGTCACCACGGTGTTGAGCCAGTCCAATTGACGGCGCATGAACTCGTCCAGGGTGCCGGTACCGGTGGCGATGTCTTCCAGGGCCTGTTCCCAGGCGGCGGTGGTATCGGGGTTGGTGATGGCACTGGGCAACGCATCGATCAACTGACGCCCCTGCTCGGTGGACACCAGGTGACCCCGTTTTTTTTCAATGAAGCCCCGTTTTTTCAGGGTCGCGATGATGTTGGCCCGAGTGGCGCCGGTGCCGAGCCCGGCGGTGTCACGCAGAACCGCGCGTAGTTTGGGATCGGTCACCATCTTGGCGATGTTCTTCATCGCCGCGATCAGGGTGCCGTCGGTGTAACGCGCTGGCGGTGTGGTCATCTTGCGATCACAGTCCACGGCTTGGATGGCGCAGGACGTGCCTTCTGGCAGTGCCGGAACAGTGGCGTTGTCGCCACTGCCGTCTTGTTGATCGTCGCCGTCCTGCGGCGTCGATTTTGAGGAGGGAAACAACCGGGTCCAACCCGGCTCCACCGTGACCTTGCCCTTCGCCACAAAAGTATGCCCCTGGATCGACAGGGTCAGTTCCGTCTCATCGTACTGGTGGTCCGGGAGGAACTGGATCAGATACTGCCGACGAATCAAGCCATAGACTTGCCGTTCCGTCGCGGAGAGGCGCCCCAGATCGACGGACGCCACCGTGGGAATAATGCCGTGGTGCGAGGCTTTTTCAACTTCTTTGTCGTTCCAGGTTTTGGTCCGCCGGCTCATATCCAGCATCGGCTGTATCGAGGCCAGCTCCGGTTCCATGGCCAGGACCGCGCGCAGCACATCAGGGGCCTCGTGATGCATGCTGGTGGGTAGATGCCGGCACTCGGTTCGCGGATAGCTCGTTATTTTATGGGTCTCATACAGCGCCTGAGCCGCCTCCAACACCTGATCGCCCGATAGATCAAACCGTTTCCCGGCTTCCTGCTGCAGGCTGTTCAGATCGAAGGGCAGCGGCGGCGGCGCGGTTTTTCTCTCCTTCGTGCAGTCCGTGACCTGAGCCTGTGCACCTGTAATAGAGCACTGCTGCGCCACGATGCGGGCCACGGTCTCATTGATGCAGCGGCCCTGGCTGTCGCAGTGTTCTACTGGCGGCTGCCAATGAGCCCGGAATGCCGGTGCCGCGGCACCCTGCGCCGACAAAGTGCTGGTGATCGTCCAATAGGGAGAGGGATTGAACGCTTCAATGGCCCGATCCCGATCCACCACCAACCATAGCGTCGGGCTCTGTACCCTCCCGACGGGCAACACACCTGGATAACCGACGTTTCGGCCCAGGATAGTGTAGGCCCGGGTTAGGTTCATGCCCACCAGCCAATCCGCTCGGGCTCGAGCCAGCCCGGCCAGATAGAGCGGCTGCGTCTCCACGCCGTCCCGCAATTGAGACAGCGCTTTGCGGATGCTGGCGTCGTTCAACGCGGACAACCACAAGCGCTGCACGGGGCCTCGGTAGCCACACAGTGCCATGACTTCCCGAGCGATCACCTCGCCTTCACGATCCGCGTCAGTGGCGATCACCAGACGCGAAGCGCGCCCGAGCCAGTTCTTGATGATCGTGAATTGCCGTTTGGCATCGGGCTTCACCACCAGGCGCCATTGCGCCGGAATGATGGGCAACGTGTCCAGGGCCCAGGATTTCAACGCCGGGTCATAGGCCTCCGGCGGCGGCATCTCCAAAAGATGGCCAAAACACCAGGTCACGACCACTTCTTCCGACGGGGTGCTTCGGCAGCCATTGCCCTTGCGGGTGGCGCCAAGCACCCGAGCGATGTCCTGACCTTGTGAAGGCTTTTCGCAGAGATAGACCGTGGTCATGCGACTCTCCAAAACAGCGAAAAAATGGAAACGAAATAAAATGGATACCCCGTTAAAAAAAGCACCGGCCGTGTTGGGGGGGGAGGGAGGCCGGTGCCGAAGCGTTAATCGTTGCAATCGAGACCATCAAGAAGAAAGAGGGGAGCCCGGAGGCGGTCTCCCCTGGCAGATCACAGCCCCTGTGCTCTGCGTTTGGGCGAGTCCAGATCCGATTAAAGGAATCTGAAACCAACCCGAGGTGCGGGTGCCTGCTCTGCCTGCCAGTACGCCCCCGAATCGCTGGGCCGGTTTTACCCCACCGCTGGCTGGGGGATAGTGCTCGGTGGATACCGGGAGACGCCCAAGACGCCAAAAGGGTCAGAACGCCTCGGTACCCGTGTCATCAAAAGAGGATTGGGGATTCTCGTGCTCACGCTCCGTCGGTGCGCCTTGCCCTGTGGAGGCTTTCGGGCGCAGCGTGACGCTTTCCAGACGGGCCAGTTCGAGCGTGACGCTGCGCGCATTGACTTCCTGAGACGTCATCGCCTCGCCGTCTTTTTCCCATGGCCGCTCCAGTAGTGTCCCCTCCACGCGAACGCGCATCCCTTTACGCAGAACGCGGGCAACGTGTTCAGCCCGGTTGTCCCAGACGGATACGGTCAACCAGGAACCGCCTTTATCGACAAAGCCGCCGTTGCCGTCCGGAACGGAGTGATCGAAGAAGACGCGCATACTGGCGACCTTACGGTCCTCGCCGTTGACTTCGACGGTACGCAGTTCCGGGCCGGAACCGAGATTGCCTGAGCCGGTGATTCTAAGTGCCATACCGAGTCCTCAAGTGGTGAGTGTGGTGGCCGTGGTGACGGCGTGTTGATGTCAGGCTGAGGGAAGGGGATGTGCTGCTCAATGCGTAAACCGCACCGCAGTCAGTGGAATTTTCATTGAGACAATCCCAGGACAATCGCTCACTTTTTCAGGTCACGGGTCATCCCCAATGGAACTGCGGTGCGGCTTCGCACCGGTTGGGGATCGCCGTGACAGAAGTCGTCTTGACACACCTGACGTTGCCGACAGAATGGCCGGTGTCACGGTGGGTGGCCCGTGGAGGGATACGTTGGCGCGGACGATGACAGGTCGGTGTGAGGCTGGTGCTCCCTGAATCGTACTGTCCCTGGCATCTGGAACGTGCTGAGCCAATCTGATCTGACGCGGGGCGCCTGACCCACCCTCCGTGACACTCCCGTGTTGCTCTGACATCCCGTCCCGATTAAGAGGCGGGTGCCAGGCACAGACCGTGTTTCCCCAGGATGTTGGCCGGCGTGCGTTCGGCTAGATCCTCCAGCGTGACAGTCTCAATGTTGGCGGACTCGGTGCGAGTGTCCAGGGCGGTCAAGGTGTACTCGCTCAGCCAGAGATGCCCTTCTTTTCCGGTATGCGATTCCAGGGTCATCACCACAAGCAGCTGCGGTTGGTACCCGGTCCAGCCGCGCACTTCATCTTTATCAAACTCGAACACGAGCTGGTCACCATCGAGTTTACCCGGTGCGGAAACGGGAAACTCGCCAAAGGCGGAAGTGCGCAACCGGGCAACATAGGACGGGTTACGCTTTTCGGGATCGTCGACGCGGATGTCCAGGTGCATATCCAGCGCAGCGGGTAATCCACTACCGGGCATGCACTGATTGCCCAGGGTACCGATGTATTGACCCTCGAAGTGCGGTGGATCGCTGCACCCCGATAGCAGAACCGATGAAATCAAAAGAGTCATAAGGCAAAGCTGTTGTCTGGTTGAAACGGTCATGTATCACCTGTGTGTCACGTGGAACAAAAAGAAGGGATTGATGGCGCACTATCCATATCCGCGCTCTTTACCCTGTTTACTCATCGCGCCAATGGCACTGACGTTGGCGAGCCAGTCCTGCAACCGCTGGCGCTCGTAATGGCGCAGTGACAACGTCAGGTTGAGATCCAATCGCTGGCGCTCGAATCGTAGATAGTGGGGCCGGGCGGATTCGGGCAGTAGTTGCAATAGCAGAGCCCCGCCTTCGCTGGCGAGGTTGACCGGATGATTGAGCCCGGCGGGGATGTCCCGGCCGCGCCAGTGCCGATGACTGGATCGGCGCCACCGGTACAGTGTCATGGTGCGATTGGGGTAGCGCACTAGGTAGAAGGGGGACCGGGGAAATCGCTGCCGAAACGCTTGGCACAGACTTTTGCCGTCCTGTTCCGCCTGGGCGATCTGTTGCTCCAGCTCTGCCAGTCGACCCCGGACCTGATGAACACGGTATGCCGTCATAGAAAATGAATGCCTTGCTGGCCCCTCTTACCCTTAAAGGGTTTTAAACCCTTTAAAGGGGAGTTTGTCAGAAAATAGGGGACCTGCGTTGTCAGAGAAAAATGAGGGTGTGTTGTCAGAAAGTTTGGAATAACTGCGCCACTGAGTGGAGCTTGCCCGACGTTGGGAGCGTTAACAGTGTAAACGCTCGTCGCGGCCACTGAGTGGAGCTTGCCCGACGTTGGGAGCGTTAACAGTGTAAACGCTCGTCGCGGCCACTGAGTGGAGCTTGCCCGACGTGGCGACGCACAACGGCTGCTCCAGTCACTCCTGCTCACCGCCGTCCGTTGTCTGCCGCAGCGTCTTTATCTTCAGGGTCGGCGTTCTCTGGCGCAGTCTCAGGGTGATCGGTCTGGACCCGCAGGGGCGGCGCATGGGCCGCCCGCAGCTCGCCGCTGAGAATCTCATCAGGCAGTTCCCCCATCAATTCGATGGCACGCTGACCTTTCTGGGCGCCCTGGCGCACATCATCCCGGGTGACAGCCAAATGCCGGTATCCTTGGATGGTCGCGAACAGTCGCCGGATACCCCGGCCTGACTCCTCCAGATGACGCTCGAATGTCTCGCGATCCAGTAGCCCGACGAAGCGGCCCGTCATGATGGCCAGCACCAGCTCGTCCAGATCCGCGAGAAGATAGGCGCCTTGGTAGGCGTAGGGCGTGCCAAAGCTCAATTCGACGACGGCAGGCTCCAGGGAATGGGCCAGGGCAATATCCATTGCAGGTGCCCCCTCCAGAAACCGATCGATATGCTGGCGCAGCCCCTGGATCTGCTCACGCACGGCATCCGTTTCCTGCTCCACGCGGAGCAGCCACCAATCGGCATAGGGGTCATCGTTCCCCGCAGCAGCCCATAACTGTCGTGTCATAGCGGCGTAGCGGTACAGGCCAACGATGGCGGGCGTGCCACTGACAGGATCCGCGCGTCGGCCGTGAATCAACCGCTGCGCCACCCGAGTCTGAATGGTCATACGGACGCTGTTGGTCAGTCGCCCGGGTTCGATGGGGCTACCGCCAGAGGAAGGGCTTGAGGTAGGGGAGGTATGAGAGGTGTCGTTGGACGTGGGATTATCGGCCATGGCGTCGCTCACTCGGTCTATCACAGTGTTGTCAGACGCCACTGTAAAGATTCGATAGAAGGAAAGACGCCGATAATCGGCGCTCTGATCGATTCTATTTTCCGTGCCGGGCGATTGACGTCCATGTTTGCGAGGGTGTACAGAATTTTGTGTGTGAGCCGGTTTCAGGAATCAGCCCTCAATCGTAAATCGCTCGCCAAATTGTATCGCCAGTTGTGACTTGGCGGCATGCCACTCCTTCGGCGGTCGCTTCCATTTTGCTTCGATCTGACGCAGTGACAGGTAGATCAGCTTAGTGGCGGCCTCGTCGTGGGGGAAGTGGCCCTTGTTGCGGATGGTCTTGCGAATCTGGCTGTGCAGGCTCTCGATCGCGTTGGTCGTGTAAAGGATTTTGCGGACCTCCGGGGAGAACGCGAAGAACGGGATGACCTGCTCCCACTTGCGGCGCCAGCTGGCGGCGATGGGCGGGTACTTCTGGCCCCAGGGCCCCTCCTCGAAGTCGTCCAGGACGGCAGCGGCGGCTTGCGCACTGGGCGCCGCATAGACAGGTCGCAAGGCCTTCGCGATGGCCTTGCGCTCCTTCCACGATGCAAACTGCATCGAGTAGCGGATCAAGTGAACGATGCAGGTCTGAACCACGGTCGCCGGGAAGACGGCGGTGATCGCTTCCGGGAAGCCCTTAAGGCCATCGACCACGGCAATCAGGATATCCGTCGTGCCACGGCCGCGGATCTCCGTCATCACACGCATCCAGAATTTGGCGCCTTCGGTCTGCTCGATCCAGAGCCCGAGCACTTCCTTCGTGCCAGCGCAGGTCACACCGATGGCCAGGTACACCGCCTTGTTGCGGACCAGGCCCTCATCACGGATTTTGACCCGTAGGGCATCGAAGTAGACGATCGCGTAGGTCGCCTCAAGCGGTCGGTTCTGCCAAGCAACCGCCTCGTCCATGACCGCCTCGGTGACCGCCGAGACTAGGCTTGGCGACACCGTGATGCCGTAGAGTTCCTCAACGTGGGCCTGGATGTCTCGGGTGCTCATCCCACGGGCGTACAGGGCGATGATCTTGTCATCGAAGCCAGGAAAGCGGCGGGCGTACTTGGGAATTAGCAGCGGATCGAACTGGCCATTGCGGTCACGGGGGATGTCCAGAACCACCTGGTCATCGGCCATTGTGACCGACTTGCGAGAATAGCCGTTGCGGTGATTGCCGGCGTCCTGCTGCTCTTCGCCGTCGAGATGCTCCTCCATCTCCGCCGACAGCATCCGCTCGGCCAGTCGCTTCTTCAGTTCCCCGATCAGGCCGTCATTGCCGAGCAGCGCGGCGCTATGCTCGCGGCCTTCCAGCAGTTGGTCGATCAGTTCATCGTCAATCGTCGGTTTGCTTCGTCGTGCCATGAGATCCTCCTCGGATCGCTATCATGGCTCAAAACACAGAATTCCGGACACCCTCCTCGGCATTGGTGTTTGCT
>CEGF01003633.1_pt1 | contig 10450 bp, 13 predicted proteins | sample 306341 | NCBI WGS metagenome assembly CEGF01 (sample SAMEA2755655, study PRJEB7226) | microbial mat metagenome | biome: microbial mat; feature: hypersaline; material: grass silage | place: USA | collected 2014-02-19 | depth 0 m
AGGTGGGGCAGGTGGGGCAGTATACCTGAAGCCCCCGTATCTTCTGGGGTTCAGCCGCCCCACTCTTGTGCCCCAGTAGTGGGGCAGCGGTGGGGCAGGTGGGGCACTTGTGTACCGGGCAGGCCAACCAGCTTCGTTTATTGCATGGTGTGTTGCATTGGGGCCGGTGGGGCCACTGGGGCCACCCGGCTACAACCCCCGTCATTGCTGGCGCTGCGCTTCAGACAAGCTGGCCCCAGTAGTGGGGCCAAGCTGGGGCCACTGGGGCCAGCAGTGAATCAGCAGGGCAGGTGGGGCCACTGGGGTGGGTGCCTACCTCCTCGATCTGAGGTAGCCCTTGGCCGTCAGTTTGGCGGTCAAGGCTATTCGAGTGTCGGCCTTCGGCAATATTCTTTATATTCAGGCTTTCCAGTAACCCTAATTTAATCCGTCGAATAGGACGATCTGTATGGATATGGACGCTATAGCAAAGGCTTCAAGGAAATTCAGAGCAGCGGTAGAAGATAACTTTTCCAGCCTAGGGCTGGCATCTGAATCTTTCCCGCGTGGAAACTGTGGTGAGATGTCATGGATGTTGGGTGCGTACCTTCATGATCAGGGACTGGGTGCGTTCGAGTATATCTGCGGGGAAAGAGGATTGGCTATTGAAGGCACTTGGAGCTCACACGCTTGGCTTTGTAGTGATGGAATAATAGTTGATATTACGGCTGACCAATTTGATGACGTAGATGATCCAGTGATTGTAACGGAGGCATCTAAATGGCATGAGCAATTTAGTACTGAGTCGTATGGAACAGTTTCCCGCGAGTCCTTGAAAGATTCACTGGAAAGGCCGTACAACAAACTCATGGAGGCTTTGGAAGCAAGGCCCTATGGGTAATCAGCCGTAAGCCGTTCTCTTGCTGGCGCAGTGGGGCTGCATCCCCGAACAGGGGGCGCAGCCCTCAGAGGGCCAATTTGGCCCTCTGAGGGTTGGTTAGCGCCAGCCTATCGGTTGATATCCATGCACTCCCGCACGGATTCGCGGGCCTCCCGGATCCGGCACACCAGATCGATCATCAGAACGCTGCGGTCATGATCGGTCAGTGTCTCGAAACACTCAAAGGCGGTATTGCCCACGACCTCGGCCCGCTCCAGCAAACAGTTCAGGTCAAACAGTTTGCCGTCTAGATTCTGTGCTGTGCTCATGGTGACACCTCCTCTGGCTGGCGTGTGCTGATACAGCCCACGTTCTCGGCCTCAATATCAATGGCGCTCATGGAGTCATGGGCAATGCTCCTGATCACGCGCATGACTTGTGCCAGGTCCCAATAATCCCCGTCGCTCAAGCTGGCGCGGCTCAGGTGGCTGGCAGCCAGATTGGCCAGGCTCTCTATCTGCGTGAAGCCTTCCCGAGACAGGCCATTCATGGCCGTGGCGGCATACTTCAGTTCATCAGCTGTCTGGCTCATGCTTTGCCCTCCTGATCTTCCCGGATAACTTCATCCAGGGCAGAGGCATACAGGGGACCCATGGCCTCAACGTATTCCAGCAGGTGATCAAAAATAACGGCCTGTTCGTTCTCGGTCATGCCGTCCCCATCGGTGGCCCGGCGCTCACACAGCGCCAGCAGCTGGCGCAAGGTCTGAAGGCGTTCGGCAAACAGGTCATAGGCAGGCGTGTTGGCGCGGCGGTTGTTGGTCAGGATCATGAGCGGGCCTCCTGTACCGGTGCCCAGCTGGTAATCACGACAGCAGCAGGCAGCAGCCCGCGGGCCTCTTCCAGGCTGAAAGCGGTTACGGTCAGGCGGTTGATCGGGTTCTGGGTGGAAACAGCCCTGTAGCACTTCAGGGAACGTGTGCGGTGGATGGTTGGCATGATGCCTCCGTTGTATTTCTTCTCAAGGAAATTGGTGTCAGGAGGTTGAGAACGGCTACAACAACCGCGGACTTATTCCCCCTTGCGGGGTCTTGTATTCGTCGCCCTCCCGACAGAACGGGGGCTTGCACCTTCATCATGGCAGATTTTGGGCGCAAAAAAACCAACGCTGACGGGGTTGGAGTAGTCCGGTTGTATGAGGTTCTCACGCCTCGAAGCGGGAAGTTATCGGAATGGCTGGCGCGGGTCAAGCAAAGCTAAGCTGCTGGTGAGGCAATCCGAACTGCTCTGGCGGTGGCCCGGCAGGTAGAACGCCGGGCGATGCGTGGGTGGTTAAACTTCATCGTGGAGGTTGTGGTCTGGGAGCTTTCCAAGCATTGCCAAATATGCGTCTAAAGCGTCTTGGACAAAAGGCTGCTGTTCTGCGTAAGGAAATATAAAAAGATATGCTCTGAGTAGGGTTAAGACTTTCCTGTATCGAAGCTCTATAAATTCGGGTTGTAGCTCACTGACAATAGGGTAGCCATCATCTGAGGCATAAAGTAATTCATTCCTGGAGTTAGCTACTTGTTTCAAATGTGTGGTGATGTCTTTTGCTTCAGCGTCTTTTATATGATCGCTAATCTGTTTCTTATAAGATGGAGATTTATTACCTACAGAGAATAAAAAATTCAAGGGTGGTATCGGGTACGCGTTGTGTGACTCTCCATTGATAAACAAGGGGAATCCTAGTGTTAAGCGTTTATTGCCATCCTGATTTTGTATATGAAGTACTGGGTTTTGAAGTTGATTTTCTTTGATAAAGCTCCCGTAGAAGCTGAAAAGAATACTGATAAATGGAATTGCGGAATTCTTATGAACATGGTCTTTTGGTTTCAGCTTTTCTGCATTTTTGTAACCTCTTTCTTTGAGGCAATACATAAGCCCGGTTGCTGCTTCTTCTTCAGCAGTAATACACCTAAAAATTGCCATTCCTGGATCAATGGATAAAATTTTATCCGCTAGTTCGAGGTTATATAAAGCAGATTTAAAGCAGTGGCGGGATCGCCGCTTAGGGGCTGTGTCCAGTAGCTCAATACAGTTCTTATCAAATCCGGACAATTCCACAGTTAATTCCTCCATGATTACCCTCAGATAGGGGCAAGATATCACAGGTGTGACACTCAGATCTGAAGCGGAGGTGAATCTTCTAACACCTTCGAGAATATCTCTTCTGTGTTCTCGGCATCAGCCCAGCCGGTCAAATTGACCGCCCCGAACACCTGAAAGCCCCGCATTCTCTGGCCTGTAGCACATCTGGAGACTGTTCCGCCACTTCGTGCGCTGTAACCCTTTGTTTATGCTGTTGTTTCTATTGAGGTGCTGTCGGTCGATTTCCGCACCTTCGACACCTTCGATACCCTGAAAATCAGTAACCATGCGGGTTAGAGCCTTGCACTGCTGCTGACGGCCTTAGAACACCGAAAAAATGCTGAAAACCGCGTGGTTGCTCCCGTCCCGCGGTGCTGGTCAAGCGCCAGGGACCCTCGACAATTTACTTCTTACCGTTGTCCATGACTGGTCCTAAATACTTGGCCAGTAATCCGCCAAGCGCTCCACTGAACATCAGGCGGTCAATGTCATTGATTCGATCTGTAGATAGCCAGGTGCAAGATTCGGGCAGAATGAAATGCGCAACGCGCACAATGAATACCATTATCAACGCTAACCCTGCTGTGCGGACGCCCCACTTGAAAAGCCAGTGTACGACTTTTTTAAGCTCTTCAGTTCGGTCGTGGTTGGCTTTTCGACTCTGGGCCTCAAGGTCATCATTATCAAATGCCTGGGCTTCTTTGAGTGCTTGTTGGTCGTTTGAGGGGCTGGAGCTGACGCTGATATCAGCTCCTATGACAGATAAGGGTAGTGCTTCGTTTTTAGTGTTGTGCGGCATCTTCGGCGGTCCTTGCCCCTGCTGTTGCCATCTCTCGGTAGTGGTCACGAATCAGGTCAGTAGGAATAATCAAATCCCAACTGTTGGAGTCCCAAGTCTGAGACCAGGGAGACCCTGGTTTATGGGTAATCTGGGATAGAGCTATGCCGCTCAGCTTGCCATAACGATCCCAAACGGCTTCCAGCAAGTCGTTATCCTCAGGGGATATAGATTCACCAGTACTCGGAAGTCCACTGGTAATGGGGTTGTTACGATAAACTCTAACCTGGTCATATAGTGGTCGAATGACTGGGCCGAACTTCCAAGCACTCACTTCCTCAATGAACAGCGGGTCATTGTATATACCCAAGTTCCAGCCGTGGGCTATGTACACCAGCTTAAGCAGCTTCATTGGTGTTAAGTCATTGCAGCCGGACTGGTGGGCCTTATTGATGAAAAAGTTAGCGATTGTATTCAGTTCGTAAGCCATCGTATTAACTCCGTGTTATTGGGCCTTCCTTGGGCGTTCCCCTGGTACCCCCTTGATACCTCGGTGCAGTCTATCTGGTTGCGGCTGCTGGACCTTACAACAACACTATAGCAGTGACAATTACATTCTCGATAGTTCCCATGCATTCTCAGCATTTCTTAGGCCATGGGTGTGTCGTTTGGTGTGTTAGTTGGTGTGTTGCTGTTTCACTCCAGCCCCCGTGAACACTTGATCTACAGCGTGTCGTTTGGTGTGTTACTTGGTGTGTCGGCAGGTGGGCTGCTGGGGTGGCTGCGCCCCCGGTCTGGGGGCTGCTCTGGGGTGAAGCGTTGCAGGTGTGGTGCCTACCAGCGGGGCAGGTGGGGCAATATCACTATTCCACCTCAGTTATGACGCTGGCCCGGATAACGTACAGCCTTGAGCGGCTGCCATCCGGTGCCGTGACCTTTCGGGTCAAGTGCCTTCCTTCAGGCACCAAATGCCCAGCATCAGCCAGCAGGCGTGCCACTCGCTGCGGGTCCAGTCCTTTGCATACCTCCTGCCGGAATACTTCAGGGAATACCAGATACCGGCGATCACCGCTCGTTGTTTGCAGGAACCCTGCCCGGTTGTGTACCTGATCCCCATCATGTGTGGCAAAACGGCTGGCCCCATGTACCTGAAAGAAGGCCCGCACCTGCTCCAAAGCCTGCTTGTCCTCTTGCGATCCGGCCCCGCCTCGCTGCTCCAGCCAGTCACTGAAGCAACGTTTGGCGGCGTTGGCGGCTTCCCATTTATCCCAGCCGGTGATTCCCCAGTGGGTTGCCAGCTCCCCGGCTGCGGCCACTATGGCGAAGCGATCCGCTACCCGCTTCACCTGCCCATCAGCATCAATCGGTACTACTGCGCTGTTGAAGTAGCGGCGGGTCCCGTCTACCCACTCGGTCACGGCTTCCCGTTCGGTGGCCAGCTGGCGAATGAAGGCACGGGCGGAGGTGCCGTGGTGGCGGGCGGCCTGGTCTACCAGCAGGCGGGACAGGTGTTCACCTCCCGGCAGATCGTGAAGGGTGTCAAACAGTCCATACCCTGCGCCAGCATCGGCGGGCAGGTCGATAATACGCACCTCCTGCCCGGCCCTTGCCCGGTCCCCGGCTGTACTCATGTGATCGGCAAGGCTGATTTCCCCGGTACTCAGAAACAGGGTGCGCCAGCGGCAGGGCTGCCGTAGCTCCCCGGATCGGCTGGCGCGTGCTTTACCCTGTCCGTTTGCGAGCATGTAGGCCACGTTCCCGGCATCCTTGGCGGGCAGTTCTGCTAGCTCATCCAGACACAACAGGGCGTCATTGTGAAGCGAGGCGGTGCCCTCCAGCCCGTTGCCCGTGCTGCGCCAGCGCCTGATCCGCTCCGGTGGTCCCCATACACTTGCGGCCACGGCCAGTGAGGTTGTTTTGCCGGTGCTGCTGTAGCCCCTCAGGTGAAAGCCTCCCCCTTCAGCGTGGATCAGTGCCAGCATGGGGGCGGCCAGTGCGGCAGACACGGCCAGTAGTAGGCGGCTGTTCCCCTTGCAGTACCGGCTTACCTCAGTGCGCCAGCTCTCAAGGTTCCCGGCCTGATCGTACCCGCTTATGTCCCCGGTGGTGGTTTGAAGCAACAGGCGGTCTTGGCTCTGCCCCAGTATCTCCCCCGGTAGGACGTAGGCCCCGTTATGCCAGCCGGTCTGCTGAACACAGCGGGCGCGGGCGGTGGGGCGGCAGGTTTGGATATACTGCGCCAGCAGCTGCCGTGCTTTTGGTCCCGGGGCTATGGTCAGGCCCTTACTCAGCAGTACACGGCGGTACTCGTCCCCGCTCCCGGCCAGCAACTCAGCAGGCATAGCCCAGCAGTGCTGGTGCTGATCCACGTCCTTGAACTCCAACAGATAGCCGTGGTTTTCGTTGCGGTGGTCACGGGTGGCGGCGGTGATCTCCAGGTCTGAACAGACCCAGTATTCACGTTCCTGCCCGTCTGCCGGGTCCTGATACCAGATACCCCCAGCCTTGCGCTTGAAGCCATAGGGAAGGGCAGGCGCTGGCGCTTTGGCCTTGGTCAGCAGTTGCCGTGCTTCCTCCGGTGTGGCGTCTGCGGCGTCCCAACCGTCCGGCTTGCCGTCTGGTGGTGTGATCTGCGCCAGCTCTGCGGCTATACCGGTCAGGCTCTGTGTCAGGTCGGTGGCGGCCTTGCGTCCCGGTTCATCAGCATCAGGCCAGATAATGACACGGCGGCCCTTTAACGGTGCCCAGTCGGTTTTGCTGGTGGCGTTGGTGCCTCCCATCCATGACACGGCCACAACATCGGGCAGGTGCTCTCCGGCAGCATCGGCGGCCTTTTCCCCTTCAGCGATCAGCACGGGGGCATCAGGCCGGGCGGCCAGTCGGTCCAGCCCATACAGGGGGCGCGGTGTGTCCCCGGTGATCCCTTTCCAGCGCCAGCCGGTGCCCTTGCTGTCCTGCCGGTAGGTCAGGGGCAATACCTGCTTTCCACTGTCAGTATCGAAGCGGCAAATGTAGAACAGGGGGCGGCCTGTTTCGTCCTTGTAACACCACTGCCGTGATGGGGTGCCGTGGCGGTAGTGTTTGCGTTCATGTGCTGCCGGTGGGTGGGTGCCTTTAGGAACAGGCATCAGCAGGCGATCAACAGGGGCGTTGGCTGGTCGTGCTGGCGCTCTTGCTGGAGCCGGTGTGTGTTGATCCAGCCGGTAACGCTCCATCAGGTCGCGGGCGGCGCTCAGCTGCTGCCCATGGTGGTGAAGGTAGGCCCATAGGCTTACAAGGTCAGCTCCACTGTCCCCGGTGGCAAAGTCGGACCACTTGCCGGTGTTCAGGTTGGCGCTGAATGATCCGGGGTTCTTGTCCTGCCGGGTGGGGTTGCGGCTTACCCACTCTGTACCCTGCTGCTTGCCGTCTGGTAGCCACTGGGGCAGCAGCTGGCGCGGGTCCAGGTGCTGGCGTAGCTGGTCGAAGTCGATACGGGGGAGTTGCTCGGCGGCGTTCATGCTTCATCCTCCCAGCTCGGCGGCAATGGCTCAGGCATATAGGACGGGTGTTCTTCCAGCAGGGACGTTAAGCCACCAAACAGACAGCCAACCCGATAGATTGAGTCGATACGCTGACGCCTGCGCTCCTTGTTGCGATCGTGGAAGGCAAAGGCCATGTGCCTGAATAGCTCGTGGTTCAGCTGGATCAGATCGGCTCTGGCTTTCCGGACGGCTTCAGCATCGGCGCTGGTGTCGAAGGACACCACCCGCGCCAGGGCATCAATGGACAGATCGGCATCAGTACAGGGAGTGTCACGGATCATGCTGCCACCTCCAGCCCGAACGGCTCCAACAGGGCAACAGCCTGCTCCCGGCACTCCGGTGCCAAGGTGTAACGCATAAAAGTGGTTGTGCCCCCGTGCTGGTGCTGGTGCGTTACCCATTCACGGTGGAACAGCAGGCCAAAGCGTTTGTTAAGGTCACTGATCGTGGTGTGGAGACAAGTATCCCCATACAGGTTCAGTGCCTCTAGCTCGAACAGTGGGCGTTGTGTCAGGTAGTACAGGCAGCGTGCCCACTTAGTCGGCTTGCGTGGTTTGGTGGTAACACCCTCCCGCGCCAGCGGTGGTACACTGTAGTCTTGCTGCTGTACTTCTGCGGTGCCCCTTGTGGCGAGGGGCGCTGTTTCCTTTCGCATTGTCCCACCTCCCGCTCAGACGGCCTGCTGACTGGCAGCAATACGCTGCTCCAACCACTGTTCCAGGTCGCTTTCCAGCCAGCCAACAGAATTGGCCGTCAGGCGAACAGGGCGGGGGAATTCACCTTTGCTCATCAGGCGGTAGATGGTGGTACATGACAGGCCACAACGGGCCTCAACTTCGGGGCGGCGGAATATCTGAACCTTACGGTTCCGGGTAGTGGTGTCGTGTGTATTCATGTCGGCATAGCCTCGCTGTAACTGTATTCGGATCGGTAAACGGTCGGAGTACAGCGAACAGGGGCGGGCCTGCCGGAGTGGTGGCCTTGTGGTCTATGCCAAGGGCGATATAGGGGCGCTCTGGATCGGGGTCAGGGTCGGGGTCATCTGGTCCCCCGCCGCCTGAATCACCCTCATCAGCTGCGGGTGTGGAGTGTGACGCACGGGCGCGGGGTGCCGCGTGTTGTTTCGGTAGGGGAGGGAGTGTGCGTTCTATACCTATGCGCAATGGGTTTGTATTCAGTTTTACTGAAGTCGTCCGCAAGAGCTGGGCAACAAATCTCCTGAACCTTGCCTCCCAAGATGCCGCCCATGTTTTCAGCTCTGGCCCCAGACCTTTGAGGCCGGCAACAAGCTTACCCAGCATCCTGAGAATAGCGGCGCTTTCTTGAATGATCGATAGCTGATCATTCCGTCTTGCGTGTGCTTTAAAGCACTCCAAAACGGCAGATTGCCTCAAGTCGTTCAGGGCGTCAGCCGTGTTCTTGAAGGCAAGAGAGATTTCTATTGCGGCGGCGGCGATCATTCAGGAAGCCTGTTCTTAATCACAGTGCTGTCAGTCTATACAGTATTGCCGTAGGTTTTCAACTATTCCCATTAATTACCTTACATATTCGTGCTGGTGCCCCACCTGCCCCACCAGTGCCCCACCGGTGCCCCAGCAGGTGGGCAGCAAGTGGGGCGGACTGAAGCCCAGTAACGGCGGGGCTTTGTCGATATGTGCCCCACCTGCCCCACCTGCCCCACAACAAAAAGCCAACCGGTAAACAGAATGACTACCCAGCCCGGCTGCCAAAGCTGGCGCTGATTACGTTGCTGCTGCTGGCGGCCTTGCGCAACTGGTCCAGATAATCAGCCCAGTGTTGCATCATCTTGCGGCGCTGCTCCAGGTGCTGGGTACGGTTGTAGCTCCTGCCGTTGGCGTCCTTCACCTCATGCGCCAGCTGCTGTTCGATCCACTCAACACGGTAATTCAATACTTCATCCAGCAGGGTGCGAGCGGTGGCCCGGAAGCCATGGGCGGTGTGTGTTTCCCGGTCGTAGCCCATGCCTCGCAAAGCAATGCGAACAGCGCCGTCTGACATGGGACGGCTGGCACCTCTGGCGCTGGGGAAAACAAACTCACCACGGCCTGTGATCGGTTGCAGGTTCTCCAGTATCTCAATGCTCTGCTTGGCAAGCGGGATAATATGCGGCTGGTGGGTTTTCTCTGCGGTGATCTCTATCCTCTTTTCCTCCCAGTTGATCTGGTCCCAGCGAACGTGGCGAAGCTCTCCGGGGCGGCAGAACCACAACGCTGAACACTTCAGGGCAGCGATTACAGCAGGAGTGCCGGGGTATTCATCAATGGACAGCAGCAGGCGGCCAAACTCTCTCGGATCAGTAATGGCGGCAAAGTGGCCTTTCTTGGCGGGCTTAAGTGCGTCCTTCAGATCAGTGGAAGGGTCACGTTCACAACGGCCAGTCACAATGCCATACCGGAATACCTGACCGGCTACCTGCTTCACTCTATGCGCGGTTTCTACGTGGCCCTTGTCTTCGATCCGGCGAAGTACCGGCAACAACTCCAGGGCGGTGATATCAGAGATTGGCCTGTTACCGATTGAGCCGAACAGGTGCTTTTCCAGTGCCCGCATGGTCCGGGCTTGGTGGCCTTCAGACTTGTCAGCCATGCGAACAGAAAACCATTCACGGGCGATCAGCTCAAAGCTGTTCTCAGCGGCTGCTTTACCTGCCTGCTTCTGCGCCTTCTTGGCGGCGCTGGGGTCTATGCCTTGCGTCAGTTGCTGGCGGGCAGAGTCTCGCTGTTCACGGGCGGCGGCCAGGCTTACATCAGGGTACACACCGAAAGCGGCCAGTTTCTCCTTGCCGTGGAATCGGTACTTCATGCGCCAGTATTTTGAGCCGTTGGGGCGCACCTCAAGATACAGCCCTTTCTCGTCAGCGAGTTTGTACTTCTTCTCTTGCGGCTTGGCTGCCTTCACTTGTCGGTCAGTCAGTGGCATGGATCACCCCCTGTTCAATTCGGGTTGGGGGTATCAGTTTGGGGGTATCGCCTGTGGGGGTATCAAATGTCCCCCCGATTGTACCCCCAATGTACCCCGGCTTTGCTGGGTACGGTTGGGAACCGTTGGGAACCATTATGGGCCGGAAGGCCCGTGGTTTCTAGTGTCGTGGGAAGTGTTGGGTCTGGGTGGGAAGGGTAGTTGGTGGAGGTGGCGGGTT
>CEGF01000123.1_pt1 | contig 10392 bp, 8 predicted proteins | sample 306341 | NCBI WGS metagenome assembly CEGF01 (sample SAMEA2755655, study PRJEB7226) | microbial mat metagenome | biome: microbial mat; feature: hypersaline; material: grass silage | place: USA | collected 2014-02-19 | depth 0 m
TATCACTGAAAGCGCTTGCTGAGGTGCCGCTCGACGACGCGCACCTCGTCACCGCATCGGCGCTGCTGGATCTGGTCTCCCAGCAGTGGATCGATGCTTTGGTGGCCCGCATTGCCGGGCAGCAACAGGCGCTGCTGATAGCGCTAAGCGTGACCGGTGAGTGGCACTTTATTGACCCTCAAGGCGCGCCGGTTCGGGATGACGAAGACCGCTGGCTGCAGGCGATGTTTATGGCTCACCAGCAGCGCGATAAAGGTTTGGGTGATGCATTGGGCGGACAGGCTCACGGGGCACTAATCGACGCCCTGGAGGGGGCTGATTATCGCGTTGAACAAGCCGAAACGCCGTGGCAGCTCGCTGCGGGCAGTCAAGAGCAGTTGCCATTGATGGTGGCGTTGCTCGAGGGTTGGGCCGAAGCCGCCACCGAGCAAGCCCCTGAAGCTGCGGCGCGTATTGCCACTTGGCTGCAACAGCGTCAGCAAGCGGTGGCCAATGGCGAGCTGGGCATTTGGGTGGGGCACTGTGACCTGCTTGCTATGCCTCAGGAAGAGGCGTAAGCCGATGGGAATTGCTGAGCGTTGGCATACTCGCCTGTCCAGCCCGTGGCTTCGCCGCGGGCTGGTTAGCGCTGCTCTATTAGCGGCGGTGGCGCTGTGGGTTGAACCTCAGGCTGTCGTGGCGGAGGTACGGCGTTTCTCTGCCGAATGGGTCGTACTGGCGTTAGCCATCAGCACGCTTCAGATCATGCTCTGCGCCTGGCGCTGGCAGTTTACCGCGGGACTGATCGATGTGCCGCTGCGCTTTGCTTACGCCCTGCGTGAGTACTATCTGGCGCTACTGGTCAATCAACTATTGCCCGGCGGTGTATTAGGCGACGCCGGACGGGCGCACCGTCATGCCACCCAAGCGCACTCTAAGGGGCGAGCCTGGCGTGCGGTGATTATTGAGCGCGCTTCAGGGCAGGTCGCCGTGGTCGTGCTTACGTTAACAGCGTTGCTGCTTTCACCGCTCTGGCATACTGCGTTGGGAGGGGCATTGATCACCGCGGTGGGCTTAAGCGCATTAGCTGTGCTTGTGGCGATCATCGTCATTGGCTTGCTGCTGCGCCAGCGTTTTAGCCACTGGTTAGCAAGACTGCCGCATTGGTGCCAAGCCTTGGCTGGCGATGTAAGACGCGGTCTGTTGCGTCGAGGCGTGTGGCCCCAGCAATTGCTCTCGTCACTGGTGATTGTGCTTAGCTACGGTTTGGTTATGGTCTGTGCGGCTAGGGCGATTGGGGTTGAGTTACCGGCGCTGCAGGTGCTGGCACTGACACCGGTACTGCTGCTGGCCATGCTGATTCCTTTCTCGGTCGCAGGCTGGGGGCTACGTGAAGGCGCCGCCGCCGGTGTCTGGGCGCTGGTCGGCCTGCCGTCCGCCCAAGGGGTAGCGGTGTCGTTAGCTTACGGTGTGCTGGTGTTGCTGGCGAGTCTGCCCGGCATTTGGGTGGCGCTTAGCTGTCGTGAAAAAGCTCAGCCCTCAGGCGGTGGTATCCCGCAGTCGCAGGTCGAACAGCGTGTCGTCACCGCAGCGGAAGGTTCGCGTGGGCGGGCGCAACGCACTCTCAAGCGTTTCGATGGGCGTCATCTTAAGTCCTGGCCTGCCGGAGCCGATCAGCAGTGGGGCAACCAGCAGGTGCAGCCGGTCAACGGCACCCGCTTCGATAAACTGAGATACGGTAATACCGCCGCCCTCTACCAGTACCCGCGTCAGACCTTTGTCTGCCAGCAGAGTGACAACATCACTGGGGGTGAACTGACCGCTAGCATTCAGCGGCAGCTCGCAACGTTCAACGTGGGCCAGGCTCGTCGTCGCCTGCGATTCAGTCCCCACGGCAGACCCCACTATATGCAGCGTCGGGGCGCTACCGGTATTCAGCAGCGCCAAGTTATTGGGAATTCGGCCGCGTGGATCAAGCACCACCCGCGCCGGGTTAGTGCCGCTAACGTGGCGCACGGTCAACTGGGGGTTATCGGCGCTGGCGGTACCCGCACCGATAACCACCGCGTCGACCAAAGCACGCAGGCGGTGCAGGTGAACCAAGCTTTCATGGCCGTTGATGTAGTGGGAGTGGCCGCTTTCCGTCGCGATGCGGCCATCCATACTCTGCCCCAACTGCGCCACCACCCACGCAGGCCGACTGGCCAGTGGGGTCAGGCAATCGAGCAGTTCACGCGCCTCAGCGGCGACCGTTTTGTCCGTTTGCCACTCGCCGGTAGGCGTCAAGGTGATAGCCACATCGCAAGAGCGCTGATGGCGCAACGCCAGCAGCCATTCCCAGGCATCGCCCAGCGCAATAGTGTTGATATGGGATTCGGGCATGACGCCTCCGGGCTAAATAAACCGCTCCATCATGCGGGCTCTGGTCAGTTGAGAGCAAGTTGTTCAGAGCAAGAAGTCGTACAGTTGAGAGCAAACAGCTCAGTGCAAGCGTGCACCATCCCCCTTGTAAGGAAGCCAGGAGGCCTACATGTACCAGATTGAACGCGCTATTTTCGATATCCGTCGTGGATTGCCAGTGGTGGTGAATGCCAGTGGGCAGCGTTTGCTCGTGCAGGCACTGGAAGGCAGTGAGTCAGTTGAAGTGCTTGCCCAGTTAGCGGGCGAGCGGCCTTCGCTGGTGCTTACCCGTCACCGCCTAGCGGCGTTAGGCATGAGCTTAACCGCCGAAGCCGCCAGCTTGCCGTTGGTGGCCCACATTACGACCAGTGAGCTGCATAACTTGGCCGCTGCGGAAATGCTTTCGAAACCCGCTAGTGGGCTACTAAGCGGCTTAAAACCGGCAGGGTTAGCCGAACTAGGCGCGGTTACCCTAATGCGCCGCGCCTTGCTAATCCCAGCAGCGCTCTGCGCCTTTGTTAGTGAAGAAACCGCAGCGGATATTGAGGAGCAGCTGGCAGACGGGCGGTTGCTAGAAGTCAACGCTCAAGACGCTGAACAGTGCCTTGCCGGGGCGCCGGGTATGCTTAAACGGGTGAGTGAAGCGAATATCCCCCTTGAGGATGCTGCCGACAGCCGCTTTGTACTCTTCCGTGAGCCGGACGGCCTGCGCGAGCACGTTGCGGTGGTGATCGGTAAGCCGGAGCGCTGGGAAGGCGCGGTGCCGCTACGCCTGCACTCGGCATGTTTAACCGGCGACCTGTTCGGTAGCCTACGCTGCGACTGTGGTGAGCAGCTGCGCAACGCCGTGGCGGATATTCAAGCCATGGGGGGCGGCGTGCTGCTCTATTTGGCGCAAGAGGGCCGGGGCATTGGCTTAGCCAATAAGCTGCGCGCCTATACCTTGCAGGATGGTGGGCTGGATACCGTGGATGCGGATCAAGTACTCGGTTTTGGTGACGATGAGCGCCAGTATGCGGTGGCGGTGGATATGCTCAACGCCCTCAATATCGACCAGGTGCAGCTATTGACCAATAACCCGCTGAAGATGGAGGCGCTTCGTCAGGGCGGTATTGAGGTGGTCTCACGCCAAGCACTGTATGGCAGCGTGACCGACCACAATCAGCGCTATCTGAATGCCAAAGCTACCCGCGGTGGACACTTGCTGGAAGACGTATTAAGCAGCCAGCGATGAACCTGATGGGGCGCTGGCTAAAGTTGCTTCCCGCTGGTTCAGCGATGTTAGTTGGCCAGCGGCGGTAGGTGGGCAGTTTCCGTCACCACTGTCGCTAACTGACGAGCATAATGCTGCACCAACCGTTTGCCTAATTCAACGCTGGCGTGGCTGGCATCCCCGGCCACACCCTGGGCACTCAGGTCTTCCGCTAACCAAGCAAATGCCGCGGCCCCTTCGGCACTGACTAACGCATCACCTTGGGGCGCCGCGGGCGGTGCTGCCTGATAGCCCTCTAGCTGTACCAACGTGGGTGCCAAATAGTGCATCATCGCGGTTTCGAGCAGCCCGCCGTGTAAGCCGTAGCGTAGCTCTTCAGCGCCAATCGCGCCTTCCAGGGGGGGGAGCCGAGTATAGGTGGCTTTGACCACACGCATTGCATGCCGCCGCCGTAGCGTGAGCCCCGCCAAATCCATCACCGCCTTATTGCCACCATGGCTGTTAAGCAGTACTAAACGACGAATGCCGGCGCGGGCTAAGCTGTCGCCGTAGGCCTCCAGGGTGGCAATCGAAAGCGAAGCGGGCAGGCTGAGCGTGCCGGGGAAGCTGGCGTGCTCATCGCTGGCGCTGACCGCAATCGACGGCAGGCAGATGACATTTAAATTGGCATCAAGCGCCTCCAGCATCGCGGTCTGCAGGCCCTCGCCAATCATCAAGTCAGTGGCTAAGGGAAGGTGCGTGCCGTGCTGCTCAATGGCGCCAAGCACCAGTACCGCGACCGGGTCACGTTGGGCGAACTCGGCTAACTGTGGAGCGGTGAGGGTTTGCCAGTGGTGAATCATTGCGTGACGTGCCTATGCCTATAAAAAGTTCAAATAGCGTGCGCAAAAATTAAAGCGGGTTAAGCAGTAGCGGATGGTCTGAGCGGCAGGCGTAGAGATCCCCGGATGGAAGGGCTTCGGCCCCCGCGCTGAGCCACTCGCTAATCGCTTGCGGCGTTTGCCACTCTGCCCAGCGAAAATGGCGCTGCTCGCCCGCCACTACATTGTAGCGGTACTCGCCAAGACGGCTTAAATGGTTAACGCAGTCCTGGTTCACTTCCAGGGCGCCAGCCACAAACTCCACCGACAGCGCTGCTACTGGGCGGCTTAGTCCTGCCAGAACCTCGGCCTCAAAGCCTTCAACGTCTATTTTGATGAAGCTGGGCTCGCCATACTCATCAATTAACGCATCCAGCGTGGTCACCGGTACTCGCAGCCGTTGCTCCCAGCGTACCTGGCTAAAACCTGCGTTGCGCTCACCAATCTGCTCCCGCCACTCGGTGGCCAGGGTGGAGAGGGTCGGATTGCCGGGGCTGATAGCGATCTCGGCAAAGCCGCTGGTTGGGCCAGCCGCCATTGGCAGCAGGTTAATGGTCGTTGGTTTCACTAGGCGTTTAAACCACTTGGCGAGGTCGGGCTGGGGCTCCAGCGCCACCACTCTGGCGCCCAGCGCATGAAAAGCCGCGCTACGGTCGCCTAAATGCGCACCAATATCAAAAGCAACACTACCGGGGTGAATGAAAGGCTTATAGAGGCGCTGGAGCCCGCGCTGGCGCCCCGGCCGCCAGTAAATAAACAGTGAGCGGGCTAGCCCGCCTGCGCTGCGCAGTCGTTGTAGCGCCATGCGACGCATTAGCTAGGTTCTCTGAATGGACGTGCATTGATCCAAACAGGCGCTGGCGATATAAGCTTTGCTTGATAAGGGCTATTCGTCATCGGGATACCACACGTAATTCCAGGTTTCGCTAACGGGTTCGCCATTTAAGGTGAGCCTTAGGCGCACATCGCTGGGTTGATCGCTCGCGGGCAGCCGGAAGCTCGCCCGCCAGCCGTTGTTGGGCAGCGAAGTGACTTGAGGGAGCAGTACCTCACCATGTTGGGAGCTGATATCGAGCTCGACGGCTTGGTCGGCGGTAATATCCGCTAACGCACCGCCCTGAAAATCGACGATAAATTGGCGCTCCTCCAGCGAGGAAGAGTCCGCTTGTCCCGGCACGCCCGCACGGCCATGGCGAGTACGAATGGCGCGGCCAAGTTGATGCTCATCGGGCTGGGCATTCAGCGTGTGAGTGAGATAGTGCAGGCGACGGGATTCGCCTGCATCCAGCGTATCGTCCGCCACCCAATAGGCGACAATGTTGTCGTGGGTCTCATCGGGAGTGGGGATTTCGACAAGTTCCACATGTCCCGGCCCCCACTCGTCCAGTGGAACAACCCACTGGCTGGGGCGGCGGTGGTACTGGGCTTCGACATCCAAGTAGCGATTGAAGTCACGCTCCCGTTGCATTAACCCGAAACCCTGAGGGGAGTCGTCTACAAACGTGGAGCTACGCAGGTGGGGGGGATTACTCAGTGGACGCCAGATCCACTCGCCGCTGCCAGTGTGCATCAGCAGACCGTCGGAGTCGTGCACCTGGGGGCGAAAATCGTCCGGCCGCTCGCGGCTTGCCTCACCGAAAGTGAACATGCTGGTGAGCGGGGCGACGCCCAGCTTGGCAATATCTTCGCGGGCAAACAGCTCCGCTTCGACCTCGACCTGGGTATTCTCGCCAGGCTGGATAACAAACCGATAGGCACCGCTGACCGAGGGGCTGTCCATTAACGCCAGTAGCTCAATCTGTTCAGCATCCGCATCGGGTTTATAGAGCCAAAACTCACGAAATGCCGGGAATTCTTCGCCATCAGGGGAGGCGGTATCGATCGCAAGTCCTCGGGTGGAAAGTCCGTACGCCTGGTCACGCCCCACGATGCGGAAGTAGCTGGCACCCAGAAACACAGCAAACTCATCGGCGTATTGATCGCTATTAAGGGGGTAGTGGAGACGAAAGCCCGCATGGCCGCTGCCGGTAAGGTCTTGCTCTTTGAGCGCTGCAGCATTGCCATCATAAGTGTAGTCTGCTGCAGAGAAGGGCAGGGGCGTTGCCGTGTCGTTGTCGATAACGTTCAAGGCAATCGGGGTTTGGAAAAGAAAGCCGCTGTGAAATAGCTGTAGGCTAAAAGGACTCTCGTCTTTCCAGTAGGCATGTTCGGGGTCAAAGCGAATCTGCCGGTAGGTATCGTAGTCAAGCTCGCGCAATACCTCAGGTAAGCTCTCTTCCGGGGCTTGGTAGGCCTCTTCAGCGAGCTGTTGGGCGCGCTCAATAACCTTGCTGAAATGCTCATCGTCTTCAGCCAACGCAGGCAAGGCGAGCGTAGAGCCAATTAACACGATCCATTTACCAGGCCACCCCTTGGCAACAGGCCTCCTAAAAAACGGTCTTCTACCAACACAGTTACAACCCATGGATGAAATCCTTTCTGGTGAAGGCCTGCAAAACGCGTGGGCCTTATGCCAAGCAAAGCGTGAAGTCTTTACACAATAACTATACGATAAAATATGACAGTACATGATTATTGTGTTTTTCAGCAGCCTTATTCCTTGCTCTTGTGTCTTGCGATTGGGTACGCCCTCTCTTCGAGAGAGCGCTGACAGGTTATATCAGTGACATTGTAAGCAAAGGCAGTCCCAGATGAGAGTGCGATGAGTCGATTATTACTACTGTTTCTAACGCTGAATTTCTTACTCATTGCACCGCTCTGGTGGCGTTTTGGCGAGATCAGCTCATATTTGCTTGCTTGGGAGGCGCTTATCATTGCGCCGCTAATGCTGCTGCTCCCTGTTGGCCAAACGCGCCGCGTAGTGGCTGTTGGCGTGGTCAGTTGGGTGATGTTAGCAACTGCCGTGAATTTAGGCACTGCCGCCACCCAAATGGCCTTTGCCCGGCCACTCAATCTCTATCTTGATGTACCTCTGCTGCGCTCAATTTATCACTTGTTAGTAGGTAATGTAGGTCAACTGTTGGCAGTTTGCGCAATGCTGGCGGGGGTTGCCTTGTTGTTCGCCATCACACTGATTTTAGTGCGCCTGCTGCTGCCACCCGTCGCCTACTCTGTTAAGCGTCTGCCTGGTATGGTGGCATTAACGCTGTTAGTCATTGCCACTAGCAGTGCAGCGCTTGAGCTTAGTGGGATCCGGCTAGTGGATAGTGCTCGTTTACCGATGGTGAACACGACACGCTTTCAGTGGCAGCAAGTGACCGATACCCACGCCGCCCGCCTCGCCTTTACAGCACAGCTGGAGACCGCACCAATGGAAGCCCGCTCACTGCCGGGATTGGCGGGGCGCAATGTACTGCTCACCTTTATTGAGTCCTACGGTATCTCGGCGCTGGAAAACCCACGTTATTCCGATGTTCTACTGCCTACGCTAGCCGAAATGCAGCAGCGGCTGGGTGAACATGACCTCCATGTGGTCTCTAGCATGTTGGCCTCACCCATTCGCGGTGGGCAGTCATGGCTGGCCCACGCGACAGCCCTCAGTGGCCGCTGGATCGACAACCAGCTGTGGTATCGGCTGATGCTAGACAGCGACCACACCACTTTGATCGATGATTTTCGTGCCACCGGTCAGCGCACCCTGAGTGTAATGCCCGCGATTACCCTGGCGTGGCCGGAAGGCGAGGCCTACGGTTTTGATGAGATCGCCGCAGCGAAAGATATCGCCTATGCCGGGCCTGCTCTCAACTGGGTCACCATGCCGGATCAATTTACTCTCGATTACACCCAGCGTTACTTGCTAGGAGAGACGCCGGTGTTTGCCCAATTGGCCCTAATCTCCAGCCATGCCCCCTGGACACCCATCCTGCCTGTCTTGGATGATTGGTCATCCATTGGCGATGGGGGTATTTTTGCTCCTTGGGAGAACGCTGGTGACCCGCCAGAAGTGTTGTGGCAAGACATTGAGCGTATTCGCGATCACTACGCCTGGTCGGTGGACTACGCTGTGAAAGTCACAGGCCGCTGGGCCGAACGCGTAGTGGATGATAATACCCTGATGATAGTGCTGGGGGATCATCAAGCCGCGCCGCTGATTACCGGCGACGATGCCAGCGCGGCAGTGCCGGTGCATATGATTAGCGGCGACCCAGAGCTATTGGCGCCCTTTATAAAGCGTGGCTTTGTTCCCGGCACGCTGCCTGCGCTCGAAGAGGCGAGCAGTGCGCCCAGAATGAGCCAGCTTCGCCACTGGCTGCAGACCGATTTTGGTGAGCTAGATGATGGTTAAGGCGGTGATAGCAGCGAGTGATGCGCAGTTTACCAAAGCCAGCTATTAGGGCGTGCCGGTGTTAGCCCTTTGCGCAAATCGAACCAGCCGAGCAGGCAGCGTACGCCCAGCCATACCGCTAACAGCGGCCAGAGCAGGGTGCCGACTATCACAATGCTGAGCAGGAAGGCGATGCAGGCATACAGGGTGCCGATCCAGAAGGTGCGAATCAGGTAACGATAGTGATGCTGCAGCCAGGGCGCCGCTTCTTTGCGATAGACATAGGCGATGATGACGCCAATCAGAAGGGTGATATTGGCTGTGACGATACCTGCTAGGTAGAGTGCATAAATAATCTGTGGCGCGCGTATGTCATCGCGCTTTACAGGGGGTTGTGTCATCAGAGCTCTCTTTTTCAGCCTAATAAAGACGATAGTCGCGGAAATTGGCTAGATTTTGCTGCTCCTGCACTACTTTGCGGTAGCGTTTGTACTCCCATTGATACTGTGCTGGTTCCAAGGCAATTGCACTTTCGACACTCGCATTGACACCAGTGGCAGACTGCACATCCTCGTCGCTATAAACCCGCTCGTCGGCCTCCAAAAAATGGATTTCAAAGCCTTGACCAGGGATACGTAGCGCGACGCCGGTAACTACCCGCGCCTGAGTCCGGGCGACCAATTTCGGGAGCAGGGTGGCGGTGTAGGCCTCGCGACCAAAGAACGGCGCAAAAACACCACTGCCCCAGTCGGGCTCCTGATCAGGAAGTATGCCAATCGCTTCGCTGCGTTTAAGCGCTTTAAGCAGCGCCGCCACACCTCGAGGGTTGGTGGGTACCAAACTGGCCCCCATGCGTTCGCGGCCATGACGAATGACCGGGTCGAGGGCGGTGATTTTGGGCGGCTCGTACATAGCGGTAAAGGGAAAGTGACTCGAAAGCCAGAAGTTAAGCACTTCCCAGTTGCCGAAGTGGGGGGCAAGCACAATCACGCCGCGGCCTTCGGTACGGGCGTTATCGAGCTTATCGCGACCGTGCACCGCTAAAATGCTGGTCTCTACCTTGTTTGGTTCCGCCATCCAGGCGTGGCCCAGTTCCAGCATGGTAGCCGTTGAGTGGCGTAAACTGTGCTGACCAAGGGTTTTACGCTCAGCGACAGAGAGGTTTGGGTAGACCGCCGCTAAGTTGCGATCGGTGATCCAGCGCTCACGCTTATTAAAGCGGTAAACCAGGGGGCCGAGCGCCGAAGCAATACGCCACAGGCGCGCAAGCGGCCAGTGTGACAGTTGACGCCATAGCCAACTGATCGCGCTGGCTTTGGAAAAACGCCTAGCGTTATTAGCCCCCTGTGGTGTCATCGTTAAATCAACCAAGTATCTACATTGGAAGGTGCGCGCTTCTCTTGCAGCCCTTTGAAGCCTTTAACGCAGCGAATAATCAACCAAATGGCTAACGGTAGCATGAGTAGGAAACCGAGCAGAACCGGGGTTAAGAGCAAGCAAACGAGTCCGTATACCAAACCTATCCAAAACGTACGAATCTGATAGCGGTAATGCTCGTCCAGCCACAAAGGGCCTTTGCCTTTATAGACGTAGGCGATAACCACACCAATAATCGACGTAAAACCAAGGATAAAACTGGCCAGATAGAGCGCATAAATAACCATGGCCATGGTCGT
>CEGF01003480.1_pt1 | contig 10346 bp, 7 predicted proteins | sample 306341 | NCBI WGS metagenome assembly CEGF01 (sample SAMEA2755655, study PRJEB7226) | microbial mat metagenome | biome: microbial mat; feature: hypersaline; material: grass silage | place: USA | collected 2014-02-19 | depth 0 m
GGATTACCGCGTCAATCTCCAGCGCGAGCCAGCATTCGAGGATGCGGTGCGGGCCTACTGGCCGGGCCTTCCAGCCGGCTCACTGCTGCCGGACTACACCGGCATCCGCCCCAAATTACGCCTGCGCGGCGAACCCCATGCGGATTTCTGCCTGCTCGACGAGCAGGATCACGGCCTACCAGGGCTGATCGCCTTGCTGGGCATCGAGTCACCGGGACTCACCGCCGCCCTGGCGCTGGCGGAACGGGTTCGAGGGTGATGACGCGATCACCTTGCCGCCGGTTTTCCGGCGCGACCATTCGGCGCGGCTGGCGGTCGCCGGCCATACCGTCGTGGCGAGGCCCCCATGACCCGCTTGAACGCCGTGCTGAACGCGCTTTCGGATTGATACCCCAGCGACAGGGAGATAACGGAAACCGGATCCTTGGAGTTCTCCAGCCTGTCTCCCGCCAGCAGCATGCGCCAGCGCGTCACATACTCCATCGGCGAGGTGCCCATTGTCTCCCTGAATTTCTGGGCGAATGACGAACGCGACATGTGGGCACGCTCGGCCAATGCCTGCAGCGTCCAGCGATAGGCCGGATCGGCATGAACCGCACCGATGGCCGGCCCCAACTGTTTGTCCGCCACGCCGAAAAGCCATCCCGTGCTGCCCGCTGCTCCTTTTCTCACGTGCAGCCTGAGTGCCTGCACCAGCATCATATGGGCGAGGTGCTGGGCGATCAGAAACCCACCGGGCTCGGGGTCGTGCAGTTCCTGCATCATCCTTTCCACCGACCAGCGCAGCGCCGCCTGTTCCGTCTCATTGTGAATGTGCACGATGGGCGGCAGCATGCTCATCAGCATATCGGCGTGCCCGCCGTTGACGCCAAACCGGCTGCCGACGAGAAAGACGTCGCCTCCGCCGTTGATCCTCACGACGGCGCCGGGGCGTGGGGGCGGTAAATAGTTGCTGGACGGTTCAGGCGACAGTGCCATATCGCTGGCAAGACGGAAGGGGCGTCCGCTTGGCAGCACGAAGCAGTCTCCCTCCTTCAGATACACAGCATCGGGAACACTATCGACCGCCAGCCAGCACCCACCGGAAACCACTGCATAGCACTTGATCAGCTTGTGCTGATCCGGGAACTGGATCGACCAGTCGCCTCCGGCATCAAAACCGGCGGACACGTAGCTGCGGGGTTTCAGCAGCGAGAGTACGTCTGAAAGCGGGTCCATGCCTTTCCCTGGACGATTACAAAGGAACACCGGACTTTACCGCATAGATCGGATGGTCTGAAGGCTCTATGGTCCTCATCTGCCTAGCGGCCTATGACGACTCGACTATGAAGATGCCCGTAATTGCCCAACGCTGGGCTTCAGTACTCACCTTCCTGCTGCTTTCCGCCTGCGATGATGGTCCGCCCCCGGAGGTCAGTGAGGCGTCCGTCGCGGTGGCGCGTGTCATGGTAGCGTCGGCAAAATCCGCTGCGTTCGCGGAGCGGTTCTCCATGTCCGGGACCCTGACCGCTGAACGTCAGGCATGGCTGTCGGCACGTGTCGATGGGCTCGTCTCGCGAGTGCATGTCGATGCCGGCGATCAGGTTGAACCCGGGCAGGTATTGCTCGAACTTGATCCCGCCATCGCCCGCCAAACCTTACTGCGCGCCCAAGCCGAAGCCGCCGAGGCGGACGCCGCCGTGCGCGAGGCAGAGCGCCTGGTCACCGAAGCACAGCGGCTGGTCGAGCACCGGGCCATTGCCGCCACGGAACTCGGGGCGCGCACTGCCGCTCTGGACCTTGCGCGGGCGGCGGCGGAATCCGCCCGGGCCAGTACGCGCGAGCAAGAAGAAATCGTCGCGCGGCACACTCTGCCCGCCCCATTCTCAGGCGTGGTGTCCGAAAAGCTTACCGAGACCGGCGAATGGGTACAGCGCGGCACACCGGTACTGTCACTGATAGCGACGGACCGCGTGCGTCTGGATCTGCGCGTGCCACAGGAGCGCTTCTGGCAGATCGACAACGATGCGAGGGTCCGCGTTTTCGCCGATGCACTTGGCGGCACGCCGTTGCCGGCCAGCGTTGATGCGCGGGTTCCCGTCACTGATGCCGGCACCAGAACCTTCCTGCTGCGTTTGCTGGTGGACGATCCTGAAGGCCATCTGCTACCCGGGACCTCGGCCCGTGCCGAGATTTCGCTCGCGCAAGCGGGCACCGGCATCGTGACGATCAGTCGTGACGCCTTGCTGCGCCACCCCGACGGCAGCCTCAGTGTGTACGTCGTCGAAGACGACGGTGACCAGCCGGTGGCGCGCAGGCGCACGGTGCGGATTCTCCATGACCAGGATGGCAGGGTCGCCGTTGCTGGTGACGACATAGCACAAGGCACCCGGGTCGTGATTCGCGGCAACGAGGCCCTGACCGACGGCCAGCCCGTGGACCTGGTGGAGCGCTGATGCATGGGATTTGATCGTGTTCTCCAGCACAGCACTCTGATCGCCGTCGCCGTCCTGATCCTGTGCGTGCTGGGGGGCAGCGCCGCGCTGCGCGTGCCGGTGCAGATGATTCCCGATCTGGAGGTGCGCACCATCAGCGTGGAGACGCGCTGGCCCGGGGCGTCTCCACGGGACGTGGAGCAGGAGATCCTGATCGAGCAGGAGCAGTATCTGCGGACACTGCCCAATCTGCGACGCATGGTTTCCACCGCCAGTATCGGACAGGCAACCATCGAGCTGGAATTTCCCTTCGGAGTCGACATCAATGAGGCGTTGATCCGTACCAACAACGCGCTCAGCCAAGTGTCCGGCTACCCCGAGAATGTCGATGCCCCCGCCCTGACGACGATTTCGTCCTCGGACGAACCCTTCATGTATTTCCGCATCGGGCCGCGGGCGGACAGCCGGATTCAGCCCGATCTGGCGATGATACGCAACTTTCTGGAAGATGAGGTGCGGCCACGCCTGGAGCGCGTTGCCGGTGTGTCGCTGGTGGAGATCAGGGGCGCGGAGGAACGGCAGGTCCGTGTGGAGGTCGATCCGCACCGTCTGGCCGAACGCGGGCTGGACATGACCGATGTACGCAATGCGCTGCAGGCACGCAACGTCGACCGCTCGGCGGGCGATCTGGACAGCGGTAAACGCAGCGTGATGGTGCGTACGCTCGGCCGCTTCAGCGCACCCGCCGACATGGGCGACTTGATCGTCGCCGAGCGGCACGGCACCCTGGTGCGGCTGTCCGACCTGGCCGAGATCCAGCTCAGCCACCACGAACTACGCTCCCGGGCTTTCTACAACGGCCAGCCTTCGCTGATCCTGGCGGTGCGCCGCGAGACCGGTTCGAATGTCATCCAGACCAAGTACGCCGTGCTGCCGGAGGTCGAGGCGATCAGCGCCGAAACCCTGGCGCCGCTGGGTCTGGAAATGACCTTGGTCAACGAGGACGCACGCTACGTCGAGGATTCGGTCGCCAACGTCTGGCGTAATCTTCTGCTCGGCACGCTGCTGGCGACCCTGGTGATGTACGCCTTTCTGCGCTCGGCGCGCAGCACCTTGGTGGGGGTGATCGCCGTCCCGATCTGTACCATCGCGGCCTTCATCGGTCTGCTGCTGGCGGGGCGCACGCTGAATGTCATCTCATTGGCCGGCGTGGCGTTTGCCATCGGTATGACGCTGGACAACACCATCGTGGTACTGGAAAGCATCGACCAGGCGCGACGACGTGGCCTGAAGCCCTTCGACGCCGCCGTGGCCGGGGTGCGCCGGGTCTGGACGGCGGTGATCGCAAGCACCCTGACCTCTGTCCTGGTGTTTGCCCCCACGCTGTTCATCCAGGAGGAAGCCGGGCAACTCTACTCGGATATCGCGATTGCCATTTCCACCTCCATCCTGGCATCGATGGCGGTCGCGGTGACGGTGCTGCCGACCATGGCCGCGCGGCTGCTGCCGGCGTTGGCGCCCGGCGACTCCGCCAGCTACGGTGCCCTTGACCGAATCGGTCGCTGGATCGCCAGGGCCCATGGCAGTCCGCAGCGCCGCAGGGCGATTCTGGTCGGAACACTGTGCGCGTCGGTATTGGCCGTGGTGTGGCTGACACCACCAGCGGAATACCTGCCGGAGGGCGAAGAGGCGCGAATCTTCTCGCGCATGATCGCGCCGCCGGGCTACAACCTGACGGAGATGGAGGGCATTGCGCGGGAGCTGATCCCGGAGCTGCGGCAACGTCTTGAAGACCAACCGGCACGCTTCCACAGTGACGAGACGGACATGCCCGCACTGCGGTTCTTCGCCCTATTCGTCGACGCCCAAGGCATCAACGTGATCACCGATCCCAAGGACCCGGCCGACGTGGAAGCCTTGATGGGGGCACTGGAGGCGCGCTTCACCGCCTGGCCGGGTATGCGCGCGTTCGCCTCGCGCGGTTCCATCATCTCCAGTAACGACGGCGGAACGCGCAGCATCAACGTGAACATCTCCGGTTCCGATCTTGCTCGGATCTATCAGGTCGCCAGCCTCGCGTACGCCCGCGCGGGGGTGCTGTTCGACGGCGCGCAGATCGGTTCCGAGCCCGGCTCGCTCAGTCTGGACCAGTCGCTGCTGGAGGTGCGGCCACGCTGGGAACGCTTGGCTGAGGTCGGCCTGGACGCGGAGCGCTTTGGCTACTCGGTGGCGGCGCTGAGCGATGGCGCCTTCGCCGACGAGATGATCCTGGACGACCGCCGGGTCGATATCTACCTGTTCAGCAGCGCCGGCAGCGAGCAGCGGGCGGACCGCCTGCGCGATCTGCCCATCGCCACACCGGACGGTGCGGTACTGCCGCTTTCGGCGCTGGCCGATCTGCACGATTCCGTCGACACGGACAGCATTCGCCGACTGGATGGCCGCCGCACGGTCACGCTGAACATCGTGCCGCCGCGTTCGGTGGCGCTGGAAACCGGTGTCGAACGCGTGCGCACCGAACTGATCGAGGCCATGCGCGTCGCCGGCGAGATTCCCCACGGCGTCTCGGTCCGCATCACCGGTGCCAGCGACCAGTTGCAGGCCACCCGCGAAGCGGTCTCGGGCAATTTCATCATCGCCGTGCTGCTGTGCTACCTGATGTTGGTGGCCATCTTTCGCCACTGGGGCCGGCCGCTGTTGGTCATGGCCACGATTCCCCTGGGCCTCGCGGGCGGGATCGTCGGGCTGGCGATACTCAACAGCGTCGGCGCCGCCTTCGGCATTCACCAGCCGTTCGACATGATCACGCTACTGGGCTTCCTGGTACTGCTTGGCGCCGTCGTCAACAACCCGATCCTGATCGTGCAGGAAGCCTACAAGCGCCTGGAGGAAGGCGCCGAGTCGATCACCGTGGCGGTCGACGATGCGGTGCACACACGCCTGCGGGCGATCCTGATGTCCAGCCTGACCACCATCTTCGGCATCGCGCCGCTGGTGTTGATCCCCGGAGCAGGCACCGAACTCTATCGCGGCCTGGGCGCCATTGTGATGTTCGGTATCGCGTTTTCCACGGTGGTCACGCTGACTTTCCTGCCCAGCCTGATGGTGACGACGCTGGTGCTGAAGGAGCGTTTCGGTATGCGGCTGCACCGTCGCGGGAGTCGCCTTGCCACGAAAAGGTAAGGGAAAACCGCCCCTACCATTGCATGTCCGGCATCGCCTGGAAGGCACCACGCAAAGCCTGGGACCAGGCCTCGCCCAACGCCCGGAAGCCCTCGTGATGCTCATCCACATCATAGTGAAGATGGTCATCAAAGCTGTCGTGGGGATACTTGAGAATATCCAGAGGCAAGCCCACCGACAGGTTGGAACGAAGGGTGGAATCGATACTCAGCAAGGCGCACTTGATGCCATCGTCCAGGGAGGTACGGTATTCCACCACCCGGTCGATGATCGGCTTGCCGTACTTGGTTTCGCCGATCTGAAAGTACGGCGTGTCCGCCGTGCATTCGATGAAATTGCCTTCCGGGTAGACCAGAAACAGCCGCGGCGCTTCACCGCGAATTTGTCCCCCGACAATGAAGCTGCTGCCGAAATCCACCGACCCCTGCGTCTGACCGGCGTCGCGCTGACGCACTTCGCGGCTGGTGGCACCGACAATGGCCGCCACATCATACAGCGAGCCGACGCCGTTGAGATTGGGCCGGTCGCTGTCCAGACGCATGCGCAACAGGCTGACCACGCTCTGAGTGGTGGCCAGGTTACCGGCGCTAAGCAGAACCACCAGACGCTCCCCGGACACCTGGAAGGTATGCAGCTTGCGAAACGTGGCGATCTGATCCACGCCGGCGTTGGTCCGCGAATCCGCGGCGAACACCAGCCCTTGTTCCAGGCGCATGGCGACACAATAGGTCATCGGTTTCTCCCGGCGATCACTGATCCCCGGCGCCGGTCTGTCGCACCAGGGCCGCCGCTCGCAGGGATTCCACGCCACCACCGTAACGGACGCCGCGTACCGGGCAGGCGTCCAGATAATCGAAGCCCACCGCCAGCTTCAGATGGCGTCTCGGACGGCGGGTCTGATTGGTCACGTCAAAAGTGTGCCAGCGTTCATCGAACCAGACCTCGGCCCAGGCATGGCTGGCGACGTGCTCGGAATCATCGCTGTAAAGATAGCCGCTGACGTAGCGGGCGGGAATCCCCAGGGCCCGGCAGCAGGACAGAAATACATGGGTATGATCCTGACACACCCCTTTCCTCAACCGATATGCCTCGGCGGCGGTGCTGGACACATCGGTGACGCCGGGCGTAAACGGCATTCTCGACAGGATGGTTTCGCTCAACCTCTCAAGATTGGCCAGGGTCCCGGCGGCGCACTGATGGTTCCGGGCCAGTTCATGGAGCAACGAATCCGGACGGGTAAACGGAGAATAACGGCAGTAAACCAGAGGGGAAATCCGGGTGTCATCGTCCTCACGGTCCTCGCCCTCGATTTCCACTTCGCCAGTGGCGGTGAGACGTATGGCCTCGTGGGGCTGGTCCAGGGTCAGCACGTGCAGGATATTACCGAAGCCATCGGAGGCCTCGCTGGCCGGCTCCGGCATGTCCAGATGCCAGTGCAGAATACGCTGCCGTGCCGATGGACGCGGCGTCAGCCGCAGATACTGCGTACTGTGCAGCACTTGCTCGGAATAACGGTATTCGGTGCTGTGTCGAATCGACAGTTTCATACGACCTCCAGATATTCCTCGCGGATGGTATCCGCCAGCTCATTGATACGGCGCAGAAAATCCGTCAGGTAATCGTGCAAACCGGTGTCCAGCACATGCTCCAGATCACCGTATTGCAGCCGCGCGAACTGCACCGCCGCCAGGCGCTTGGCGGTCTGCCCGGCCCGCCCCTCGATCGCCGGCAGCAACTCACACAGCATCTGCATGCAGGAGCGCAGCGAGCGTGGCACCTCGGCGCCCAGAATCAGCAGCTCCGCCACCCGGTCGGCATTGATGGCCTCGCTGTAAAGCTCGCGATAGGACTCATACGCCCCCACCGAATGCAGCAAGGCGTGCCAGCGATAGAAGTCCATGGCGTCACCGCCGGAGGGAACGCCGTAAAGAGTGCCGATCTGATATTTCACATCCAGGATACGGGCCGTGTTATCGGCCCGCTCGATGAAGGTGCCAATGCGCAGAAAGCGGAAGGCATCATTGCGCATGATGGTGCCGTAGGTGGCGCCACGGAACAGGTGGGAGCGCTTTTTCACCCAATCAAAAAAGGCGCTGGCGCCGTATTGGTCCAGGCCCCCGCGGCGAATCTCCTTCAACTCCAGCCAGGTGCTGTTGATGCTTTCCCACATCTCGGCGGTGATCTTGCCACGCACCGCGTGGCCGTTTTCCCGCGCCAGACGCAGGCAATTGAAAATACTGCCGGGGTTGTCCTGATCCAGGGTGAAGAAATGCAGGACCTCGCGCACCTGGACGTCATCGTGCCGGCTCATATACAGCTCATGCGAGCCCGAGATCATCAACGGCGCCATCATCTCATCACGGGGATTGGCGACGAACGGCATCATCGACAGATTCCAGGCCACGTCGAGCATGCGAGCGGTGTTCTCGGCCCGCTCAACCAGGCGGGACAGCCAATACAGGTCGGAGGCGGTGCGACTCAGCATGACGGCGCCTCCACCACCCAGGTGTCCTTGGTACCGCCCCCCTGGGACGAATTCACCACCAGCGAACCGGCATTCATCGCCACCCGCGTAAGACCGCCGGGTACCATGCGGGTGGCACGGCCGTCACTGAGCACGAATGGGCGCAAGTCGATATGCCGTGGCGCGATACCCTGTTCGACGAAGATCGGGCAGGTGGACAGCGACAGGGTCGGCTGGGCGATGTAATTATCGGGCCGTGCCCGCAGACGCTGACGAAAACTCTCGATCTCCTCGCGGCTGGCCGCCGGCCCGACCAGCATGCCGTAACCGCCGGCACCGTGGACCTCCTTAACCACCAGCTCCGGCAGATGCTCCAATACGTACTGGAGATCCTCCGGGCGGCGACACAGCCGGGTCGGAACATTCTCCAGAATCGGCTCTTCACCCAGATAGAAGCGGATCATCTCGGGGACATAAGGATAGATGGACTTGTCATCGCCGACCCCGGAGCCGATGGCGTTGGCCAGCACCACCTTACCCTGCCGGTACACCGACAGCAGGCCGGGCACCCCCAGCATGGAGTCCGGATTGAACGCCAGCGGGTCGAGAAAATCGTCATCAATACGGCGATAGATCACGTCCACCCGTTGCGGCCCGGCGGTGGTGCGCATGTAGACGAAGCCATCCTTGACGAACAGATCCGCCCCCTCCACCAACTCGATCCCCATCTGCTGCGCCAGAAAGGCGTGCTCGAAGTAGGCGCTGTTGAAACGCCCCGGGGTCAACAGCACCACCGTGGGATAGGGCACGGCGCTGCTGTGCTGCAGGGTATCCAGCAACAGCGATGGATAGTGCTCCACCGGCGCCACCGATTGCCCGGCGAACAACTCCGGGAACAACCGCATCATCACCCGCCGGTTTTCGATCATGTAGCTGACCCCAGACGGGGTACGCAGATTATCCTCCAGAACGTACCAGGTTCCCTCTCCGTCACGGATCAGGTCCACGCCGCTGACGTGGCTGTACACCTGGTTGGGCAGATCCACATCCTGCATGCAGGGCTGATAATGGGCGTTGCCATAGATCTGGTCGGCGGGAATGCGGCCAGCACGGATGATCTCCTGGCCGTGGTAAATATCATCGAGGAATTGGTTCAGCGCCCTCACCCGCTGGGCCGTACCCTGCTCCAGGTGGCGCCATTCCTGCTCGGGAATAATGCGGGGAACCACGTCAAAAGGAATCAGCCGCTCCGCGCCGCTCTCCTCGCCGTAGACATTGAAGGTGATACCAACCCGGTGGAACAGCAGCTCGGCTTCCTGACGCTTGCGGTGCAGGAGCTCCTTGGACTGCCCCAACAACCAGCCGTGATAACTGGAATAGTGGGGGCGAACCGCCCCTTCCCTGGCGAACATCTCATCAAAGCCGGACACCGCCGGCGGTGTAATCGACTGCATGGCGCTTTATTCCCTGTGGCCCTCTCCCCAACGACGGGGATAGCAACAGGCTCAGCAAGGGATATGCCAATTCGGGGGCAAAGGATTCAGGGGCATCCGCCCCGGCATGGCGCAGGACCGCGATCCATGCTGAAGCAGGCCGACCTTGGGGCACCAAATCGGGGCACGACAAGGCTTCGCCAGCAGGGCAATGGATTCTCCCGTCCCAAAAGCAGAAAGCCCGGCACTAGGCCGGGCTTTCCAGGGCATCTTCGAATGCGGGTGTTCAGAGCTTGCTGTCGAGCTCCGGTACCGCTTCGAACAGATCCGCCACCAGACCGTAGTCCGCCACCTGGAAGATGGGGGCTTCTTCGTCTTTGTTGATGGCCACGATCACTTTGGAATCCTTCATACCCGCCAGGTGCTGGATGGCACCGGAGATACCCACGGCGACGTACAGGTGCGGAGCAACGATCTTACCGGTCTGACCAACCTGCATGTCGTTCGGCACGAAGCCGGCGTCAACCGCGGCACGGGATGCACCAACGGCGGCGCCAAGCTTGTCGGCCACTTTGTAGAGGATTTCGAAGTTGTCGCCGTTGCCCATGCCGCGCCCACCGGAGATCACGATGTCGGCGCTGGTCAGCTCCGGACGGTCGGACTTGGCCAGTTCCTCGCCCACGAAGGAGGAGATACCGGCGTCCTTGACCACGTCAACGCTCTCAACGCTGGCGGAACCGCCTTCCTCGGCAACGCCGTCGAAGGAGGTGCCGCGCACGGTGAGCACTTTCTTGGCGTCGGCGCATTTCACGGTGGCGATGGCGTTACCGGCGTAGATCGGACGCTTGAAGG
>CEGF01006958.1_pt1 | contig 10285 bp, 8 predicted proteins | sample 306341 | NCBI WGS metagenome assembly CEGF01 (sample SAMEA2755655, study PRJEB7226) | microbial mat metagenome | biome: microbial mat; feature: hypersaline; material: grass silage | place: USA | collected 2014-02-19 | depth 0 m
GGTTTTTACTGGAATAGCTGTGATTTTTAAGTAAACTTGTTATTTTAACAACAAATTTGTTTATTAGGCTAACTATAGCAGTCCTTGCGGCCTACCGAAATAGGAGCACAGTCCATGGAGTTCAGCGTAAAAAGTGGCAACCCAGAAAAACAACGTTCCGCGTGTATCGTTGTGGGTGTCTTCGAACCGCGGAGATTATCCGGTGTCGCAGAACAACTTGATAACGTCAGTGAAGGTTATCTTAGTAACCTTTTACGACGAGGAGACTTAGAAGGCAAGACCGGTCAAGTGCTCTTACTTCATCACGTCCCTAATGTACTCGCAGAACGCGTACTGCTCGTCGGTTGTGGTAAGGAGCGCGAGCTTGATGAACGCCAGTATAAGCAGATTATAGCTAAGACGATTAATACACTAAACGAAACGGGCTCAATGGAAGCGGTTTGTTTCTTAAGTGAGTTACATGTAAAAGGCCGTGATACTTATTGGAAAGTACGTATGGCGGTCGAAGCTGCACACCAAACGATCTATAGCTTTAATCAGCTGAAAACCAAAAAAGAAGAACCGCGTAGGCCATTACGCAAACTCACTTTTAACGTACCGAGTCGCAAAGAATTAACCATTGGTGAGCAAGCGATTAACCACGGTTTAGCCGTTGCCGCAGGTATGGATAAATGTCGTGACGTCGCCAATATGCCGCCTAACATCTGTACACCGCGCTATTTAGCCGATCAAGCCCATGCCCTAGCAGAAAAATATGCTCAACTGGAAGTAACCACGGTTGAGGAGAAGGAAATGGCCGAGCTCGGTATGAACGCTTACCTAGCCGTTGGTCGTGGCTCTGAGCATGAGTCAGTACTTACACTGATGCATTATAAAGGAGCCGCTGACGATCAGGCGCCTATAGTTTTAGTCGGTAAGGGACTGACCTTTGACTCAGGGGGGATTTCAATTAAACCGTCCGCCAATATGGACGAAATGAAATACGATATGGGCGGCGCGGCGAGCGTTTTCGGTACCGTCAAAACGGTCTGTGAGCTGGGCCTGCCGATCCATCTCGTGGCCGTGGTGGCCGCGGCGGAAAACATGCCCGACGGCGGCGCCACCCGTCCCGGCGATATCGTCAAAACGCTGTCCGGACAAACCGTGGAAATCCTCAACACCGACGCCGAAGGCCGCCTGGTGCTGTGCGACGCCCTCACCTATGTGCAGCAGAAGTATAAGCCGCATACGGTCATCGACATCGCCACGCTCACCGGCGCCTGCGTGATCGCTCTGGGCAGCCACGCCCAAGCGGTCTACGCCAACGACGATGTGCTGCGCGAGTCACTGCTGGAGGCGGGCCAGGATACCGGCGACCGGGGCTGGCCGATGCCGCTGTGGGAGGATTACCAAAGCCAGTTGGACAGCCCCTTCGCCGACATGCAGAACATCGGCGGCCCGAAGGGCGGCTCGATCACCGCGGCCTGTTTCCTGCATCGTTTTGCCCGGGACGTGAATTGGGCGCATCTGGACATCGCCGGAACCGCCTGGATCAGCGGCGGCAAGGACAAGGGCGCCACCGGCCGGCCGGTACCGATGCTGACCCGCTATCTGATCAATCTGGCCGGCAAGGGCTGAAACATTGACCGAGGTTTTGTTTTACATCACCGAGCAAGCCGGAACGGGGGTGCGTGACGCCCTCGCCTGGCGCATCGCGGAAAAGGCCTGGCGCCAGGGGCGCCGGATCTACGTCCACTGCCAGGACGAGGCCCATGCCCGCGAGCTGGATCAACAATTCTGGGCGCAGCCGGCTTCGGGCTTCCTGCCCCATTCCCTGCTCGGTGAGAGCCCGGCACCGGTGGTGCTGGGCTTTGGCGACGACCCGGGCAGTCACCACGACGTGCTGATCAATCTGGCGGCGGCGGTACCGGATTTCGTCACCCGCTTTGAACGGGCCGCCGAGATGATCACCGGCGACCCACAGCAGCGCGAGGGCGGCCGTGAGCGGTTCCGTTTTTATCGGGAAAGGGGCTTTCCACTGAAAACCCACAACCTCTGACGGCAGGCCCCGGTTCCGGTATAATCCGCCTTTCGTTTTTGCGATGAAAGACAGCGGAGATCATGGACAAGACCTACCAACCCGATCGTATCGAGCAGGCCTGGTACAACACCTGGGAGGATGCGGGCTATTTCCGCCCTTCCGGCCAGGGTGATGCCTATTCCATCATGATCCCGCCGCCCAATGTGACCGGCAGTCTGCATATGGGCCACGCGTTCCAGGACACCATCATGGACACCCTGATCCGGTTCCGCCGGATGCAGGGACGCAACACGCTGTGGCAGGTGGGCTCCGACCACGCCGGCATCGCCACTCAAATGGTGGTGGAACGGCGTCTGGCCGCCGAGGGCAAGAACCGCCACGATCTCGGCCGCGATGCTTTCATCGAGAAAATCTGGGAATGGAAGGCGGAGTCCGGCGGCACCATCACCCGCCAATTGCGCCGCATGGGCGCCAGTGTCGACTGGACCCGTGAGCGCTTCACCATGGACGAAGGCCTGTCCAACGCGGTACGCGAAGTGTTCGTGCGCCTCTATGAGGAAGGCCTGATCTACCGGGGCAAACGTCTGGTGAACTGGGACCCGGCCCTGCATACCGCCATCTCCGATCTGGAAGTGGAAAACAAGGAAGAGCAGGGTCATCTGTGGCACTTCCGCTACCCGCTCTCCGATGGCTCCGGCCATCTGGTGGTGGCCACCACCCGCCCGGAAACCATGCTCGGCGATACCGCCGTGGCGGTGCACCCGGAGGATCCGCGCTACAAGGACCTGGTTGGCCAGACCATCCGCTTGCCGCTGGCCGACCGCGAGATTCCAATCATCGCCGACGACTACGTGGATCCGGACTTCGGCTCCGGCTGCGTGAAGATCACCCCGGCCCACGACTTCAACGACTATGAAATGGGCAAGCGGCACGACCTGCCGATGATCAACATTCTCACCATCGATGCCCACCTCAACGACCAGGTGCCGGAAGCCTACCGCGGTCTGGACCGCTACGAGGCACGCAGAAAGGTGGTGGATGATCTGGACGCCCTGGGTCTGCTGGAAAAGGTCGACGATCACACCTTGCAGGTGCCGCGCGGCGACCGTTCCGGCGTGGTCATCGAGCCCTACCTCACCGATCAGTGGTTCGTGGCGGTGGAAAGCCTGGCCAAACCGGCCATCGAAGCGGTGGAAAACGGCGACATCCAGTTCGTGCCCAAGAACTACGAGAACATGTATTTTTCCTGGATGCGCGACCTGCAGGACTGGTGCATTTCCCGGCAGCTGTGGTGGGGACATCGCATTCCCGCCTGGTACGACGAGGACGGCAATGTCTATGTGGGACGCAGCGAGGAGGAAGTCCGCGCCGCCCATGATCTGGATGATCGCCCGCTCAGCCAGGACGAGGATGTGCTGGACACTTGGTTCAGCTCCGCGCTGTGGACCTTCTCCACCCTGGGCTGGCCGGAACAGACCGAGGAACTGAAAACCTTCCACCCCACCAGTGCCCTGGTCACCGGCTTCGACATCATCTTCTTCTGGGTCGCGCGGATGATCATGATGACGCTGAAGTTCACTGGCGAAGTGCCTTTCAAGAAGGTGTATGTGCACGGCCTGGTACGGGATGCCGAGGGCCAGAAGATGTCCAAGTCCAAGGGCAATGTGCTCGATCCGCTGGATTTGATCGACGGCATCGACCTGGACAACCTGGTGGAGAAACGCACCCGCGGGCTGATGCAACCTCAGAAGGAAAAGCAGATCAGCAAGCGTACCCGGGCGGAATTTCCCGAAGGCATCAACAGCTACGGCACCGATGCGCTGCGTTTCACCTTCCTGTCGCTGGCCTCCACCGGCCGTGACATCAAGTGGGACATGGGCCGCATCGAAGGCTACCGTAACTTCTGCAACAAGATCTGGAACGCCGCCCGTTATGTGATGATGAACACCGAGGGCCAGGACTGCGGCGTGAATGAGAAAGAGGGTGAAGTCAGCTTGTCACTGGCGGACCGCTGGATCATCTCCGCGTTGCAGCGGGCCGAGCGCGAAGTGACCGAGGCACTGGATCAGTTCCGCTTCGATGTCGCCTCCCATGCCGCCTATGAATTCATCTGGAACGAGTACTGCGATTGGTATCTGGAGTTGTCCAAACCGGTGCTCTATAGCGACGATTATTCGGAAGCGGAGAAGCGCGGTACCCGCCGCACCCTGGTGCGGGTGCTGGAAGCGATTCTGCGTCTGGCGCATCCGTTCATGCCGTTCATTACCGAGGAAATCTGGCAGAAGGTGGCACCGCTGGCCGGCAAGATGCCCGCCACGGATGCGAGTAAAGCGCCTGCTGAGGATACAGGTATAGGGAACACCACCATCATGCTGCAGCCCTATCCCCACCCCGAGCAGGACAAGGTGGATGAACAAGCGGAGCAAGACATCGAGTGGATCAAGGCGGTGATCACGGCGATCCGGAATATCCGCGGCGAAATGCGCATTCCTCCCAGCCGCACCCTGGATGTGTACTTGCACAATGGCAAGGACGAAGACCAGCGTCGCCTGCAAGCCAACCACAATTTCCTCTGCCGCCTGGCCAAGTTGGACAGCATCAGCTGGCTCAACGCCGACGATTCCGCGCCGGCCTCCGCCACCAGCCTGGTCGGCGACATGGAAATCCTGGTGCCCATGGCCGGACTGATCGACAAGGACGCGGAAATCGACCGCCTCACCAAGGAAGTGGACAAGCTGCGCAAAGAGGTAGGGCGCGCGGAAGGGAAGCTGAAAAACCCGGCCTTTGTCGACAAGGCGCCGGAAGCCGTGGTCACCAAGGAAAAAGCCAAACTCGACGACTACCGCTCCCAGCTTGCCCGTCTGGAAGACCAGTTGGAAAAGATCAAGTACCTGTAACCGCCCGATCCCGGATCAGGACTGCCGCTTCAGCGCCCCTGGAGTGGCTTCCTGGCCCAGGATCACCGATTCCGCGATCCCGATCATGGTGCGCTGGCAAAGATGCAGCCGCTCCTCGCTGAACTCCCCACCTTCGAAGACATAAAGCGAATAGCTTTCCAGAATCCACAGCATGGTCCGCATCACCAAAGGGTCAAAATCACGGCCGGTTAGCCGGTTGATTTCAGCGGTGAGCACCTCGGCGGCAATGGTCTGGGCCCGGTCCCGATGCGGCGCCAATGCCGAATTGGAACTGCGCGCCTCTTCCATCATCAGCTTGATCACCGGCCCCATGCTGATGTGGTAGTCGAAATAGACCTTGGTGGTGTTGTGGATGATCTGCTGAACGGAACGGGCCTGGCGCATTTCATGATGGAAATGCAGCAGCATATTGTCGACGAAGATGCGGTAGATATTCTCCAGCACATCCACCTTGTTGCGGAAGTACTTATAGAAAGTGCGCCGTGACACATTCGCCGCACTCAACAGATGTTGCACCGTGGTACGCTCGACACCGCGCTGAGCGAATACCTGCACGGAATGAATCAAAATTTCCGCCCGCGCCGGCGAGCGGGGGCCCCCTTCATCCTCGGCATGAGCGTCCAGCACCTGATTAACCACCTGGCGGATGGCGTCCAGGTCATCCCCTTGATTCCACACAGTAACTTATCCTTTGTTTTTGTTTACCGGGGCGTAGCTTAAACCAAGCCCCGGAACCCAGTAAACAAAGGGTCTATCAGGCAGCCAGAGCGGCCTTTTCCTCTTCCCGGGGAGCCCGGCGACGCTGCCAACGTTTCCATACCTTCTCGTGGAAGTGGTAAGCCACCGTGTTCACACACGGTTCCACCAACGCCGTGGCGCCACCAATGCGCCAGTCACCGGTCATGGCCCACACCACGAGAAACGCCACACTGATATGCATAATGCCGAAGCTGAATGTCTTCACCATGGGACACCTCCATCATTACTTGTATATGATAACCATTCTCATAAACATAAAAAGAAAGAGGGAATGATTTGATCAATAGTCTCAGCCTATGGGAATACAAGTATCATGATGAGACCGACGGTTCCGTCTAAACCAATCTGGAATAGAATGGGTAGCGGGCCATCCGCCAATCCGGTGGCTGATTTTGTCCATTGCAAGGAGTGCCGATGGTGAGCGCTAAAGCTGTTTTGATCCTTCACGGTAAACAAGCCACCAATGATGAGGTGCGTCAGGCGGTCATGGCCCGCCGTGAGCAAGGGCACCAACTCGATGTTCGGGTCACCTGGGAAGGCGGAGACGCCGAAAGGTATGTAGAGGAAGCATTGAAAGCCGGCTACGACACCATCATCGCCGGCGGCGGCGATGGCTCGGTGCGCGACATCACTGATGCCCTGATGAAAAACGGCGGCGGGGCCAATCTAGCCGTTTTACCGCTGGGGACCGCCAACGACTTCGCCACCGCCGCGAACATTCCCGTGCCACCGGAGGAGGCCCTGGCGCTGCTTGACCAACCCGCGACCGCTATCGATGTGCTCGAGGTCAACGGTCATTACTTTCTCAATATGGCCACCGGTGGCTTCGGCACCGAAGTGACCACGGAAACCTCGGAGGAGTTGAAGTCCATGCTGGGTGGCGCGGCCTACCTGCTCACCGGTCTCACCCGCTTCACCGAAATCCGGGCCGCGCAAGGCCATTTCCAGGGCAAGGACTTTGAATGGGAAGGCGAATTCATGGCTCTCGGGGTCGGTAACGGACGGCAGGCTGGAGGCGGGCAGAAACTGTGTCCGGACGCCGTGATCAACGATGGCTTGATGGACGTGGCCATCCTGCCTGCACAGATGGATCTGATGTCTGGCCTTCGCGGCCTGTTCAGCTCAAATAATGGCGCCAATGAAAACAATGGGAACGGTGAGCAGGAGGGCTTGTTCGTCCGCGCCCGCCTGGAATCCATGGAGATACGCACTCCGGAGGCAATGTATCTGAATCTGGATGGCGAGCCCCTGGAGGACACCCATTTTCAAATAAAAGTGCATGCTGGCGCGCTCTGGGTTCATTTGCCGCCCGACATCCCCCTTCTTTCCTGATCAGGGCTTGGGACGTCGCAGCGTCTCCAACTGCACATTGAGCGCGTTGGTGGAGATCAGCACTTCCCAAAGCGAAAAGATCAATGACAGTGACAGACTGATCAGGCTGGCTCCGAACAACACCACCCCGGGCATGTCCTGATGCAGATAGAGCGCGAACATGGACAAAGTGCAAAGCAGGAAGCTGAGCACCCCGGCCACCTGCATCCGCTGGGTCAGTACGACTCGTCTGTGCAGCAGCTCAATCTGACGCGTGGCGACTTCCTCGTGGTGCGTCTTTTCCTCATCCGCCAGCTTGCGAATCAACTGCGCCAAAACCAGGAAGCGGTTGGTGTAGGCGAGCAATAGCAGCGAAATGGCGGGAAAGAGGAGCGCGGGAGTGGTCAACGACATAGGACTCTCTCTGAGTTCAGGGTGGCCTTACTTTAACCGATGATGACGCAAGGCGGCACGGGCTCACCAGCCCGCCCGCACTTCAGCCTTCCGCTCCCGGTATCGCAACACTTTTATGATCATCCCCCGGACTGTGATCTTCATCACCCCCAAGGCCCGCTGATGTCGCGGCCCTGACACATTACTTTTCCACGCTGATCAGGCCCGTCGGGTACCGGGCTTCTCATTATCGTTTTACCTGGAACCGTCGGGCTCCGGGGCGGAGACTTGCGCGCCAACGGGATGCTCGGCGCGCCTCTCCCCTCTCTCTTTCCAGCAATAACAATGGAGAACGGATCATGTCCTATCGTTATCGGATCGGGATGCCGCTGCTGGTCAGCTCGCTGCTCCTGTCGACCAATGCCGTCACGGCAGCCACCCAGGACCGCAACACCCTATCCTCCCCCACGGGCTCTTTCTCGATCGTGCTGTTACCAGATACGCAAAACTACGCCGAGAAAGCCAGTTACGATGTCTATAACCATCAAACCCAGTGGATCGTGGATCACGCCTACGATCGCAATATCCAGTACGTGCTGCATCTCGGCGATATGACCCAACACGACACCCAGGAACAATGGCAAGTGGTGGATCAGGCCCACACCATTCTGGATCAGGCCGGAATCGGATACACCGCTCTGTCCGGGAACCACGACCTCTACCCCAGCGATGATATCCATGCCAGGGAATCCTACTTTACCCGTTACTTCGGTCCTGATCGCTTCGCGGAGAAACCCGGCTTCGGCGGCAGTTTCAGCGACAGCGGCGAAAACACCTATCACTTCCTGGAGGCCGGCGGCCTGCAATTCCTGCTGGTGAATCTTGAGTTTCTTCCGCGCAAGGATGTAGTGACCTGGGCCAATCAAGTGATCTCCGACCACCCCCGTCATCGTGTCATCGTCTCCACCCACGCCTACCAGGATTACAACGGCGAGCACCTCACCGGCTGGGCCAACCGCTATAACACCGCCGGTCGCGAAGGTGTGGATCTATGGGAAGAGCTGGTGGCGCGACACAGCAACATTTTCATGACGGTCAGCGGTCATATTCACGGCACCTCCTACCGTCAGCGAACCGGCAACGGCGGCAATGTGGTACATGAGATACTGACCGACTTTCAGAGCGAGCCGGTCATGGGTGACGGCACCGCCCTGGGCAATGGATGGCTGAGACTGCTGACGTTCCACCCCACGGACAATCGGATAGAGGTGGAAACCTTGAGTGTCGAAGACGGTAATCCTCGGATTTTCCCAGGTGGAAACGCGCAATTCTTTGATGACTACAACAAGATCGCGGCACCCTCCGATCAGCAACATAATCGCATGGACTATGTTATCGACTTCGACATGACGGTTATCCCCGAGTACCGCTATACCCCCGGCGATACTCTGTACAAGGATCGTCACCCCCATCGAACCCTTCGAGGTGATCATCGGGCACCGTCCGTTGCCGCCGCCGCCAACGGCATTACCATCACCGCCTGGGAGGAAGACCGAGACGGCGATGGTTACAGCCAGGTCTTCGTGCGTGGTTTCGATGAGGACGGTAATGCCCTGTTCCCCGAACTGGCCGTTTCTCCCTGGGACAGTGTCCCGCAACGAAGCCCCACCGTGGCTACCGATGACGAAGGCAATTTTGTGGTGGCCTGGGTCATGGATGCGGACGGTGACGGCCACGGCCGCATTCATTACCGCGTATTCCGGGCCGACGGGAGCCCGGGCTTCCCCGCCCTCCTCCCCGGTATTCTGGCATCCGGCGATAGCGGACGCGGCCATGGCCGCTGGAAACCCGGCGACTATTGGAACTGGCTGGACGGCCAACAACGCCGGCCGGCGGTAGGCATGAACGACAAAGGGCGCTTTACTATTGCCTGGGAGCAGAAAGGCGATGGCATCCATGTGCAAAGTTTCTTGCGCAATGGGCTGCCCCGCTTCACACAACGCAACGTCAACTCGACCCCGGGTCGCCATCAACGCCCGTCATTGGCCATGAGTAATGACGGACATTTCACCGTGGCCTGGGAGCATGACACCGACGGGGATGGGCAAAGCAAAATAGCCGTTCGCGGTTTCACCGACCGGGGACGTGAACACTTCCCCGAGACCACGGTCAATCAGGTGGTCAGCGGCACCCAGGAAAAACCGGTGCTGGCCATGGATCATCGTGGCCGCTTCGTGGTTGCCTGGCAGGATGACAAGGACGGCAATGGTTATTATCAGATCCTCGCGCGGGGCTTCCTTAGCGACGGCCAGGAATGGCTGCCTGAATTCACCGCCAACAGCAAAGCCTCCGGTCAGCAGTTGACACCGGCTCTCGCCATGGGTCCGGAAGGCAACTTCACCGTGCTATGGGAAGACGATAACGACGGCAACGGCTATTTCCAGATCTATGCCCGCACATTCCGCGCCAACGGCAGCGAAAAAACCAGCGATTTCACAGTCAACAGTGACGCCACCGGGCAGCAGTTCGAGCCCGTCGCGGCCATGGCTGGAAATGATCGTATCGTGACGGCTTGGGAGGATGACATGGACCAGGATGGAGAGTTCGGCATCCTGCAACGCAACTTCGATTTCTGAGCGGGTTTACTCGTCTGACGCGCACAGCAAAACGCCCTGTCAGTGAACTGACAGGGCGTTTTGTATTTAAGAGCCCTTGTGCCCTCTGGGTATGACGATGAGCTACTTAGGTCACGAGCCGTGCTCGTGATCCCTTCGCGACGCCTACGGCGCCTCCGCCTGACACCTTCGGAGCATAGGCGGTTTTATGCCCTCGGGTACACATGGGCCGTGTAGGGACAGGAGCTCGCCGTATCCCGAATATAAAA
>CEGF01003183.1_pt1 | contig 10271 bp, 8 predicted proteins | sample 306341 | NCBI WGS metagenome assembly CEGF01 (sample SAMEA2755655, study PRJEB7226) | microbial mat metagenome | biome: microbial mat; feature: hypersaline; material: grass silage | place: USA | collected 2014-02-19 | depth 0 m
TGCTGGCCATCCGCAACTACCACCAGTCACAGGGTCAGGGCCATCGCAACATCTGCCTCATCCCTACCTCCGCTCATGGCACCAACCCGGCCTCGGCCGCGCTGGCGGACATGAAAGTGGTACTGGTCAACTGCGACGACAAGGGCAACGTGGATATCAACGATCTGCGCAGCAAGGCCGAGACCCACGCCGAAGACTTGTCCTGCCTGATGATCACCTACCCCTCCACGCACGGCGTATACGAGGAAGGTGTCCGCGACATCTGTGACATCATTCACGCCAATGGTGGTCAGGTCTACATGGATGGCGCCAACCTCAACGCGCAGGTGGCAATCACCCGCCCGGCGGACATCGGTGCCGATGTGTCGCACATGAACCTGCACAAAACCTTCTGTATTCCCCACGGCGGCGGTGGTCCCGGCATGGGTCCCATCGGCGTCAAGGCACACCTGGCACCCTTCGTTGCCAACCACCCGGTGGTCGGCATTGACGGCCCCAACCCGGAAAACGGGGCCGTATCCGCTGCGCCCTGGGGCAGCGCCAGCATCCTGCCGATCAGCTGGGTGTATATCGCCCTGATGGGCGGAGAAGGTCTGCGTCAGGCGACCGAGTACGCCATTCTCAACGCCAACTACCTGGCGAAAAAACTGGGTGCACATTACCCGGTGCTCTATTCGGGCCGTAACGGCCGCGTCGCACACGAGTGCATCATCGACCTGCGCCCGCTCAAGGAGCGTTCCGGCATCAGCGAGGAAGACGTGGCCAAGCGCCTGATGGATTTCGGCTTCCACGCCCCGACCATGTCCTTCCCGGTACCCGGTACGCTGATGATCGAGCCGACCGAGTCCGAATCCAAGGCCGAGCTGGACCGCTTCATTGAAGCGATGGTGAAGATTCGTGAGGAAATCGCACTGGTGGAAGCGGGTGAGCTGGATGCGGACAACAACCCGTTGAAAAATGCTCCACACACTCAGGCCGACCTGATCGACCCGGACTGGAACCGCCCCTACAGCCGCGAGCAGGCAGCCTTCCCGGCCAGCTGGCTGAAGGAATCCAAGCTGTGGCCCACGGTCAACCGCATCGACAACGTCTACGGCGACCGCAATCTGTTCTGCAGCTGCATTCCGGTCAGTGATTACCAATAGAAACAATCTGCCAATTAGCCCGATGCGCTGACACGCTCGGGCTTTTTTCAATGCAAGCGATGAGGCTCCATCGTGGGGGCTTCGATAACCTGTACCGACGGCTGATAACCATCCACAAGCTGCTGTAGCAATGACACCAACGCTTCGCTTTTACCCGAGCGGGTCAACAACTCAAGCTCTTGTAAACGAGGCTGCAGCAGCTCCCAGGCCAGCATATTTTCACAGGCTCGCATAATCATTGGATGACGCGTGCCTGATACACTCTCACCAATCAGCAGCTCTTCATACAGCTTTTCCCCTGGCCTTAAACCGGTATAACGGATTTCGATATCACCATTAGGGTCGGTCGCATCACGCAATGAAAGACCAGCTAATCGAATCATCTCTTTGGCCAAGTCAACAATGCGAACAGGTTGTCCCATATCCAGCACAAACACATCACCACCCTCGCCCATGGACCCCGCCTGAATGACCAGCGCAGACGCTTCAGGAATGGTCATAAAATAACGGTTAATATCAGGGTGAGTCACGGTAAGCGGCCCCCCTTGCTCAATTTGCTGTCTGAAAAGTGGAATAACTGAACCTGAAGAGCCCAGTACGTTGCCAAAACGAACCATTACAAACCGGGTGGATTCCCTCGAGAAGCGCCGATGCTCACTCAATGCCTGTAAGACCATCTCAGCCAATCGTTTGCTGGCGCCCATCACATTCGTTGGGCGCACCGCCTTATCGGTCGAAACCAGTACAAAGTCACTGACATGGGCAGCAATAGCGGCTTGCGCTGTACGCAAGGTACCCAGTACGTTATTTCGAAGGCCGGATGCAATATTGCTCTCAACCATTGGCACATGCTTGTAAGCCGCCGCATGGTAAAGCGTATTGACCTGGAATGTGCGCAGGATTGATTCAAGATGCCCCTGATCCAACACACTGCCCAAGACCGGAACAATCTGAACACCGGCATCTGGCAGGGCATTCAGTTCCTGCTCCAACTGATACAGGGCAAACTCTGAAAGCTCAAACAATACCAACCGCTTCGGTTTCTGTCCGAGCACTTGGCGACATATCTCAGCACCAATTGATCCACCCGCTCCTGTTACCATCACCACCTTGTCGGTAATACAGGCCGTCATTAACTCAGCTACAGGTTCTGCAGGATCACGGCCCAGCAAGTCCGTTACATCCACATCACGAATATCGCTGACTCTGACTGATCCAGACGCCAGCTGTGAGATCCCCGGCAGCACTTTAACGCTGACAGGAAAAACACTGATTTTTTCAACCAAAACGCGCCGCTCACTGCGCGCAAGCCCCGGAAGAGCCAGCAGTACGGACTTGACCCCGTACTGCTCAATCAAGCTTGATAAGCTGTCGGGAGAATAAACCCTCAACCCCGAAATCTCAGTACCCTGCTTTTGTAGATCATCATCCAGAAAAGCCACCGCCTGAAACTCAGCCGAGTCACTCAAAGCCGCGACCAGCTGTGCACCAGCGCTGCCGGCACCGTATACCGCAACAGGCTCGGCACGTGTCAATCGTTGACCCGAAGGAGACAGGCGACGAATCAACCAGCGAGCATACAGCCGACTGCCAGCTACAAGCGTTACAGCGGTAAAACCATAGATGAAAAATACAGAACGTGGGGCGGGCACCTCAAGCACGACCAATACAGCGCCCCAAATTAAGACAGACAGGAAAACAGCCTTGAACGATACCCAAAGCGTGACATGCCCCATATAGCGGATAACCGCCCGGTACAGACCCAGACGTGCCATCACTGGCACCGAAATCAGTGGCACCAAAACACAAGGCAGCCAGTAGCGCTGCATAGGTTCAACAATATCACCCAACCGAAGCGCCAGTGCCATCCAGCAGGCTATAAACAGCATGACCAAATCGGATAGCACCACGATCCCTTGCTTTACACGTCGATTGGCTTTCAGAAACTGGCTGACAATTTGCCTAAATATTGAATCAATCCCTTGATCTTGCTTATTCATCACATCTGATAACCCTTGGGGTGTTGTTGCTGCCAGCGCCAGGCATCCGCCAACATATCAGCAAGGCTGAATGATGCCCGCCAACCAAATTGTTCGAATGCTTTGTTCGGGTTTGCAAAGCATACCGCGATATCGCCTGCACGGCGTGCTTCAAAATAAAAGGGCACAGTACACCCAGTTACCTGCTCGAAGGTTTTAATTACCTCAAGAACACTGTAGCCCTGACCAGTGCCGAGATTCCAGATATGGACACCCGACGATTTCTGGATGGCCTGCAGTGCACCCAAATGCCCTTCGGCCAGATCCATCACATGAATGTAATCCCTGATACCTGTGCCATCCGGTGTTGGGTAGTCTGTTCCATAAATCGGCAAAGACGCCAACTGGCCTGCCGCCACTTGCGTCACATAGGGCAGCAAATTGTTGGGCGTGCCGCCCGGTGCCTCGCCGATCAGCCCGCTCTTATGCGCCCCCACCGGATTGAAATAGCGCAGAATCGCCACAGACCAACGGGTATCGCGCTCGGCAAGCTCAGTCAAAACCTGCTCAACCATCTGCTTGGTTTGGCCATAAGGGTTGGCTGCCCTACCCAATGGCATGGCTTCATCCACCGGGCCCATCGCGGTTTCGCCATACACCGTAGCCGACGAGCTGAACACCAAGTTGAATACGCCAGCGCGATCCATGGCCCTAAGCAAAGTGATGCTGCCAGAGAGGTTGTTGTCAAAATAGATCAGAGGGGTTTGTACGCTTTCAGCGACCGATTTCAAGCCCGCAAAGTGCAGCACGGCTGAAATCTCATACTGCGCAAACAGCCTGTCCAGTAAACCGGCATCACGAATATCGCCTTCAACAAAACTGACGGCCTGCCCGGTAATCTGTTCAACACGCTGCAGTGCAACGGACGAGCTGTTACACAGGTTATCAAGTACCACAACCCTGTAACCCGCCGCCAACAACACAACCAACGTATGTGAACCGATATACCCCGCCCCACCGGTCACCAGCACCGTTTTGCCGGGCTCATGTTTTAATTCGATCACCAGACCTTTTGTCCACAAAAGTTAAATAACAACCAAAAAACCACCGGCGCCAAGCCCGCTCTCTCAACTGAGAGGTTTTGGAGCAGCCATGCACTCTGCCAGTATCGTGCAGGTTTTGTCGATTTCGGCTTGGGTCAGGGTTGGATGAACCAGGAACATCAAGCTGGTATCGCCCAACTGGTGGGCCACAGGCAAAGGCTTCTCAGGACGCCAGCCTGTGCCGTCAAATGCCTTTTCCAAATACACCTCTGAGCAAGACCCCGAAAAACAGGGCACTCCGTGCTCATTGATTAACTGCATGATGCGATCACGCCGTTGCGCAGTACCCTCAACGAACACGTAGCATTTGTATGCCCCATGCTCAATATGGGCAGGAACCTCAGGTACACGAAGCCCGGGTATCTTTTTAGCCGCGCCCCAAATCTGCTGCGCATAGCGCAGACGGGTTTCATGCCAATGAGGCATGCTCTTAAGCTGGATGCGCCCAATCACCGCTTGCACCTCGGTCATGCGCCAGTTGGTGCCAAAAGACTCATGCACCCAGCGGAAGCCCGGCGGATGCTTTCGCTCGTAGACCGCCTCCCAGTTTTTACCGTGATCCTTGAACGACCACATCTTTGACCAGAGCGCTTTGTCATTGGTGGTGACCATACCACCCTCACCGCCAGTGGTCATGATCTTGTCCTGACAAAATGACCAGCAGCCCACATGACCGATTGAACCAACCGCACGTCCCTTGTAACGAGCACCATGCGCCTGGGCACAATCCTCGATCACATACAGGCCATGCTGCTGCGCCAGCGCTGTGATCGGGTCCATATCACAAGGCCAACCGGCAAGATGCACGCAAACAATGGCGCGGGTGCGCGGCGTGATCATCTCAGAAATGGACTCAGCAGTTATATTCTGGCTATCGGGATCCACATCCGCAAATACCGGTACCCCGCCGGCATTGACGATACTGGAGACAGAAGCTAGAAAAGTACGTGAGGTGACGATCACCTCATCACCCTTTCCAATCCCGAGTGCGTTCAGCGCCAGATCAAGGGCGACCGTACCGTTGGCAAGCGCAATGGCGTACGCAGCACCAACATAATCAGCAAACTCGCGCTCAAACTGACGTCCCTCCTGCCCAGTCCAGTAATTAACCTTATTGGAGAGCAACACATCACGCGCCGCGTTAGCCTCTTCCTCGGTGAAGGAAGGCCAAGGGGAGAAAGGTCCGTTCAGCATTAAATACCTTTAGTCATCGTGTGAAATACCCATTGAGGGATATGACTCTGTTAAATCGACTTTGCAGGCACACCCACTGCAGTCACGCCATCCGGCAGGTCTGCCACCACTACAGCACCGGCACCTACTGTAACCTGCTGACCAATATGGACCAACTGTTTCACACAGGCTCCTATACCAACCCAACTGTGTGCTCCTATCTGCACACCACCCGCCAATCGTGCCCCTGGGCTAATATGCGCACAGTCACCAATGCTACAATCATGATCAATACTGCAACCGGTATTGAGAATCACCCCCTCACCGATGCAGGCTGATACATTCACCACCACACTTGGCATCACTACAGTGCCCGCGCCCAGCTCAGCATATTGACTGACAATGGCAGACGGGTGAGTCAGTGTCACAACCGGTGCTGACATGTCCAACAGCCAGCGCAGCTTTTCAGCACGAATATCATTGTCGCCAATTGCAACGATTACACCGGTAAAGCCGTCCAGCCGCGCTACCAGCGACTGGCTATTACCCTCAACGTTCCAGTACCCGTTATGCGACACCTCAGGCCATGCATCATCAAAGAATATTACTTCATGCCAGCCGCAACATTCGGCGACGTCGGCCACTACCTTGCCATGGCCGCTGGCACCTAAAATTGCCAGACGCTTCACTTGTCACTTCCCGTAAACTTTGACATGGTTGCCTCACCTTCAGCTGTGACTCCGTCCCTGACCAGTACTTTCTTAACCGTCAAATACATGATCTTCAGATCGAGCCAGAACGAGCGGTTATCCACATACCACAGATCAAGCTTGAACCTCTCTTCCCAGCTGATTGTGTTACGACCATTCACCTGCGCCCACCCGGTAATGCCGGGGCGCACCTCATGACGTCGATATTGCTCTTTTGAGTAAAGCGGCAGGTACTCCATCAGCAAAGGCCGTGGTCCGACCAGGCTCATATCACCCTTGAGTACATTCCACAGCTCTGGCAGTTCGTCCAGGCTGGTGGATCGCAGAAACGATCCAAAAGGCGTCATCCTCTCCGAGTCCGGCAGCTGATCACCATCGCGACCGATGGCATCGCGCATGGTGCGAAACTTGATCATCTCAAAAGGCTTTCCGTCTTTGCCTGGGCGTTCCTGGCGGAACAGAACGGGAGTGCCGAGTTTGCGGCGAACTTGGAATGCGACAACAGCGATGACTGGAGCAAGTAACAACAAACCGGTTACAGAAGCGATGATATCGAAGAGGCGTTTGGTCATGTGTCAAATAGAACCTCTGCCAACTTCTCAGCTAATTGGCCATATTCATACTGCTCAAGTGCAGCTCTACGACCGTTTTCACCCATTTCTGCTCTTTCAATGGGGGGCAATTGATAAAGCCTCAGTACTGCTTCGGAAAGTTTGTCAACGTCTTGCGCAGGAGTCTGTAAGCCAGCTCCAGCCTCAGCTATAGGATCACAAGCTCCTGAGTACGAATGTATTATTGGTTTGCCAGAGTATAGGTAGTCAAAAATTTTATTTGCAGCGATTCCATACTGATATATGGGATCATTTAGCCAACCAATATAGCAAACATCAAACCGGCTCAACATGGCTTGTATTTCAACCTTGGGTATTGGATCAATAAAAAACACATTCTCCAGCCCTTTTTCATCAGCCAGTGCTTGCAAAGAAGTTTTTTCCTTACCAGTACCTACCAGAGCGAACGCAATATCCACATACTCTCTGAGTTTATCAGCTGCTTCAATCAGCGTATCCAGTGCATTGGCCACACCCAGTGTACCGGTGTAACCAACTATAAATTTATTCTGTGGCAACTGTTCAATAGCGAGGGTGTTCAATGAGGTTTTCTGATTTACCTCATCCAGTGAAAAACCGTTTGGAATCCAGGTAAACTTTGCAGGATCGAGCCCCCGGCTAGACATATGTTCAACCGAGTTCTTCAGGTTTGAAATCACCGCATCGGCATCACGGTAAGCCTTGTCTTCAACCCATTGCATCAAGCGGATAAACGGGTGATTCGACGAAAACCCGCCGATCTCCGTTAGCGTTAAAGGCCATATATCACGCACCTCAAACACTAATCTGGCTCGCATTTTTCTTGCCAGCCTCTGCGCGCCAATAAACGATAACAGTGACGGTGAAGAGCTTAATATTGCATCTGGCTTGCTTTTGATAAACCTTTCAATTTTTCTGATACGCCACGGAAAGATAAACCAGTTGAATGCACGCTGCTTGCTATGTGCATTTTCATATTCAGGCATGTTGACCCAAACAAACCTGAAACCATCCACGTCTTCAATAAGGAAATCATCTGCAACTGCCGGTTTCTTACGTAAAATGTGGTGTGTCGCTGAGCCAATGATATAAACGTTATAGCCACGCTTTGCCATCTCCCTGGCCATGTAGTAATGGCGACCACCAACACCCGTTACAGGTGTAGACGCATACTGGTTAATAATCCAAACCGTTTTACTCATGCGCTTGCCTTAACCAGCTCGCTCACAATCCTCTCAGCCGCCTTCCCTCCGCCATACAACCGCTGAGTATCTTTCACTTTACGTCCAAGGTTGCGGGTAGCAGCATTAATGATTTTGCCTTGATCCGCCCCCACCAGTTCATTGGCGCTAACTTGGATCAATTCTACCCACTCGGTCTGGTCGCGCAGGGTGACGCAGGCTTTGCCAAAGAAAAAAGCCTCTTTCTGCACACCACCGCTGTCGGTCAGAACCAGCTCACAATGATCCAGCAGCCAGACCATCTCGAAATAACCTACGGGGTCGATCAGGTGAACATTAAGTTCCAACCCTTGTTGCACGATCAGTTTTCGGGTTCGTGGGTGTAGTGGCAGCACTACGGGCGCAAGTGTTGCGTGAACTTCGTTCATGGCAGCCACAATTGCAGCCAAGCGCTCAGGGCTATCCGTATTTTCGGCACGGTGCAAGGTTGCCAGAATAAAGCCTTTAGGCACATCACCTGATGGCGCCGTGGCTTGTTCGGCAAACAACAGTGCCGAGTCCTGCATCACATCGCCTACCTGCAACACGTGCACGGGCTTGTGGGCAAAGCCTTCGTTATTAAGGTTCTTCACGGCGGCATCCGTGGGGCAAAACAACAGGTCGCTGATCTGGTCGGTGAGGATACGGTTGATCTCTTCCGGCATCTGCATATTGAAGCTGCGCAGGCCCGCCTCTACGTGAGCAACAGGGATATGTAACTTGGCTGCCGCAAGCGCACCCGCCAGAGTGGAGTTGGTATCACCGTAGACCAACACACGATCCGGTTTATGTGCGAGCAGCGCTTGCTCAATTTCAGCCAACATACGGCCGGTCATTTCGCCATGGCTGCCACCATGGATATCCAGTTGAATATCCGGTCGTGGGATGTTGAGCTGGTTGAAGAAGATATCCGACATATTGGTATCAAAATGCTGCCCAGTATGCAGTATGACCTCTTCCATGCCATCGGCTTGCTGGATGGCGCGGGAGACCACGCTGGCTTTGATGAATTGAGGGCGTGCACCTATGATTGTCAGTATTCGTTGCATAGTCGATCAGCCAGCCAATGAGTTATAAAACTCGAGTAATTTTTGTTCTTCTATATCCCAGTTGTACTTTTCTTGCACAGCCTTTTGTCCGTTACGCCCCATCTGCTCTGCCTCTGCAGGATGGTTAACAAGATAATCAATCGCCTCAGCAATCGCTTTAGGGTCAAGTGGGTCAACACACAAGCCGCACTGGTTGCCTTCGATGATGTGCCTCCAGAGGGGGAAGTGGGAGCCGATGACTGGCACGCCCGCACTCATGTATTCAAACATTTTGTTGGGCTGTGCATCGATGTGGTTGGGCGAAGGCAAAAAGGTAACCAAGCCACCTACGCAGCGAGAGAGTATGTCACGAACACCTTCCCTGCCGACAAAGCCCAACGGATCCACACGTTGCCAACCCTTGTCCGCGTGGGCCGCCGCTTCTACAGCTGGCTCATTGAACTTACCTGCCAGCTGCAAACGCACATCAGATTGCACCAGCCCCATCGCCTGGACAACCTGTGATATACCTCGAATGTGTCCGATACCGCCCACATACCCAAGCAGTGGTTTCTTCTGCGACCAATCTACTTTACCTGTAGAAAGCTCACCCAAAAGTGGGTAGTTGTTGATATCAACCGAACGCACACCCATGTCAACAAACTTGTCACGGATGTAAGGGGTAGCCGTAATCACCGCGTCCAGCTTGCGGCATGCCATACGCTCATAGACAGCAAAAGTTTTGGAGAGTAACCATTTGGCAGGTTTGTTCAGATAAGGCTTACCCAATAGCTGCTTGGGCACATCCTCATGGGCATCAAAAATTACCACCTTGCCACGTTTCTTGAGTTTGACACCAATCGGGATCAACTCAGGATCATGCATGTGGTAGATATCTGCATCCAGCACCAGTGCTTTAGCCAACACTCGATCGGGGGCATTGCGGATACGCTCCATACGGCTTTTTGATGCACCCACATCGTAGATCGCCACATTGTTTTTGGCTTCATCGCCCTTACCATCAGCGACGATCAATGAAACAGAATAGCCGTTGTTAGCGAGAGAGGTGCATTCTTTAAGGAAGATACGAGTATCAAAGCGAGGGTGGACGGAAGTGAGGTGGGCGACTTTAAGAATATTTTTTGACATTACAGAATAATCTAGGAAAGCAAAGGCCAAATAAAATTAAAGGCATGCACGAATAATTTATGTGCAGTCTGCAAGAAAGCCATATTATTAAATATCTATGCAAATTATTTCAAATCACCAAATATATTTTTAATCATCAAAAACACATACCACACCAAATTCTCATTCATATAT
>CEGF01007076.1_pt1 | contig 10266 bp, 7 predicted proteins | sample 306341 | NCBI WGS metagenome assembly CEGF01 (sample SAMEA2755655, study PRJEB7226) | microbial mat metagenome | biome: microbial mat; feature: hypersaline; material: grass silage | place: USA | collected 2014-02-19 | depth 0 m
GTATAAAAAGGACTATTGACGGAAATAAAACCATCAACACTATTCTAATTATATCGATCAAAACAAATGGCCAAACTCCACTGTAAACTTCCTTTATTGTTACACTAGGCGCCATTGATTTAATTACAAATAGGTTCATACCAACTGGTGGAGTTATCATTCCAATTTCAACAACTACAAGAACAAGAACTCCAAACCAGATAGCAAACTCCTCAGGTGACAAGCCAAAGTCCAAGCCAGCTACCATAGGAAAGAAGATTGGTATGGTCAGCAATATCATTGACATCGAGTCCATTGCACAACCAAAAACAAGATAAAATAACAGAATCCCCCAAAGTACAGCGAAAGGTGTTACACCCAGTTCAGAAACCCAGACAGCAAGTTCCTGTGGCAACTGAGATAGTGCCATAAAACTATTAAAGGCGGCGGCCCCCAAAACAATCATGAAGACCATTGCACTTGCTGTGGCAGTACGCTCGAAAGCGGATACAACCCGTTTAACGGTTAATCCACCTTTGAACCAGGCAACGATGCCTGTTCCGACAGCCCCGACTGCAGCGGCTTCTGTCGGTGTGAACAAACCCGTATAAATACCACCAATCACCAATACAAATATTCCTATTACTGGCCAAACAACAACCAATAATTTAAATCGCTGCATCCAGGGGATTCGAACACTCTGCCCACCTGAAGCTGGCGATATGCGTACATAAATGGCAATTACCAGCATGTAACAAAGAGCTGCCAAGATCCCCGGTACTAATGCTGCCGCAAAGAGTTTAGCTATGTTTTGCTCTGTCATGATCGCGTAGATCACAAGCAATACTGAAGGAGGGATCAGTATTCCCAGAGTACCACCTGCCGCTAGCGTTCCTGTCGCAAGAGCACCTGAATAACCAGCGCGCTTCAATTCCGGTAATGCAACCTGTCCCATGGTTGCAACGGTAGCAATCGACGAACCACAGATTGATCCAAAACCGGCTGATGCTCCAATAGCAGCCATTCCAATACCTCCCTTGCGGTGACCAACAAAAGCTTCTGCCGCTTTGAAGAGGTCCTTTGAAATGCCCCCAATGCTTGCAAACTGCCCCATGAGCAGAAATAGCGGGATAACAGATAAAGAGTGATTGGAAAACTGACTGTAAACAAGACTTTTCATCTGATTTAGAACAGGGCCCACATTACCAAAAACAGCCCAGCTACCAATCAAGCCAAATACTAGCATCGACAGCCCAATGGGCACTCTGAGAAATATAAACAGCAGTAGCAGTGGTAATGACCAACCTGCAAGCACCAATGCATCCATAGAGTCCACCTGAATTAATAAATAGGATACCGCGACTAGTTATTAGTCTTCTTAAAAATTCTCATCTTGAATTTTTGGCTCTTTTACAACACCTATCTGTTCTAAAAAACGCCAGGCATAAGCAATACAACCGATAACTGCAGGTGGTAAAGTAATGGCATACGTCATCCATATCGGGATCTGTAGAATATAAGTCACCTCACCATATCCACGGTATTCATCCATCATGACAATCATACGCCAAACCAGGATTATCCAGACACTGAGCATTAAAGCATCGCTCAAAATCGAAAGAAACTTTTGAACCTTTTCAGGATAAGCATTCCATAACATGTCGACAATGGCATGTCCGTTTTTCAAGTGACACCACGGCATGAAACAGAACACAACAAATGCAATGCCAGCTTCTACAAGTTCGAAATCACCGCTGATAGGGCCGAGTCCTATGCTTGTAAGTGATCTTCCTATGATGCTAAGAACACTTACGATAGCAATCAAGGTCAGAACAAAAGAACCAACCCATGTCATAACACGACACGTTTGGTAAATAAGCTGTCCCATACAACCACCTTATAAAATGCCGGACCTTCAAAAAGCCCGGCATCCAATAAATTATTGTGACAGGTGTTCCTTGATGGTTTTCTCTGCAGCATCAATCACTGCAACACCATCAATACCCTGTTCCTTGACTTCTTTTATCCAACTATCACGTACAGATAATGTTTTCTCCTGCCAACGTGCAGTTTCATTTTCATCCAGTGTGATAATATTGTTTCCCTCTCTAACAACTGCGCTTCGTCCTCTACGATCGCCCTCATCCATGGCACGCCCGAAAAGTGCAGCTGTATCTTCTCCAGAATTTTTATCAATAATCGCTTTAAGATCAGAAGGTAGTTTATCGTATGCCTGAGGGTTCATAACAAACGCAAATGTTCCGGTGTAAAGACTTTTATCACCAGAAAATTCCGTGTGGTTTTTAACCATTTGCTCAAGCTTCAATGTCGGCACGGCCTCCCACTGCAAAGAAGCAGCAGATACAACTCCCTTGGACATTGCTTCTCCAATGGAGGGGGCTGGAATACCTACAGGCGTTGCACCCAGGTTTTCCAACAGCATATTGACCAGCCGGGAGGCACCACGGATCTTGGTGCCTTCTACGTCCTCGAGTGATTGAATCGGGTCTTTACTGTGAAATATACCAGGACCTGCTGTGTGGACAGCTATGACTTTTAATCCTTTGAATTCATCACCTGCATGATTCTGTACAAAATTATAAAATGCACGAGAGCCTAGCTCTGCATTGTTCGGACTGATAAAAGGTAATTCAAACACCTCGGATTTGGGGAAACGTCCAGGGGTATAGCCGAGTGCTGTCCAAACAATATCAACCACCCCATCCCTTGCTTGATCAAGCAACTGCTGCGGACGACCACCCAATTGCATGCTTGGGAAATGTTGAAATTCGATGCGTCCTTCACTCTCGCTTTCCACTTTTTCAGCCCAAGGCTCGATCGCAAGTTTGGGCACGTTGGAATGCGCTGGTAGGAACTGATGAATTCTGAAAGTGACATCTGCCGCAAAAGCACTATGTGCCAATGCTGCTGTAGAAATGGATGCTGCAAGGATTACTTTTTTTATAGTTTTCATTTAACTCACCTTATTATTGTTTAGTGATCAAACATCATACCAGACAGTATTTTTTACTTTGAAATGAGCCACTTGATGGGTTGTAAAGCCAAGTTCCTCAAGTATTTTGCAGGTGTTATCGCCTACCTTTCCTACATCCTGACAAGGACCCAAAGCACTAAGACTGAACTTTGGTGCCGGCGCAGGTTGGGTTATTCCATTGACCTTTACAAAGGTATTCCTTGCCTTGTTGTGCGGATGTTCAGGGGCCTCATCCAGATCAAGCACTGGCGCGAAACAGACATCCGTACCTTCCAGTAATTGCGTCCAGTAATCCCTGTCGTGTCCGGCAATTACCTGCTCAACACGGCTTTGCAGATCAGCCCAGCGGCGTTTGTCCCACTGCTGTTCAAACTCTGAATCAGTCAGACCACAGTGCTTACGCAACAAGGCATAGAACTGAGGCTCTACTGAACCGATAGAGATATATTTTCCGTCTGCACAACGATAGGTGTTATAGAAATGAGCACCACCATCACCCATATTGGTGCCAGTTTCGTTGCTCCACAAACCTACGGAGTACCACCCTTGAATCAAAGCCGTTAGCAAGGCTGACCCATCACAAATCGATGCATCAACCACCTGCCCCTTACCACTCCGCTGTGCCTCTGAAAATGCCGCCAGTAGTCCAATTAGAAGGAGCATACCTCCGCCACCGAAGTCACCAATCAACCCTGGAGTAGGTACGGGCCTGCCATTTCCAGTGGCATGCAAGGCACCTGTTAGCGCCAGATAATTGATATCGTGACCGGCAGACTGCGCCAAAGGCCCTGTTTGCCCCCAACCTGTGACCCGTCCGTAGACCAGACGTGGGTTCTTCTGTAAGCACTGCTCAGGCCCTAACCCTAATGACTCCATTACACCCGGGCGATACCCTTCCAGAAGCGCATCGGCCTGCGCAATAAGCTCAAGTGCAATTTCGACAGCTTCCGGTTGCTTCAGATCCAGTGCTATCGACTCGCGTCCCCTGGACAGAACATCAGCGTGTCGGGCCGTCATTTCATCAAAACCGCTGGACTTTGATGATTTGGGTGCGCGGTCAATACGAATTACACGCGCCCCCAAGTCTGACAAGACCATCCCGGCAAAAGGGGCCGGCCCCAGGCCGGCAAACTCCACCACTGTCATATGAGCCAAGGGCCCTGTTTTCTGACTCATAAGCTCACACTGCAGATCTGCTTGCCTTTAGTCTGGTTGCTCACCAAAAAGGTTTCATTCAGATTAATGCCGAAACCCGGGCCCTCATTCGGATAGGCAAGACCACCTTCAAAACGCGGAATATTCAGCGCAATGTCAGTTCCTGGAGCAATATTTTTACTTTCCATAGTGCCATGAATCATCAGCGGCCCAATCGATTCACTCAGCCCCTGAGTAGCCCACTCGTTTGCCGTCCACAAATGTGCAGATGGGCTGTGTTCAAGACCCGAACCGATCATGCAACCGCAGTGAACAGGCAAGCCTGAAAGACGTGCCATGGTAAGCCAGCGTTGCGACTTGACTAGACCACCGGCTTTTTGAAGTTTGAGGAACAGGCCATCTGCCGCACGCCGATCGATGATTTCCTTGAGGTTATGAAGTTCCTGCGCAGACTCGTCAGCATAGATTGGCGTTTTAACCTGTGCTCTCAGCCTGGCCATGCCTTCAATATCCCAATGCGGCAGCGGCTGCTCAATAAGATCCAATCCGCAGGAGTCAATTTGACGAATAATATGTAGTGCTTTCTCGTAGCTCCAGAAACCATTCGCATCAATAGTCAAATATGCATCGGAACCAACAGTATCACGCACGGCATGAACCATTGCGATGTCGTCAGCTACGGTACCGTAGCCAATTTTCATCTTGAACAATGAGAAACCGACTTTTTTTGCCTGTGCCGCTTCAGCGGCCACATCCTCAGGCTTGCCTGCCGACAGAACCCAGCCTTGCTGAGCTGCTTCGATGGTACGGCCACCCAAAAGCTCATAGACAGGCACTTCCATCAGTTTGCCTTTCAGATCATGCAACGCAAAATCGACTGTTGCCTTTGCCTGATTATTATCGCGAACAAGCAGATCCATTTTGGCAACGATTTTTTCAATATTGCCGGGGTTCTCACCCAACAGAATGCGTGGCGCAATCACATTGCAGATCATCGCCATGATGGATTCCTGCAGCTCACCGCGGTACCAGGATGAAGTATCACCCGAGTCAGAAAAACCGACCGTACCATCATCCGTAGTAATCTTCAGGACCACGCTATCAATGGAAGTGATGCGTGTATTGGGCATGATCACCGGTTTTTTCAGTGGCGTTGAAACGGGAATACATTCTACTTTTACAATTTTCACATTTTTCACGTTGAATCACCTTTTAATTTTTATTGTGGAAAATTGGAACCACCCGCATCTCCATAATTGCGCTGTAAAAGATTGCTAAGAGCATTTTACAGCGGATATTGTGGCGCCTCGCCCCTGACAGTCATCCACTGCCACTGACTGAATTCATCCCAGTTTGCCGGGCCACCATGACGCGAACCGTTACCGGATGCACCACGTCCACCCATAGGCATGGTGCCATCATCATTGACCGTCTGATCATTGACATGCACCAGGCCCACATTAAGGCGCTCGGCAATCGCCATGCCTCGCCCTATATCGGCTGTGTGTATACCTGCAGAAAGCCCATACTCGGTATCATTCGCCAGCAGAACAGCCTCATCATCCGTATCGAAAGCTGTAATCGAGATAACCGGACCAAAGATTTCTTCCCGGAAAGCAGGCATATCGGGTGTTACATCGGCCAACACCGTTGGCGAATAAAACCTGCCATTTCGTTTTCCACCAGCAAGCAACTTCGCACCCTGCGCGACTGACTCGTTTACAATCCGCTCCACTTTTTCGGCTTGCTGCTCCGAAATAAGAGGACCAATAGCAACAGCTTCCATATACGGGTTGCCAACCGGTAACGCCTCGGCTTTGGCTGCCATTCGCGCCGCGTATTGTTCAGCTATTGTTCTGTGTATCAGGTGACGCCCTGCACTCATGCAGATCTGTCCCTGGTGCAGCCAGGAGGCCCAAGATCCGCCTGAAATGGCACGATCCATATCAGCATCATCGAGCACAATGAATGAGTTTTTGCCGCCAAGCTCCAGCGCTACTTTTTTTAAATGATGCCCGGCAAGCTCACCCACACGACGCCCTACCGCTGTCGATCCAGTAAAAGAGATCATTGACACTGTTGGATCGGCTACCAGTGCTTCACCCGCCTCTGCGGCGCCCGGCATTACGCACAGCACACCCTCAGGCAGCCCGGCCTGCTGTAACAAAGAAGCCAGAACCACACCACCACTCACAGGTGTCCGCAGATCCGGCTTCAGGACCACTGCGTTACCGACTGCCAAAGCGGGAAGCACTGAACGACTGCTAAGCAACAAGGGAAAGTTAAAGGGGGATATGACACCAACCACACCATGAGGCACCCTGCGAGCAATACTGGTAACCCCTGACTGACTGGGCAGCACTAGTCCATGTGACTGTGTCAGCATGGCAGCAGCCTCATGTAAAAGGTGCTTGAGCGAGTCAATCTCGAACATCGCTTTTGGCGGTATGGCCCCCGTCTCACGCACAATCCACTCGGAGGCCTCTTCTCTTACCTCATCAAGAATCAAGGCTGCACGACGAAAAACCTCGGCGCGGGATTGATAAGGCATAGCATTCCATTCGGGCTGCTTTTGATTAGCTATATCACAAGCCTGGGCAATATCCTCCGCATCGGCACAACCAGTCAAAACAAGCTCACGGCCTGTTGCTGGCTCAATTACTGATGCGACACCACCTGACAAAGGCTTCCAACTGCCGAGAAAACCTTTTCCCTGCCAACCTGATTCAGCGATCAATCGACGACTCATAACAACACATACCTCTTCTTATTCTGATCTGTGATTGCCGTATTCACGACCAGAGCTGATCGCCCCTGATCTTGAATCGATAATAGAACCCGGAATCAAAAACGTCAACCAATTGGTTGGTTGACTTCTAATCAAAGCTAAACAATACTCTTCATCATTGGACATTAGCAATGTCTTGAAAAATTACAACCTATTGTTTTTTAAATGGAATAATTTTTTTATTAGACTATAAGACTAGTCTAAAGCCATTAAAAAAAAGCCAACCAATCGTTTGGCTTTAGTCTAACTACCTATAAGAACGATACTGGAGTGATACACATGCAATCTTACCGATCCCCCTGGATGACCGAAGAATTGGATATGCTTCGTGAGACGGCACGCCGATTCTTTGAAGAAGAAGTAGCCCCGAAAGCTGACAAGTTTCGTGCCCAGCATCACATTGATCGTGACGTGTGGCTAAAAGCTGGCGAGCTTGGCCTTCTCTGCATGAGCATCCCTGAAGAGTACGGTGGCATGGGTGCGTCTTTTGCTCATGAAGTCGTCGTTATGGAAGAACAAGCTCGCATCTGCGACACTACCTTCGGCTTTATTCCCGGCGCACTTAACGGTCCCGCGTTCTTCCACGGCACCGCTTCACATGAGCAGCTGCTACGCTGGATGCCGGATATTGCATCCGGCAAGAAGATGCTGTCAGTGTGTATTTCAGAGCCTGATGCGGGCACTGATGTTAAAGCCATGCGCACCACTGCCCGTCGCGAAGGTGATGAATATGTACTGAATGGCAGCAAGATCTTTATCACACACGGACAACAAGCCGAACTTTCTCTCGTTGCGGCTCGAACCGGAGGTCCTGGTGCGAAAGGGATATCCTTGTTCATGGTCGAAGTAGACAAAACTCCGGGGTTCAAGGTCAGTAAAGTACTGGATAAAATTGGCCAAAATGGCCTCGATACCTGTGAGATTTTCCTCGATGATGCTCGCATACCCGCTGAAAACCTTATTGGTGGAGAAGAAGGTCGCGGCTTCGGACAGCTCATGGATGTTTTCACCCGCGAGCGACTATCTATCGGTATCGTAGGTATCACCTGCGCCGAAAAAGCAATTGAGCTTGCAACCGAACATGCCAAGATGCGCAAGATGCTGGGGCAAACCCTGTGGGACTTCCAAAACACAAAATTCACACTTGCCGAGTGCCTTACAGAGGCACGTATAGGTCGTGTATTTATTGATCACCTCGTCAAACAGCTGTCCGATGGGGAGCAGCTTGAACCCAATGATGCACTCATGGCCAAATGGTGGGGTTCCGAGAAACAATGTGAAATCATTGATCGATGTCTGCAGATTTTCGGCGGTTATGGTTATATGACCGAGTACCCGATTGCACATCTGTATATGGATGCACGTGTTGCACGCATCTATGGCGGCTCCAACGAAACTCTCAAAGATCTCATTGCTCGCACAATGTGATCTATCAAGGCCCTGCGTAATGCAGGGCTACCGACTTTTAAATATACTGATTCGCGGAACAGCCTAGTCACCGCGAAGGACTATCCATATTCAGGAGCAGCTATGAAACACAACTCAGGTGCACTTAACGGCATTCGTGTACTGGATCTGACTCATGCGTTGGCAGGACCATTCTGCACACAGGTCCTTGCCGACCACGGTGCTGACGTTATCAAGGTTGAGCCTCTAGATGGTGATTTTTTTCGTCGTATGGGGCCTTTTACCGAAGATGATCAGGAACGACACTACGGTGGCCTTTTTCAATCATGTAACCGTAATAAAAGATCCATATCTCTGGACCTAAAATCAGCAGAAGGTAAAGATATCCTGAAAAAGCTGGCTGCTGAGGCTGACGTCCTTGTGGAAAACTACCGCTCCGGGGTTTTGGATAAGATGGGTGTTGGCTATGAGACACTGAAAACCATTAACCCTCGCCTAGTGTACACATCAGTAAGAGGCTTTGGAGACAAAGCAGGTGGTGCCAGCCCATACATGGACTGGCCTGCATTCGATATCGTAGCCCAAGCTATGGGAGGATGGATGGGCATTACAGGTGAAGATGCTGACCATCCTGTCAAAGTAGGTGGTGGTGCCGGTGATACAGCTGCAGGTCTTTTTGCCGCATTTGGAACCATGACTGCCCTCTGGCATGCACGTAATACAGGCCAAGGTCAGTATGTAGACGTCGCTATGACTGACAGTATTCTTGCCCTCTCCGAGCTCGTTGTAAGCCAGTACAGCTATGTAGGGGTATCACCTCAGCCAGTCGGCAACCGCATTCCAGGATTGGCGCCTTTTGGTACATTCAAGGTCAAAGATGGAGTGATCGCCATTGCAGCCCCACATAATGCTCAGTTCCATTTACTGTGCAAGATGATCAATCAGCCCGAATTGATTAGGGACCCTCGATTTGCCAATGAACCTCTGCGCTGGGAAAACAACGTAGAGCTGACTCAGCGAATCGAAGAGTTTACAACACTTCACACCAAAAGAGAGCTGCGTGAGCTTTTTGGTGGCAAGATTCCGTTCAGCCCAATTTATACTGCTGAAGATATTTTCTCTGACCCACATTTTGAAGCACGAAAAATGCTACCTAAAGTAGATCAGCCAGGAAGTAGTAGAAAAGTTTCTGTACCCGGCGTTCCCGTTAAACTATCAGTGAGCCCTGGCGAGGTTCGTAGTAGAGCCCCCATGCTTGGCGAGCACTCTCAGGAAATCCTAGAAGATGTTGGTTTCACTGACGAAAATATAAAGCTAATGCTCGAAAAAGGATCTGTTTTTTCAGGAAAGAAACCTTTATGACAATATCAAAAGAAGAAAACACCCAGAAAAGAAAAAAGACAAGTCCGACAAGCCGGCGACACAACGATAAGCTAACGGCTATTTTACGTACTGCAGCCGAACTGTTCTCCAATCAAGGCTATGAAGCTACGTCTTTAGATATGATTGCTGACCAGCTGGGGATGCATAAAGCTACTCTTTACCACTATATAAAGAACAAGGAGCAGATTCTTCATCAATGCCTTATTAGATCGTTTGACGATATCGAAAATGTCATGACAGCTGTCACTGACCGAAGTACACCTGTTATTGAACGCTTAAGGCTTTTTGCTCAACACTTAGTTTATGCTCAAAACAGTGACTTTGGTAGATGTCTCGTTTTGGTAGGTACGCGTCCCCTGGAGGGCTCATCTTACGATGATATCCGCAGTTTTCAACGCCGCCTGGACAAAACAGTTCGTGATCTCATCACAGAAGGAATCGCTGATGGTAGTATAAAGCCTTGCCGACCTGAATTATTTTCAGCACTTTTGTTTGGCGCTTTGAACTGGGTACCTAGATGGTATAACCCAAATGGAAAATTAACCCTAGAAGACATAAC
>CEGF01001511.1_pt1 | contig 10259 bp, 4 predicted proteins | sample 306341 | NCBI WGS metagenome assembly CEGF01 (sample SAMEA2755655, study PRJEB7226) | microbial mat metagenome | biome: microbial mat; feature: hypersaline; material: grass silage | place: USA | collected 2014-02-19 | depth 0 m
GGCTGAACGAATACGGCATTGCCCGCTACAAAATGACCGACGACTTCGCCCGCAAGGAAGTCGAGTTTTTGCTGGAAATTGGCGGCATCGAGATCCAGTACGGCCAACGGCTGGGCGAAAACCTGGAGCTTGCCACGCTCCATAAGCAGTACGATAGCGTGTTTCTCGGCTTGGGCCTGGGCGCCAGCCGTGCCCTGGGTTTAACCGGGGAGCAAGCACCCGGCCTGATGCCTGCGGTGGACTACATCAAGGTTCTCCGCCAGGCCGACGACCTGGGCAGCCTTGCGGTGGCCAAACGCTGTATCGTGATTGGCGCGGGCAATACCGCCATTGATATGGCCACCCAAATGGCCCGCTTAGGCGCTGCGGAGGTAACGCTGGTTTACCGTCGCGGTATTGAAGCCATGTCCGCCACCGACCACGAGCAGGAGATCGCCAAAGCCAACGGTGTGCGCATGGTGACCTGGGCGCAGCCCGACGAGATTCTGCTAGATGATCAGGGCCGTGTAGCGGGCATGCGCTTTGCCAAGACCCACGACCAAGCAGGCGGCTTAACCACTACCGGAGAAACCTTCGAGGTTGCCGCTGACGCCATCTTTAAAGCCATCGGTCAGGACTTCGAGGGCGAAAGTCTACGCGACGCCACCGCCGCTGAACTCGCCCGCGACGGCGAACGTATTCATGTGGATGAGATGTTCCGCACCTCGTTGCCCAATGTGTACGCCGGTGGCGACTGTGTGAAGCCCGGCCAAGACCTTACCGTTCAGGCCGTGCAGCACGGCAAACTGGCCGCTCACGCCATTCATCAAGCGCTCGCCGCCAAGCAGGAGGCCGCATGAATACCACCCCGCTCTCTTTCCCAGGTAAGAAAAACAGTGGCGACAGCGTCGTCAACGGCGTTGATCTATCGGTTAATTTTGCTGGCATCAAAGCCCCCAATCCGTTCTGGCTGGCCTCTGCACCGCCCACCGACAAGGCCTACAACGTGGTACGCGCCTATGAGGCGGGCTGGGGCGGCGTGGTGTGGAAAACCCTTGGCGAAGAGCCACCCGCGGTGAATGTCTCCTCGCGCTACTCGGCCCATTACGGCAAGCACCGCGAGGTCATCGGCTTTAATAATATCGAGCTGATTACTGACCGTTCGCTTGAGATCAACCTTAAAGAGATCACCCAGGTGAAGAAGGATTGGCCCGACCGTGCGCTGATCGTCTCCATTATGGTGCCCTGCAATGAAGAGGCCTGGGCGTATATTCTGCCGCGGGTGGAAGCCACCGGCGCGGACGGCATTGAGCTCAACCTGGGCTGCCCTCACGGTATGCCGGAGCGCGGCATGGGCGCGGCAGTAGGCCAAAACCCCGATCTGATCGAAAAAGTCACCTACTGGTGTAAAAAGCACTACTCCAAACCGGTGATTGTAAAGCTCACCCCCAATATCACCGATATTCGCGTGGGCGCCCAGGCAGCGCTTAGGGGTGGTGCCGATGCGGTGTCGTTGATCAATACTATCAACTCGATCACCAGCATCGACCTGGACAATATGGTCGCTAAGCCCACCGTGGGCCACCAGAGCACCCACGGCGGCTACTGCGGCAGCGCCGTGAAACCTATCGCGATGAACATGGTGGCAGAAATTGCCCGCGACCCGGCGACGCCCACGCTGCCAATCTCTGGTATTGGCGGTATCTCCAACTGGCGAGACGCAGCGGAATTTATCGCACTCGGCGCGGGCAGCGTGCAGGTGTGCACCGCGGCAATGCTCAACGGTTTCCGCATTGTAGAGGAGATGAAGGACGGCCTCTCTCGCTGGATGGCGGAAAAAGACTACGATTCCATCGAGGCGTTCTCCCGTAAGGCGATACCGCAAACCACTGACTGGAAACACCTTGATATCAACTTCAAGACCATCGCCAAGATCGATCAGGATCTGTGCATCGAGTGTGGCCGCTGCTATATCGCTTGCGAGGATACTTCCCACCAGTCGATTGCCAAGCTTACCGAGCAGGATGGCGCGCGGCATTATGAAGTGATTGAAGAGGAGTGCGTAGGCTGCAATCTCTGCCAGATCACCTGCCCGGTGGAAAACTGCATCACCATGGTGCCCCAGGAAACCGGTCAACCCTTCCTAGCCTGGGATAACGACCCGCGTAATCCCTTCCGGGTTGCCTCTTAAGCTCTTAACCCTCTCTTTTACACTTCCCGCCGCCCTCAGTCTGTGAGGGCGGTCGCGTTTCGCGCAACGTGCTGTTCCATCACCAAGTAGCGACAAGACACAGCATCCTTGAGAATATGAGAAGCTGTCGCATATAGAATATTTTCTCATAAAAGGAAGATCGATGAAGTTCGCTATCACTACCACCGCCATACTCTTAGCAACTGCCAGCGCCACCGTGAGCGCTGACCAGCGAATCGCCACCTTCGATTTAGGCAGCCTGGATACGCTGGATGCGCTAGGTTTAAATGCGCAGGTAGTGGGTGTGCCGAAAGCCAGCCTGCCTGACTATCTTGAGCAATATGCAGCCGATAACGTCACCGATATTGGCGGCCTGCGCTCACCGGATATGGATACTCTTGGCGAAAGCGAGCCCAGCCTGATTCTCTACACTGGCCGCCAGGGTGAGTGGGAAGAAGAGCTTGGCGAAATCGCCCCGCTGCTCAACACCAGCTTGCAGGGTGACGACTATCTGGCTGCTTTTGACGCCAATGTACGCGAACTAGCGAGTCGTTTAGCAGTGGAAAGAAAAGCCGAAGAGGCGCTTGGTACACTGCACGCAGAGATTGAGACCCAGCGCGAAGCGTTAAGCAACGCCCCCCGCACGCTGGTAGTAACCCACAACGGCGGCAATCTGATGCTGAATCAACACCCGGTCGTTCACGACGTACTGGGCATTGCAGCATTAGAGATGCCCGCAAATGTCACTTCTGAAACCCGCGGTAACCGTACCTTTACCCCGCTTTCACCTGAGGCAATTAGTGAAATTGATCCGCAAGTCGTGCTGGTAATTGATCGCAGCGCCGCGATTGGCGATGAACCCGCCAACGCTGATGCTTTAGCGCAAACGTTCTTAGATGCGGGAGCTGAGAAAGCGCGGGTCGTTATGTTAACGCCCGCGCTATGGTACCTCTCAGGCGGTGGACTGCAGAGCCTGGCGCTTCAGGTTGAAGAAGTGGCTGCGGCACTGAACTCGCCAAGGGAGTAGGTGCTCGCTAGACTATTACCCCCTCTTGAAGAGGGGGTAATACTGCCTAAGTATTGGGAAATACAAGTATCGAGAAATCTAAGCGGCGGAACACGTGAGCTTAGAAAGCTTCCCAATCATCTTCAGCACTCGCCGTGGTTTTGCTACTGGCTTGACTGCGAGTCGCTGGCCGCATAAGCGCAGGCGACTTTTGTTGGGGGGCAGCTAACGGGGCGTGTTGCGTACGGCTCTCCCCTTCCGTTAAGCGAAAGGCTGAAACAACGCTTTCAAGCCGCGCCGCCTGCTCTTCCAACGAGCTTGCCGCTGAGGAAGCTTGCTGAACCAGCGCCGCGTTCTGCTGGGTCACCTCATCCATCTGGGCAACCGCCTGGTTGACCTGCTCAATACCCGAGCTCTGCTCCTGGGATGCCGCGGATATTTCATCCATGATATCGGTCACCCGGCGCACAGAGGCAACCACTTCACGCATGGTTTCCCCTGCGCTTTCGACTAATGTTGAGCCCTCTTTTACCTGGGTTGATGACGCCTCAATCAGCGCTTTGATCTCTTTAGCGGCATCCGCACTGCGGCTCGCCAGGTTTCGCACTTCGCTGGCCACCACGGCAAAACCACGCCCTTGTTCACCTGCCCGAGCGGCTTCCACCGAGGCATTAAGCGCCAAAATATTGGTTTGAAAGGCGATAGAGTCGATAACGCTTATGATATCCGCCACTTTTTGTGAACTGCTGGAAATGCCGTGCATGGTGGTAATCACCTGCTCAACCACTTCGCCACCGTTGCTTGCCGTGCTCGATGCATCATTTGCCAACTGGCTCGCCTGACGGGCGTTATCAGCATTCTGTTTAACGGTAGCGGTTAACTGCTCCATGCTGGCGGCGGTTTCCTGCAGAGAAGCGGCCTGCTGCTCGGTACGCGACGATAGATCCGCATTACCACTGGCAATTTCACGCGCGCCGATATGGATAGAGCCGCTGCTATCGCGCACTTCTGATACCGTTTTGGCTAAGCCGCTCTGCATATGCTGCATGGCGATAAACAGCTTACCAATCTCATTACGGCCACGATCACTGACTTTCCCTGAAAGATCATTTTGGGCAATACGTTCAAAGTGCGTTACCGCCTCATTTAACGGTTTTACAATTGAGCTGACCATGGCAATGCGAACAAATAGAACCGTTAACGCTGCAATTAAGAGTACAGCGATATCAATGTAGGTGATGAGCTGCATATCGTTTTCATAACCGGTAACCAATTGGTCACCGCGCTCAACCAAGAATTCATTGAAAGCTATGCTCGCGTCCATAAACTGCTGATTCAAAGCACTAGTTCGTTCTTGTGCAGTGCGAAAACCAGCCTCATCACCTGCTTCTAACGCTTCGCCTTGAGGGATCAGTCCTTGCTGCATAAGGTTATTAAAGGAAGTGATCACCGCTTCAGCTAGCTCGGCCTGAGTAGCACGAGGATCGTATGACTCAAAAGTTGCAAAGAACTCCTGGGCAGCCGTTTGAAAAGTTGCCGCTTGAGCGAGGTAATCACTCGCTGCGCCGGTATTACCTTCGTGTTCCGCGTCTAAACTATTCAAATAAAATAGCTGCGTATAGGAGACTGATCGTTGGCTACGATTAAGAGGCAGCATTTGATGCATTGTGATGTTATCTAGCTCATCAAGGGACTCTCCCCCCTTTTTCCCAGACTGATGACTGAGAAAAGCAATTATTACAATTAACACTGAAAAAATAGCGAGCATGAGAGTCAAACTCATCTTCACTGAGATATTACTAAGTAGTCGGTTCATGGGTAAGAGCCTCGCTTCCTGAGCTTTTCGCTCCGGCTGTGCTTAAAGTTAAGAGAGGCAACTCATGCCCCCTGTATCATTAGGAGTAATCAGCCCCCTTTGGGTTACTTGATATTACAACCCTCACTCAACCTAAAACATCGAGTTCATACTTGTTAACAATTGGCCTGTTTTCACGCCAACTACTTTCTATAAAAATTAATGGCTTATAAAAATTCGCGCGGATGATTTCTCATCCGCGCGCTAGGTTTTACTTTACGTCTATTCAGCGTTTGTTGCGCAGCAACGGTAGTTGCGTTGCTAAATAATTGAGCTATTAAAACCTAAATCGAGACTCAGGCTTAAAAGGACTCCCACTCCTGGTCGACGCTACTCGTTTGCTGGCTGCGCGGCGCTGGCCGCAGTAAGGCGGGCTGTGGTTGTGACGAGTGTTGTGACGAGCGCTGCGCAGAACCCTGTAAAGAGCGTTGTGGCGAGGTTAACGGTGCATGCTGCGTGCGGCTCTCTCCTTCCGCTAAACGAAAAGCCGAGACAACACTTTCAAGCCGCGCTGCCTGCTCTTCCAACGAGCTTGCCGCAGAAGAAGCCTCTTGAACCAGGGCCGCGTTCTGCTGAGTCACCTCATCCATCTGGGCAACCGCCTGATTGACCTGCTCAATGCCCGAGCTCTGTTCCTGAGATGCTGCGGAGATTTCATCCATGATATCGGTTACGCGGCGCACAGAGTCAACCACTTCTCGCATGGTTTCCCCTGCGCTTTCAACTAATACTGAACCCTCTTTCACCTGGGCGGACGATGCTTCGATCAACGCTTTGATCTCTTTCGCTGCGTCCGCACTACGGCTCGCCAGGTTACGTACTTCGCTGGCCACCACCGCGAAGCCACGCCCTTGTTCACCTGCCCGCGCTGCTTCCACCGAGGCATTCAGCGCCAGAATATTGGTTTGGAAAGCGATAGAGTCGATAACGGTAATAATATCTGCCACTTTTTGCGAACTATCATTAATACCGTGCATAGTGGTAATGACTTTTTCAACCACTTCACCACCGTTGCTGGCCGTGCTTGAGGCATCGTTTGCCAACTGGCTGGCCTGACGGGCGTTATCGGCATTCTGCTTAACGGTGGCGGTTAACTGCTCCATGCTGGCGGCCGTCTCCTGCAGAGAAGACGCCTGCTGTTCAGTGCGCGATGATAGATCCGCGTTGCCACTGGCAATTTCACGCGCCCCGATATGGATAGAGCCGCTGCTATCGCGCACCTCAGAAACGGTTTTAACCAAATTACCCTGCATATACTGCATGGCGCTGAACAGTTTGCCGATCTCGTTACGCCCGCGGTCTTTAATCTTGTGCGACAAGTCGTTTTGCGCAATACGCTCAAAATGCGCGACCGCTTCGTTTAGTGGTTTGACAATCACGCCCACCATGGCGATGCGCACAAATAGCACGATTAACGCGGCAATTAAAAGTACCGCAATATCGATATAGGTGAGGAGCTGCATGTTACTGTCGTAAGCATCAACCATTATCCTATTTTGCGCCGCCATGTAATCGTTGTAGGCCGTTCCCGCCTCTATGAACTGCTGATTTAAATCACTGGCCATCTCCCTTGCATTGCGAAACTGTTCCTCATCACCAGCTGTCAACGCTACTTCTTGGGGCATCAAACCCTGCTCCGTCAAGTCCTGGAAACTGGCCAGTAAGGTTTCCACAAGGGGCGTCTGAATAGCGATCGACTCAAATCTGGAAAAGTACTCCTGAGCTGCCTGCTGCACGCTCTGTGCCTCAGTCAGGTAATCACGCGCTGCGCGCGTATCCCCTTCATAAGCCGCAACATAGCTATTCACGTAAAACAGCTGTGCGTTCGCAATGGACAGCTGCCCCCGATTAACTGACCGCATTTGGTCTGCTGCACGGTCAACCTATTTAAGCGACGAGCTACCCTCTACACCTGCTTGATAACCAAGAAAAGCAATGATGATTATTAGCAGTGAAAAAATGACCAAAACAAGCGTTAAGCTCATTTTAATCGAGATATCTTTAAGAATGCGATTCATTTACAGAAATGCTCCAGGGTTAGATTAGTTATTGGCAATTCATGTAATCTAGCTAGAGACATTCCAGCGATTTTAGACTAAATTAAATTGACCGTTTGATTTTTATCCAAAACTTTATCTTTATCGGCCAACAGCCCATCAACTTTAGTCTAACAAAAAAATCAACCATTTCACCGCCGTGACTTCGCTAAGCCACGGCGGTTAGGTAGGGGAAAAAGCAATCCAATGCAGGGTGTTATTTATCAGGGTGTATGCGAATCCGGTAGAGCACGCAGTAAACCACCGGCAGTACGATTAGGGTTAATAGCGTGGCGACACCCAAGCCACCGATCAGCGCGACCGCCATGCTGGCGAAGAAAGCATCGCTAATCAGCGGGATCATCCCCAGCATGGTGGTCAGGGCGGCCATGGCGACCGGGCGAACCCGGCTGACGGCTGCTCGCACCACCGCGTGGTAGCGGTCTCGGTGTAGCGGCAACTGCACGTTGATCTCCTCCACCAGCACGATGGCATTTTTAATCACCATACCGATCAAACTCAGCGTGCCCAGCAGCGCCATAAACGAGAAAGGCATACCGGTGAGCAACAGCGCGCCGACTACGCCAATAATGGTTAATGGCACCAGCGACCAAATAGCCAACGGCTGACGGAAGTTATTGAACAGCACCACAGTGAGAATAAACATCATCACTATGCCCAGCGGCAGCGAAGCAAACAGCCCACTCTGCGCTTCCCCCGCGGTCTCAAACTCACCACCCCACTCAAGCCGATAACCCGAGGGCAGATCTAACGCTTCCACCCTTGGGCGAATCTCGGCCAATACGCTGGCGGCGGTCATCCCGCTTAACGGGTCAGGCTCACCGTACACCGCCAGCATGCGCTCGCGATTGCGGCGCATAATTAGCGGATCCGCCACCTGGGTGGTGATATCGCTGATCACTTGATCGGCGGAGATATAGCGGTTTTGCTCTGCGCTCCAGACGTTAAGTGAGCCTAGGTTATCCACATCGTGGCGCTGCTCAGGGATAGCCCGCGCCACTATCGGAATCAGGTCGCTGCCGTCGCGGTAAATGCCCACTTGGCTGCCACTGGTACTCAGGGCCAGGGTGCTGGCCAGGTCTTCACGGGTCACGCCCAGCCTACGTGCTGTATCTTCAAGAAAAACGGGCTCAATCGCCTGCACGCGGTTACGCCAGCTGGTACGCACGCTGGTCATATTCGGCGTATCGCGGAACATGGCCTCCACCTGGTCGCCCAACTGGCGTAGCACAGCCGGGTCACTGCCGTAGAAGCGTGCCTCTAGTTTGGCTTTCGGTGCGGGGCCGACTTCCAACGGGGCGATTTTATAGTCGATATCGCTATGGTCGCGCTTAAGCACTTGCTCAACATCTGCCATGCGGTCATGTTGAGTCGCTTTATCGTCGGTTTCGACTATTAGCTGCGCATAGCTTGCGTAGCGGTCTTCCGGCGAATAGGTGAGAGTAAAGCGCTGCGCCCCACCGCCCACGGTGGTGGTCAGGTGGCGAACCCCCGACATCTCCATCACGCTCTCTTCCAACTCGCTAACGCGGCGCTGGGTTTCGAGAATATCGGTACCTTCCGGTGTGCGGTAATCGACAAAAAAGATCGGCGTATTGGAGGCTGGGAAAAAGGCATTTTTAACCGAACCAAAGCCAATCACGGCACCCGCCAATACGGCCATCATCAGTACCAAGGTTAGCCAGCGCCAGCGAATACCGGCGATAATCACGCGGCCTACAAAACGGTAAACCACGCCTTTGTAGGGATCCTCCTGACCATCGCCGGGGGCAACGTTGCGGAAAAATAGCTTGAAGTAGAAGGGCGTTAACGTCAGCGCCGTGATCCAGCTCAGCAGCAACGAGTAGAGCAGCACGAAGAATAGCGAGCCGATAAACTCACCGGTGGTGTCGGGCGATAAACCGATGGGCGCAAAGGCGGCAATCGCGATTAGCGTGGCCGCCAACAGGGGCCAAGCGTTTTGGCGAATCACTTGGTGGGCCGAATCACGAATAGTGTGGCCGCGCTTTAACCCCACCAGCATACCTTCGGTGACCACAATGGCGTTATCCACCAGCATCCCGAGAGCAATGATCAGCGCCCCCAGCGAGATTTTCTCCAGCTGCAGCCCGTGAAAGCGCATCAACATAAAGGTGCCGATAATGGTGACCAGCAGGATAAAACCCATTAACAGACCGCTGCGCCAGCCCATAAACAGCATCAGCACCACGATGACGATGGCCACCGCCTGGATCAAGCTGACCAAAAAGCCGGATACCGCGTCATCGACCACCTGGGGCTGGTTATAAACGACGTTCAACTCCATGCCCAATGGCGTGCGGTTTTGCAGTTCATCCAGACGCTGCTCTAGCCGTTCACCCACCTCGACCACGTTGACGCCGCTCTCAAAGGAGACACCCAGCGAGATCGCCGGCCGACCCATATCGCGGTAAAGCTGCTGGGGCTGCTCCGCCAGCTCACGGCTCACATCGGCAATATCGCTCAGCCGTACCAGCTCGCCATCGCCCTCGCTGACAATCAGGGCGCGCAGATCTTCAATATTCGCCGCACTGCCCGTGGGCGTGATGCGAAAACGACGGCCATCCTGTTTAAGATGCCCTGAGTCTGCCACGGCATTTTGAGTCTCAAGCAGCTGCTGTAGGCGAGAAAGCGGAATATTGAGCGCACGCAGGCGTTCGCGATCAACTTCGATATAGATGCGCTCTTCGTGCTCACCGCTTAATGATACCTTTGCAACGCCCTTCACCAGCGCGAGCTCGCGCTTAAGAAAATCAGCATGATCAGCCAGATCCGGCATGCTATAGCCCTCGCCGGTCAGGTTAACCATAAAGCCAAACACATCGCCAAAGTCGTCGTTAACGCGGGATTGGCTTGCTCCTGGCGGAAGCGCGGCCTGAGCGTCCTGTACTTTACGGCGCAGCGAGTCCCACAGTTGCTGCAACTCTTCGTTTTGTACCGTGCTTTCAAGCTCGACGGTAATCTGCGAGAGGCCATCAGAGCTTACCGAACTAACACGCTTAATCGATGACATCTCCTGGATCGACTCTTCCAGGGTCGAGGTGACTTCCTGTTCGACCTCTTCAGGCGTCGCTCCGGGATACTGCGTGGTGATCAACGCATTGCGAATGGTAAATTCAGGGAACTCCAACTGGCCCATGCCTAAAAACGATA
>CEGF01001893.1_pt1 | contig 10254 bp, 10 predicted proteins | sample 306341 | NCBI WGS metagenome assembly CEGF01 (sample SAMEA2755655, study PRJEB7226) | microbial mat metagenome | biome: microbial mat; feature: hypersaline; material: grass silage | place: USA | collected 2014-02-19 | depth 0 m
ACATGGAAATTGCCACCCATTGCCAAAGCCACCACCGCAGCAGCTTCACCTGGCTGGTGGGCAAGGCGCTAGGCTTTAATATGCGCGGCTATGCGGGTTCCTGGGGTGAATGGGGCAACCGCGACGACACACCGATTGAGAAGTAATAACACACTCTTCCCCAATGTTTAAAACAAATATGTGCTCGATCAAGAGCGCCGGGGACAGGTTGTAGAGGGGGTCATTTGCCATGGCCGGAAAATGTTCCATACCATTCCGGCATTTCCGCCATCCATGGCGGTCAGATGGCAAATGTAGCGCCCAAGGAAGGGTTCACAGCGCCCCCTCGTAGACCTGTCACCGGGGTAGCTCTTAATGACAATATCCCACTACAAGCCACTGCCAAAAAGTAACCACTGTGACTCTTTCCCAAAAAACCTTTTCGCTACTCCAATATCCGCTGCCTCACCACGCGATCTCGCGCCTAACCGGCCAGTTCGCCCAGTGTGACAATCCCTGGGTGAAAAACACCTTGATTAAAGCGTTTATCAAACGCTTCAACGTTGATATGAGCCAGGCGCTAGAGCCAGACCCTACCGCCTACGCTACGTTCAACGACTTCTTCACCCGTGCGCTCAAAGCGGATGCCCGCCCGCTAGGCGACGGTATTCTCAGCCCCGCCGATGGTACGCTCTCCCAATACGGACGCCTACAGGCCGGACAACTGGTGCAGGCCAAAGGCCACACCTACCCCGCGCAAACCCTGCTCGGCGGCGATACGGCACTGGCAGAAGAGTTCTTAGGCGGCAGCTTTGCCACCGTTTACCTCTCCCCTCGGGACTACCACCGGGTGCACATGCCGGTGACGGGTACGCTTAGGGAAATGATCTACGTGCCGGGGCGACTATTCTCGGTCAACCAAGCCACTGCCAACTGCGTGCCAGGCCTCTTCGCCCGCAACGAGCGCTTAGTATGTATCTTTGATACCGAGCACGGCCCCATGGCGATGGTACTGGTTGGTGCGATGATCGTCGCTGCCATCGAAACCGTCTGGTCAGGGCAGGTGACGCCGCTTGCGGGCTGCCCTCAGCGCACACAATTTAGCCAACCTATCACACTTGAAAAAGGCGCTGAGATGGGCCGCTTCAAGCTCGGCTCAACGGTGGTGATGTGTTTCGCCAAGCCGCCCAATTTCGCAAACAATCCGCTGGGCAGCATGGTGCAGATGGGGCAAACGCTGGGAGCTTATTGATGACCTTTCCCCCTGAACGACCTAGGTCGAAGCACTAGCCGCACCTGAGAGGAAGAGCTCGACACAGCGTCGAGCTCGAGCGTTGCACCGCGTCTCGTCAAGACGCACATGGCGACCAAGCAGAGCGTCAATGTGCCATTCACCAAGCAACATGCCCATAAACATACCGGCCGCTTCACGCGGATCGTCGAGGTCAAGACGGCCGCTATCCACCTGCTCGCTTAAGTAAGCAGCTAGCGCCTGACGGGTCTGGTCGGGGCCGCGAGTGAGAAACAGCTCACCAAGCTCCGGAGCCCGTTCGGCCTCAAAGGCTAAGCCGCGAACTAAACGGATCACGCCCGGCTCGAACACCAACGTCAGCATTCGGCGGCCTAGCTCGTACAGCACCTGCTCTAGGGCTTGGTGATCCCGTCGCCCCTCCTCCAGCACTGCCCAAGCGGTGGAGATATGACGCTCCATCGCCGCTGTGAATAATCCCTCCTTGTTACCGAACTGCTTATACAGCGTCGCCAAAGATCCGCCGGCGCGGGCAACCACTTCGTTAACGCTGGCACCGGCATAGCCCTGTTCAAGAAAAACATCCCGGGCAGCATCCAGCAAACGTTCACGGCGCGCCACGCCGCGCGACGTTACGCCATCAGTTATGTTGCGACCGAGCATATCTGGCGCGGTTGAGCGTGGCATTGACACTCCTATAGAGGTATATAAAGAAGGATTAATTATAAAGACGCGGCGCACAGAAGTAATATTTTTCGCCCTGGAAATGTAATGTAGCATTCATTACACTATTTGTCTTTTTCCCAAGGGAGGTGTCTTTGCCTCACAGGGAGCCCCTAGCAGGGGCGCTATTGTCTTAAGGAGTGGTCATGACATCGAATACTAAGCCGGGCGAGCCCCCGGATGAGCGCCAAAGCAGCCATGCCGTCGCGGGTCAAGATGCCCACTCCAGCGGCAAAACTAGCCGCAAGTTACTCGCTATGGTGGCGGGGATTATCGTCCTGGCGGCGCTAATTTGGTGGGGCATGGGCTGGTGGCAAACCGGGCGCTTCATGGAAGAGACCGACAATGCCTACGTGCGCACCGACAGCGTCGCGGTACGCGCCGAGCTATCAGCGCGGGTCGTCGAGGTGGCGGTAGATGATAACCAAACGGTCAAGCAAGGCGATCTGCTGATACGTCTAGACGCCGAGAGCTACCGCGACCAGGTGACCCAGGCCGAGGCCCAGCAGGCAGTGGCCGCAGCCTCAATCGCCCAATCACACCGCCAGGTAGATTTGCAACAGGCGGCTATCGATCAGGCCACGGCTCAGCAGCAGGCGGCCCAGGCTAATCTCGACCAGGCGCGCCAGCATCTGGAGCGCTCCTCGTCGCTTGCCGCCAACAACTATGGCTCCCGTCAGCAGCGCGAAGATGACCAAGCCGCACTGAGTGTCGCCCAGGCAAAGCTTGCCGAAAGCCAAGCAGCGGTTGTCTCGGCCAGGCGGCAGCTAGCCGTGGCCGAGAGCGACGTGACCCGCGCTGAAGCCAATCTGGACGCCGCCAGCGCCGATCTTGACTATGCTCGCCACCAGTTGGATAAGACCCGAATCGTCGCCCCTCGCGATGGAGTGGTCGGTAACCTGAGGGTCGAGACCGGTACGCTGGCACAGCCGTCGTTAACGCTGCTACAGCTGGTGCCGATAGATTCGGCCTATGTAGCAGCCAACTTCAAGGAAACCCAGCTTGAGCGGATTCGCGTCGGCCAGCCGGTCGAGGTGTATCTGGATGCCTATCCCGATATTACCTACCAAGGCGTTGTCGACAGCCTGTCGCCAGCCACCGGTACCGAATTCAGCCTACTGCCCCAGGATAATGCCACCGGCAACTTCAACAAAATCGTTCAGCGCGTACCGGTCAAAATTCGTATTACCGGCCCCAATGAGGCCTTGTCGGGCTTGCGGGCGGGCCTATCCGCCGTGCCCAAGGTCGACACCCGTGAACTCAATCCTCAAGCGGATGCTCCCAGCGAAGAGATGACCAAGCCGCTGGCTGCCTCTAGCACCGTTCAGACCGGCTCATGAGCGAGGTGGCCGTTGGTTCGGTGACGGGCGCCAACGATATGCCCTCCTGGCCAAAGCGTATCGGCTTTATCGCCGCGGTATTCGGCATGTTCATGGCAATTCTGGATATTCAGATCGTCGCCAGCTCGCTCAACGAAATCCAGGCGGGGCTCTCAGCCAGCGAGGATCAAATCTCCTGGGTGCAGACCGCTTACCTGATCGCCGAGATTGTGATGATCCCGCTGTCGGGCATGCTGATGCGCATTCTCTCCACTCGAGTAGCCTTCACCCTGTCGTGCGTCGGCTTCACCCTGGCGAGCCTGGGCTGCGCGCTGGCCACCTCGATCGAGCAACTGATCGTGCTGCGCGCTATTCAGGGCTTTATGGGCGGAGCGATGATACCCATCACCCAGGCGGTAAGCTTCTCGATCTTTCCGCGACGGGTGATGGGCAGCGTGCAGGCAGTGATCGGTATGGTGGTAACCATGGCGCCCTCCGTTGGCCCCACGGTAGGCGGCTATATTACCGACACACTGAGCTGGCACTGGCTATTCCTGGCCAACGTGATTCCCGGCGCATTGGTCTGCTGGGTGGCTTGGTCTTTCTTAGCTATCGATAAGCCTAACCACGCGGTAGCGCGCAACCTGGATGTCATCGGGCTAATACTGATCGCCTTGTTTCTCGGCTCGCTGGAGTTTGTGCTTGAAGAGGGGCCCGGCGACGACTGGTTCGCCAGCAACCGGATCATACTGTTCAGCCTGACGAGCCTGGTAGCGGGAGTGTGGTTCTTCACCCGCACCTTGCGCCACGCCCACCCGATTGTCGATCTGCGCGCTTTTGCCAACCGTAACTTCGCGATTGGCGCGGGGATGGGCTTTATCATCGGCATCGCGCTCTACGGGCTGGTCTACATCATGCCGCTGTTTTTTGGCTATGTGCGCGGCTATTCGAGCCTGCAAATTGGCCAGGTGATGTTCGTCACCGGGCTGACGATGTTTCTTTGCGCGCCTATTGTCGGTCAGCTGTCCAACCGCCTCGATCTGCGCATTATGCTGTTTATGGGCCTGCTGCTGGTCGGCGTGGGCACCATAATGAACGCCAATCTTACCGTGGAGTCGGGCTTTTGGCAGTTCTGCGTGCCGCAGATCGTGCGCGGCATGGGGCTGATCTTGTGTATCATTCCAGCCTCGCGTATTGCCCTAGGCACCCTGCCGCCGAGCGAGGTAGGCAACGCCAGCGGGCTTTTTAACGTGATGCGCAACCTGGGGGGTGCCATGGGACTGGCGCTGATCGATACGGTGCGCGACATCCGCGAGGACTTTCACTGGAATCAGCTCATCCCTGCTATCGATACTAGCCGCGAGGTCGTGGTAGCGGAGATCGCCAAATACCAAGCGATGCTCGCCGGCTCGGTGCCCGATACCTATCACACCGCCGTCGCCATGCTGGCGCAACGCGTCTCTCAGCAGGCACAAGTGCTGGCCTTTAACGACATCTTTACTTGGATGGGACTGATCTACATTGCCAGCGTACCGCTGGTATTCCTACTGCGGAGGATTTCGGCTTGACGGCTTGCAGCCTGTTAGCGACTAGCCGCTAACAGCTGGGCGTTGAGAATGTAAGCACGTCTTCCAGGCGTGCCTTGCCGAGTGCCAACTGAATCAAGCGATCTATCCCCAGCGCCACACCGGCGCCTTCGGGCATTCCGTGCTCAAGTGCGGCCAGCAGCCGCTCATCCACATCCACTTCCGGTAAGCCCAAACGGCGGCGCTCAGCGTTATCTTCAGCAAAGCGCGTGCGCTGCTCAGCCGCATCGGTCAGCTCATCGTAGCCGTTAGCCAACTCAATACCGTTAAGATAGACCTCAAAGCGGGAAGCCACCCACTCACCATCTGCATCTTGATGGCGCCGAGCCAAGGCTGCTTGGCTAGCCGGATAATCAACTACCACGCTTAGCTCCTGCTGGCCTAACTGCGGCTCGATCACCACGCTCATTAACAGGTCAAGACAGGTCTCGCGGCCTTCATCAGCTAAGGATTGGGCAGACATTTGTGCCCGCTCGGCAGCTATCGCCCTCAGCCTATCCAGAGACGTCGTGAACGGATCAACCTCTACGTAAGTATGAAACAACTCCCGGTAGCGGTAATGCACAGGTGGGCCCGGGAAACTGGGCAACAGTGACATAATGAGCGTCGCAGTCTCATCAATCAGTTGATCCAGCGTAAATTGCGGCCGATACCACTCCAGCATAGTGAACTCAATATTATGGCGGGCGCCGATTTCGCCATCGCGAAAACTTCGCGCAAGCTGAAAGATCGGCCCACTGCCCGCTGCGAGCAAGCGCTTCATATGGAATTCAGGGGAGGTTTGTAGCCATAGACGGCGCTGCCCTTTGTCCGTGCGCGCCAGAGTGTGCAGCGACACCAAATGGATATCCGTGCTTCCCCCCTGCCCCAGCACGGGCGTTTCCACTTCCAGCACGTCACGCTGGGCAAAAAAAGCGCGCACTTTGGCCATTAACCGCGCCCGTTCGCGCAGCGTTTCAAAGGACGCTGAGGGTTGCCAATCAATGGCCATAACGACTCCTTGAAAAAATCACCTTAAATAATAATGGCCACGCACAAAGCGTGGCCATTAAGACATACAAGCGCCCTGGAAAGCGATCAAGCGCGTGAGACGTAGTCCCCACTGCGCGTATCAATTTTCAGCACTTCACCCTGGTTGATAAACAGCGGTACACGCACCACAGCACCAGAAGACAACGTCGCAGGCTTAGAACCACCCTGTGCCGTATCGCCTTTCAAACCGGGATCTGTTTCCACGACTTCCAACTCGATAAAGTTAGGCGGCGTCACGGAAATGGCCTTATCATCCCAAAGCGTAATGATATAGGGCACCTGCTCTTTCAGCCACTTGATGGTATCGCCTAGCGCTTTTTTCTCTACCGCATACTGCTCAAACGAGCCATCGGTCTTCATGAAGTGCCACATATCACCATCGGTGTAGAGATACTCCATCTCTAAATCCATGACATCGGCACCTTCCAGCGAGTCACCGGATTTGAAAGTCTTCTCACCTACGCGGCCCGTCATCAGGTTGCGCAGCTTAACGCGGTTAAACGCCTGCCCCTTACCGGGCTTGACCAGCTCGTTCTCAACGATCGAACAAGGATCGCCATCGAGCATTACTTTCAGACCAGCCTTGAATTCGTTGGTAGAATAGTTCGCCATAATGTCTCTCAATCATCCATTTCAGTTATTTGTTTCAACAGGTGATGCGCGAAGCCATACTTTGCCGCTGTCAGCAGGTTTATATACCAGTAGCTATATGCCAGCAGCGTTGCAAATGGCGTCGTTAAATAAGTGCGCGCATGATAACCCGAAGGAGGGCTTTTTTGCAGGAGAACATCATTATTGCCGCGTCTGAAACGCAAAGCCATCGCGACTCACTGGCGCATTCCACTTGGCAGCAGCAGCTTTCTCATGCCATTCGTGATCCGCAAACACTTTGCGAACGGCTGGGCCTAAGCCACGACTGGTTGGCGGGCGCCAAGGCTGGACATGCACTGTTTGACGTATGTGTGCCTGAAGCTTACCTCAACAGAATAGCCTATGCCGACATAAACGACCCGCTGCTGCGTCAGGTACTGCCGCTTGGCGAGGAAGCACTAACGCCACATGGCTACGTCGTCGATCCGCTTGAAGAAGCCGAACATCGGCCCGCCAAAGGGCTGATCCATAAGTATGCTGGCCGAGTGCTGCTTATCGCCAGCCCCAACTGTGCCATCAACTGCCGCTACTGCTTTCGCCGCCATTTCCCCTACAGCGATAACTCACCCTCCAGAGCGCAGTGGCTGGAAGCGCTGGATTACCTGCGAAGCGACACCACTATTCACGAAGCCATCCTCTCTGGCGGCGACCCACTGGCCGCCAGCGACCGCCAGTTGGCATGGCTGGTGGAGCAGCTAGAAAGCATCCCGCACCTAAAACGGCTACGCATTCATACCCGCCTGCCGGTGGTGATTCCCGATCGGGTCGATGACGCTCTGCTTGGCTGGCTTTCCTCTACACGCCTGCAAAAGGTGGTGGTGTTGCATATTAACCACGCCAATGAAATCGACCAGGCGGTGGTAGACGCCTGCGCGCGCCTTAAGCAGGCGGGTGCAACACTACTCAACCAGAGTGTACTGCTGCGCAATGTGAACGATAGTGTCACGGCCCTTACCGCACTTTCTGAACGACTATTCGAAGCGGGTATTCTGCCCTATTACCTGCACGTACTGGATCCTGTGCAAGGCGCTGCGCATTTTGATGTGCCGGACAGCGAAGCACGCGAGCTGGTTGCTCATCTTCGCGATCATTTACCCGGTTTCTTAATGCCACGCCTAGTGCGAGAAATTCCTGGAAGGGGAAGTAAAACGCCGTTGTGACGCATGTTGAAGAAACAGCGGCACTGAGACGTTTGAATGGCTCAGTGCTGAAGCCTTAAGCCACAAGTTAGTTATACCCTCCGAATAGGCCCAGCATACTGAGCCACCAGCTCATCCGCAGTAAGCAGCAAAAATCCCTCAGCTTCTGCCTGGGCCACCAAAATTCGATCAAAAGGGTCTTTGTGGATGACTGGTAAATGAGCAACGTTAAGTGTATGCAATGAATTGATAGAAAGTTCTAAATAACCGTTATCCAGCAGCCCACGACGCAGCAAGTGCGGGTCAACGTGAAAATCAGGGCGTTGCAGACTGTTCTTAATGACCACTTCCCATATGCTGGCAGCGCTAAAATAGAGCCTGTTATCTTCGTCATTAATCATAGCTCGCGCATCAGCAGAAAGCCTCTCCGGCGCTGCCGCCGCCCAGAGCAAAACATGCGTGTCCAGAAGTAGATTCACATCAACCTCCAAACATCTCGGCTATTTCCTCCTGTCCCATACGATCAAAATCATTAGGTATCTTAAACTGGCCTGCCAGAAACCCCAGACGCTTTTGCTGGCCAGAAGCAGGGCTATCAATGGCCGTCACGCGTGCCATCGGTTTGCCTGCTTTGGCAATAATAAACCCCTCCCCCTCGGCAGCCCTCGCCACCAGCTGAGACAACCGTGTTTTAGCTTCGTGAATATTGATAGCCTCCATATAAAATCTCCTAAAAATGCGGCTTTGTTAGTAAGCTTAGTTTAATAGGTTTAGTTTAGCCGAGGCGAACGCTTTTACAATGCATCCCCTTCATTGAAAAAACAGCGCTAGGTGTTGCTACAGTTAATCAAGACATGTCACCCAGATCGTAAAAATATCGTTTTCTGCTAAAGTTATAGTGCTAACGATTTCTGACGTTGAATTAGCCTCAACGTTGGGCATCTCACTCAGCAGGAGGCCATAGCGTTATGTCACCATCCCTCTCGTCCAGACCGGGCGCTTTCGTCCTCTTAATAGCCTCGCTTGCCGGGCTGGCCATCGCTTTATATGCCTATTTCACACCACTAACCGGCGTCACTGGAACGCTTGGGGCACTGGTCGCCATTGTGGCCTGCCTCGCCCTTGCGGTGATGGCGTTACTTCTCTTTAAAGTTAGAGGGCGTGGCGCTTCCATCCTACTGCGGATACTCATTCTGATGGGGCTTGCCGGTACATTTTTCGCCGGGATGCTGCTGCATCAGTGGTGGATCTGCGCAGCCATGGTAGTCGGTCTGATCGGCTTGATTGTTGATATGGTTCGCGCAACCCATCACGCCCGTCTCACCCACACCTGAGGAGCCGCCCATGCCGACATTATTACCCACCCCGTTTAAATCGATAACCCCAGGCTTAGGCGCAGTCACCGCCCTGGCGATCTGTTTTACGCCCTTGCCGTTACTGGCTCAGGGTCAACCCAGTGAGCAGGAGAATCCCGAGCAGGAAGAAGCGCCCAGTCGCGCTCCCATCCCGCTGGTGCCTGGCGAGCCGACCTGGGACAGCTTCCATGGCCAGCTTAATGCCCAAAAATATAGCCCACTTGATCAAATCAATACTGATAACGTCGGCGAGCTGGAGAAGGTATGGGAAGTGCATACCGGCGATGTCGCGGATGGCTCGGGGGAATTGCCAGCCACCGTTTGGTCAGCGACCCCGGTGTTTGCTAACGATACCCTTTATATTGGTACCCCCTTCTATCGCATACTCGCGTTAGACCCCGGTAGTGGCGAAGAGAAATGGAGTTTCGATACTCAATCCTCTCTGGAAGCGCTAACTCAACCCGCCTTGAAAAACCGTGGTGTGGCCTACTGGCAAGCCGACGATCCGGTAGCAGGCGAGCCCTGTCAGAAAATTATCTATATGGGCACCATGGATGCACAGCTTTTCGCGGTTGATGCCGATAGTGGCGAACAGTGCGCCGACTTTGCCGATAACGGTGTGCTCGACGTCAACCAGTGGAACGACACCAACGACCGCTGGCCGCTTTCGCTACTACAACCCCCTACCGTGGTGGGAGACCACTTGGTACTCGGCTGGGCAGGGATGGACTGGGCCTACGAACAGGCGCCACCCGGCACTGTTTACTCAATTAATGCCCGCACTGGAGAACGTGAATGGACGTTCCAGGCACTTTCCGATGAGATGCGCGATCAAAGCGGCACCGCCAATGTCTGGACACATATGTCCGCCGACGAGGAGCGTGGTTTAGTCTATCTGCCGGTTTCCTCACCCTCGCCGAACTACTGGGGCGGCAATCGCACCGAAGAAGTGCCTCTGGGCACATCCACCACTGCCCTGGATATCGAGACCGGCGAAGTGGTTTGGTCGCGGCAGTGGGTACATCACGATATCTGGGATTACGATATCAATGCCGCACCAACGCTGATGGACATCACAGTAGATGGTGAAGAAATACCGGCACTCATCCAGGCAACCAAAATGGGCTTTCTGTTCGTGGTTAATCGCGAAACAGGCGAAGACGTTTGGCCGATTGAGGAGCGCCCGGTACCCAGCGGCGACGGCAGCGTTGAGGGCGAAGT
>CEGF01000190.1_pt1 | contig 10247 bp, 19 predicted proteins | sample 306341 | NCBI WGS metagenome assembly CEGF01 (sample SAMEA2755655, study PRJEB7226) | microbial mat metagenome | biome: microbial mat; feature: hypersaline; material: grass silage | place: USA | collected 2014-02-19 | depth 0 m
GGAGCGCAGAATCAGAATCAGGCTCCACAACAGAACTACCAGCAGCGCCAGGCTCCACAAAATCAGCAAGGGTATCAGCAGCAGGCACCACAGCAGCAGCGTCAGGCGCCGCAGCAGCCCGCACCAGGGTTTGATGACTTTGACGACGGAGACATCCCGTTTTAGGAGGCCAGATGAACGACATTACAGCCCAGTGTGTAGAGGCTTATCGCAAGCACAAGCACCTAAAGAAAGCCACGGGATGCGCGACAGACCAAACAAGGGGATTAACGGCATGAGTAAGCGCAAAGCCTTCTCACCCTATAAGCAACGACAACGAGTAGCACAGCATGTGATTCGCAACTTAATGGTGGCATACAGCACCTGGCTGGATGGATGCGTGCTGTTTGATCAGAAACGTCAGTGCTTAATTCACCCGACTGATTCTATCGTGGCGGGTTTTCAATACCGCTACAAATGGTCACTTCTGATTGCCATATTCGGTCGCAACCAGCTGGGCGATGAGTATATGAAATCGGAGATCATTACCGCTAATGAGCCTTGCACTCAGTCGCAGCTGGCCCCGCTTGCTTGGGAGTATCACCAGCAGCTGCTCAAAGAATTTCCCCGCCATCATCTAATTGGCGTGGGCTGGCTGGCTGATCCATTTGGCGCTGACATCTCTGAGCAGGAAGCAGGCGATATCTTCACAGGTCTTGGTGTGTGGGATGCCACAACAACCGCTGATGAAGTTATGAAGCAGATCAATAAGGAGGCAGCATGACCAGCAGAATTGACATTATTGGCCTAAACGGCCCGACAGGTGACCACTACCTCGAAGACGTGGGTGACGAGCAGCAGCATGTATCCAGCAGCCGGGCCGAGATCAACCATATCGGTGAACACAACAAAATGGTTGGCGTAAAGCTGGACGAGCACAAAGCCCGTTTCGACCTCATCCCGCCGATGGCTGAGCTGGCTGTTGCCCACGTTCTCCGGTACGGCGCTGATAAATACGCGCCTGGAAATTGGGCGCTGGTAGAGAACGGCCATGAGCGTTACATGGCGGCAGCCCTGCGCCACTTGAATGCCTACCGCATTGGTGAGCCTGAAGATATTGAGTCTGGGTATTCACACCTGGCACACGCGATATGTTGCCTGTTGTTCATACTGGAAAAGGATGAAAGCGCCGAGTTCACCAAGATGACGGAGGTGGAGTGATGGAACTGGAACTTAAATTGGCCGACGAGCCAGACATGATGACTGGCTGGTGTATCGATCCAGCGTGTCTGGAGAAGATCAAAGCTGAGTACCACGAGCGGAACGGGGATCTGCAAGTAGCGGATCTGGAGTTTATCGACGACATTCTGTGCATTGTGTGGGAGGCCGGGCTATTGAGGGTGGACGAATGAGCATGGAATACATAAGGAGGCACCACAGTGTGCCCGAGCGGCTTGAGCTGCTGCAAGAACTGGCCAGCAAGTACAACGTGAGGACTGCGGCATGAATCAGCCAAAGGCATACCCCAAAGGCGGAAGATGCGCCGCCTGCAAGCACCGGGACGCCGATTGTTCATGGCGTGACTTTGAATCCATGCCGCCGATGAAGAAGGACGGCGAGGAAGTGATTGTGAAGTGCACAGAATTTGAGAGGAGTGAAGACGATGAACATCGTGACTGAGATTGCCAACATGCGCAACGTCCTGGAAGACCTGCAAAAGCGGATAGGCATCCGTCAGGCAGAAGGCATAACCGGCGATGATCCGGTAATGGCCCGGATGATTGGCCGCAGGGTGGAGCTTGAGCGTGCGATGAGCGTGATCGAGCGGTTGCGAGAAGGCATGCAGCGAGATGGCGAAATCATGAACAACATGATCGCTGCCAACCAAGCCGCATGGATTCAATGGCAGCGCGGCCAAGGGGCTGAGGCTGCAATGGTATGGGTACATAACGGCTTGGACGGCCCTGGCCTTATCCCTGACGAAAGCGAGCCTTGGTCAGATGACCCTCAAGCCTACTACGACGCCAACAAAGCAGACCCCTTCCCTGTTTGCCACTGCGGCCGCCCATCGAATCAACTCTGGATGGGGTATGGTGCGTGCTGCCATGAGCATATGAAAGAGATCCAGCAGAAGGAGCAAGCCAATGAGTGACCTGATTGCAGAGCTGCACGCACTGGCACAGCGCATGGCAGCAGCCGGAGAAACAGACGAGCCGGTAACCGTATCGTTGGCAGCTGAGGAAATTGAGCGGCTGCGGGGCGAGGTAGAAAAACTCACGCGCCGTAACGGGCTGATTATCGAAGAGGCCGAACGAGAGGGCCAGCACAACCGCCAGCTTCGGATCGAACGATTCCGCCAGTTCGGAAATGAGGACTGCTGGATATACGGCGGCGATGATCATGACAATCTGGAAACACTTGTCTGTCCAGTTGTCATGAGTCCGCAGCACCTGATCGAAATCCTGCAAGAGCGCGATCAGCTGAAGGCAGAGGTGGAGCAGCTGCAGGCGCAGCTCAACGCAGCCAAGCGAGGCATGGATTCAGCAGCAGCTGCAGGCAGGTTGATGCTGGAGAAAGGCCAGAAACTGGCAGCAGAAAACTCGCCGGAGGCAATCGAAAGCGAGCGGGAAGCGAATGCCGTACTGACTGCTGAGAATCAGCAGCTACAGACCGAGGTGGAGCGGTTGCGGGCAGCTGTTCAGGCTGAAAGGTCAGTGAAAGAAACCATAGTTGCCCAACGCAATCGCGCATACGAAGTTAATGACACACACCTGAAAAGAATTTCCTTGCTTGAGCAAGAGCGCGATCAGTTTAAACGACTGGCTTTACAGCTGAGAGATGCGATTGATGAAAATGATGACCTTATCCCGATCACTATTTACGCAGAGCACTTTCGTGAGCCTATGATTCAGCTGACGGATAAACTCCGGCTGGCAGGCGAAGGGGGTACCAATGAGTAATTTGGTTAAATTATTTTACAAAAAGCACGGGCGGCATCCTGCAGGCAATGTTCAAGATGAGGTAAGCGCATACGCCGCAACCGAGATTGAACGGTTGCAAGATGAGGTGGAGCGGTTGCAGGAATACATGACTGCACAAGCAGAGCTAGAGGCTAAGAACCAATTTTACATTGAAGAACTTGAGAATGAGCGCGATCAGCTGAAAACAGAGATCGCACACTTGCAGATTGAAGTCACAAACCTGCGCGGCCTGAAACCCGAGATACCGCCGATGCCCGGTGAAGACTGGCCCCGGGAGCTGCCTCGCTACATCCTGCGCGAGAACGGCCTGCGCAGGCCACGATCGGTACCGCACAAAGACGGTTATTGGACCCCGTGGTATTTGGCAAACCGGATACACGAGGAGCTGGAACGCGAGCGAAAAGCGGCAAAGACGGCTTGCGAGAATTGGGGGGGTATGAAGCAAGAGCGCGACCAGTTGCGGGCAATGTGCGCAGACTTGGAACTCAAACGTGAGTGTTTATATCACGTATTGATGTCTCTAATGGATGTGCTACGAGTGAATACTGAAGACCCAGACAAGCTGGACTTTGAATCCGCGATAGCCGCCCACGATGCGCAGGTGATCAAGCAGTTTGTGCGCGATTACACAGACTGGCAGGGAATCGACTGGATGTTGACTGATTTTATGCATAAGCGTGTAGATGAGCTAAGCCAGCAAGCCAAGGAGGTGCAGTCGTGAGAACACTACCAACCAAGACATGCAATTACTACCAGTGCACAGGTGCCGTGCCAACTTTTTCGGATGGCGAAACTGTTTGCGCTGACTGGAAAGTGACAGTGAATAAGAAGGGGGTTGAACACCGACCCAACCCACTGACTCGGTGGCTGTGACCTGGCATTCACACGACTTAAAGCACTCCTGAGAGAGCGCAACTTACTATGACATTGGAGAACTATCATGCCTATCATGAGAACACTTTACATAACCCCTGACCAATTCACCGAAGACCCCGCCGACACATACGAAGGCCACCTGCTGGTGGAAGGCGACAACCACCGCAATGACAGCGTACGGGATGACATCACATCCTTGGTTGGTGACGCCATTGATAGGGCCATGCAGCGGCGGGCACCTGCACTGTTCGAGCAGGGTTACAGTCACGCTGATGAGTACCTGCCCGTGGGTAACAACGGCAGCGATCGAGAGAACCCATACTGGTTCGACGCCGGTAACATGGAGGAAGTAGTCGGGAAGTACCAAGAGTTTGAGCGGTACATCCCACTGGAAGATCGGCTATTCATCTACGAGGGATCCGTGTGCAGCGACTATGCACGAGGCAGCGTCAATGCCTACTACGTCATACCATTGCAAGAAGCCCTTGGCCACTTAGTGGCACGGAAGCCGGGCGACACCAGACCCAAGCGCCTTACCCTCAAGCGGCGCCTTATGCTGGACACAATGTGCGAGGGGATAACGACCGAGTACGAGGCGTACATCAACGGCGACATGTGGACCTTCGACCTGCACGAGCACGCGGTCGACGACGAGCGCTGGTACCAGACTGACCCGATTGATTCCTGCTGTGGGTTCATCGGCTACGACTACGAGGACAACGGGATTCTGGAGCATATCAGCCCGGAGGATCGCATCGACATGCGAGTGGTGCGTGGATACAACTCGGGACCATTGGAGCTGGTCGACTGCCCTGACTGGCTGCAAGGCGCACCGGTATGAACCCTCCCCGCCAGCACCAGCAATACACTGAGCAGGAGATCGCCCTCCTGCGCCGTTGGGCCGGGGTCAAGACCGCAGCCGAGATCGCTACGATGCTCGGACGCAGCACTCGCAGTGTCGGGTACAAGCTGCGTGACCTTGGTCTGAGTGGGCAGCTTTATGGCGAACACCACTGGTCTGCCAAGTACGCGGACCTGCTTATTGCCATGGTCCTGACCCTATATGATGCGGGCTTCACCCCCGCCGAAATATACAACACGCTGTCCCGTGCCGAGCTGGACCACAAGGCGATCAAGAACATAATCCATAGGAGAAAATCATGAACGAGAAGCACATGCACCCAAGCATAAAGATCTGCGGCAGCAGCACTTCATGCCCGTACTGCAACCAGACGTGGGATACCAATGACCCACACCCACCTGAGTGCACGGCTGAGACACGGCTACTGACCAACCCTGTGGGTGGGTACGAATCGTTGGAGCGTGTACTGGTCAGGGCCTATGAGCAGGCAGCCATTGGCAAAGGGTCAGCGCGACACGCTCAGAGCCAGCCATTCGCTGAGCAGCCGATGCAGAAGATCATAGACCTGCAGGGCGTAGGGTTTGCGACCGGACAGGCGACCAAGAAACTGCAGGAGGCACGTCGCCTCAGCCGTGACGCTGCGATTGCGGAAATGCTGGGCGCCATTGTGTATATCAGTGGTGCCATCATCGCCATTGAGCGTGGGGTGCCGCATGACTGAGCTGTACAAGGTAACACCGGCGCCTTATTTGGACGAGGAGATTGGCTACTACGTCAAGGCGGGCGAGGAGGATGTTAAGCAATGGGCACACGAAAATGGTTTCGTCATGGTCCCGGTGGCCGACCGAAAGAACCTGAAGGTGGCGGTGGATGCGATCAGCGACGCGCTGAGCGACCACCCTGGTGGGTGTGGATCCACCCCCGATGGTGGTGGCTCCGGCATTCATGGGTCAGCGCAGTAAGGCGTTGGCGCAGTAACCGGTGCTTTCCTTTTGAGGGCGACAGGTTTGGGTGGGAGCTGGACTTGATGATGTATGCGATGCGCTGCGGTGTGTCGCCGGGCAGCTGGATGATGGTCGCCTCCGTCGCAGGGTGGTACCCCCACCACGACATGCCTGATGACCTCAAGGTATTTATCGTAACGCTACGGATGACGGACCCGCAGCGTTACAACATGATCACAAAATTCTGGGAGTAACTATGGATACCATCACGCTGGATTGGGAAACCTACTACGACAGGGAGTACTCCCTGTCGAAGATGACAACACAGGCCTACATACTGGACCCTCGCTTCGAGGAGATTGGTATCGGCGTCAAGTGGAACAACGAGCCAACCCGTTGGGAATCCTTCAAGGATCGGGATGGGTACCGCCGGTTGTTCGAGGAGTATGAGTGGGATAAGTCAGCGGTGCTGGCACACAACACCATGTTCGATGGTGCGATCCTGTCCTTCCACTACGGCATCGCCCCCAAGCTGTGGCTCGACACACTCAGCATGGCCCGCCCCTACTTCGGCACCACTGTGGGCGGATCACTGGCCCGAGTGGCTCAGATCCTGGGCATAGGGGAGAAGGGTACCGAGGTGGTGCAGGCGCTGGGCAAAGGCCGGGCGGACTTCTCGCCGCAAGAGCTGACCCAATACGGTCGGTACTGTGCCAACGACACCGAGCTGTGCCGCAAGATATTCAACATCCTGATGCAGGGTGGGCGGGCAGCTGACGGCACACCACTGCCACCCTTCCCGAAGTCGGAGCTGATGCTGGTCGACCAGACCATCCGCATGTACACCGAGCCGAGTATCGAACTGGACAAGGCGTTGCTGGTTGATCACCTCAAGTCCACCAAGCAGCGCAACCAAGAAGCACTGCGCTCAGTCATCACAGTGGCGGCGAAGAACAACCCGACCGTGGCCAACATGATCGTGAAGGAACGCATGAAGGGCGAGAAGGGCAAGTCGATCAGGCAGATGCTGATGTCCAACCCCTTCTTTGCCGAGCTGCTGTATGAGGCTGGCGTTGAGCCACCTACCAAGATCAGCCCGACTACCGGTAAAACCACCCTCGCATTCGCCAAGTCAGACAAGGCATTCACTGAACTGCTGGAGCATGACAGCGATGCAGTACGTGCACTGGTCGAAGCCCGACTGAAGGTGAAGTCCACGCTTGAGGAGACAAGGACTCAGCGGTTCATCGACATGGCAGATCACGGCGCTATGCCGGTACCCCTGTCCTACTGCGGTGCCTACCAGACGTGGCGTTGGTCAGGTCAGGACAAGCTGAACATGCAGAACCTGCCCCGTGGTGGTGTACTGCGCAAGGCAATGAGGGCACGAGAAGGTGAGAAGCTGGTTGTGGTTGACTCATCCAACATCGAGCTGCGTGTGAACCACACACTGGCTGGGCAGATGGATTCGGTCGAGGCATTCCGTGATGGTCGTGACCTGTACTGTGAGTTCGCATCCATCCTGTTCGGTCGCACTGTCACCAAGGCAGACAAGGACGAGCGTATGCTGGGCAAGCTGGCCCACCTGTCGCTGGGGTATGGCTGTGGTTGGGAGAAGTTCAAGCACATCTGCCGCATGAACGGGGTGAAGCTGGATGACAGCGAGGCGGAGCGCATCGTGAAGTTGTGGCGCAACACCTACTCCAAGATCCCTGCCTTGTGGCGCAAGTGTGACCGTGCCCTGACCGATATGATGATGGGTGCCAAGACTCGGGTCGATGACAAAGGCCTGATCTGCACCACCCATGAGCGACTGATCACCCCACCCCGCCACTTCATCCGGTTCCCTGAGCTGGAGAAGGATGACCAAGGCGAGTGGACCTACAAGAACCGCAACGCCCGCAAGAAAACCTACGGTGCCAACATCGTGGAGAACGTGTGCCAGCACCTGGCCCGTAACATCATCGCTGATCAGTGGCTGAAGGCCAGTGCATGGTGCGCCAAGAATGCTCCGGGGTTCCGTGTCCTGCTGCAGGTACACGATGAGATCGTGTTGTCTGGCCCTGAAGAACAGGCCGAGGACGTACTGGCAGCGGTGATCAAGATAATGAAGACCCCGCCGGTATGGTGGCCAGAGATCCCGCTTGATGCTGAGGGTGATGCGGCCTACTGCTACGGTGACGCCAAGTGAGGTGGAGCTGCGGAGTACACAACTGCGGTGATGGTGATTGTGTACACAAACTGTTGACCGAGTCGTGCCCCGAGTGTGGGCACCGGCTGGTCGAGGTCACAACAACGGGGTTCATATTCTGCAGCAACCATGCGGCGCTGTGTGAGTACGAACGCCCACCAATGAAGGAGGCATCATGCCTGCATGGTCATACTCAGCACTGAGTTCGTTTGAAACCTGCCCTCGCCGGCACTTCCTCACCCGGGTATCCAAGGCGGTTAAGGAACCTGAGTCGGAAGCACTGCGCTGGGGGAACTACGTACACAAGGCGTTGGAGGATCGCCTGAGAGACAGCAAGCCACTGCCTACCACACTCAGTACTCACGAGGCATTCTGCCAGAAGGTCGAGTCGATTGAGGATGCCAAGCTGATGGTCGAGTACGAGGCGGCCATCACCAAGGAGTTCCAACCAACGGGTTGGTGGGATCGCAATGTGTGGTGCCGGTCCAAGTGGGACTTGGGTATCCTGAAAGGGAACGCCCTCGGGATCTACGACTGGAAGACAGGCAAGCGCAAGCTGGATATCGACCAGATGGAACTGTTCGCACTGAGCGCGTTCATCCACATCCCTGAAGTTGAGGTTGTGACATCCGGATACGTGTGGCTGAAGGACAAGAAGGTCGACCGCGAGAAGTTCCACCGGGACCAGGCGCCCGAGATATGGAGTCGCTGGCTGCCAAGGGTTGAGCGGTTTGATCAGGCGTTTGCCCAGAACAAGTGGCCGGCCAAGCCATCGGGGCTGTGCCGCAAGTGGTGCCCGGTAGGCAAGCACAACTGCGAGCACTGCGGGGAGTGAGGCGATGAACCGTAACCCCCTGCTGCGAGAGCACCACTGGAACAGCACGCTGCCCCCCGTGGACGTGGATGTGTTGGTGGCGCTGAACGATGGCACGGTGTGGAAAGTACACCGCAAGACCTGGCTGCGCAGCTACAAGGACGACCCCGAGTACCGGTGCACCACGACCGGCCACGCCATTGATGTAGAACAAGTGATTGGGTGGCGATATGTATAACCCACAGGCACAAGCATCATTCAATCTGGCCGAGCTGCTGGATCTGATGGTAATCGTTGAGATTGGGGTGTTGCTTCGCCCCATCGAAAACCCACACACCGTTGCCCGGCAGATCAGTCGGGCACTGCTGGGTACATGGCCCATCCGGGCTGTGTCAAACCGAGAAACCCTTGTCGCGTTGTCAACCATGAGTCATGCGTACAACGGCGTGAAGGCAGGGACCAAACATCTGGAGACTGAATATGAATACTGCACACCTCAGGAATATGTCCGACGCCGAGTTCGTTAGGGTCATCGGCGCTGAGTTGGACAACAACGCGGACCCGGTATTGGTCGAAGCTGTTGATCGGCTGGACAACCACGTCCGCAACTGCCCACAGATCGAACCGGAGGACCCCTATGGCTCAGACACCTGAAGGCCGCGTCAAGGATGCGGTAAAGAAACTGCTGAAGTCCCGAGGCATCTGGTATTACATGCCGGTGCAGAACGGTATGGGTGTGGTTGGTATCCCTGATATCATCGCCTGCTGGGATGGATTGTTCCTCGCCATCGAGACCAAGGCGCCACTAAAAAACCCCACCACCCTGGCCCAGCGTTGGGCCAAGGCCACACCCAACCAGCAGCGCAGGATCGAAGAGATCAACGCGTCAGGTGGGCTGGCTTTGGTAGTCGATGACGTTGAGCAGGTGCGCGCCATACTGGACCACCCGATGATCGCTGCCGTTGCACGAGCATCGCTGGGTGGGCAGCCACAATAACAGGAGGTTTATCGTGATCGTAGTCCCGCAGAAGAAGGCGCTCATCCTGAAGCTGCGCGACCCGAGCAAGGTTGTATCGGTACTACCAAAGTCCAAGGTGGTGGATTACAAGGGACAGCAGCTGCTTGCTGTCCCTCACCGCCGGGATGAGGTTAAGTTCCTGCGCAACATTGGTCTGGATGCGCCCAGTCCCGCTGAGTATTACTACCAGTGGTCAGGGATGCGTGACCCATTCCACACCCAGCGCAAGACCGTCGGGTTCCTGACCCTATACAGTCGGGCGTACTGCCTCAACGGCATGGGTACCGGCAAGACCTTGAGTGCCTTGTGGGCAGCGGATTACCTGCGCAAGCACAAGCTGGTCAAGAAGATCCTGGTGGTGGCGCCGCTGTCCACGCTGGAACGGACATGGGCCGACGAGGTATGGCAGCACTTCCCCCATCTGGAGGCGGTGGTACTGCATGGCTCCCGGGATCGGCGGCTGAAGTTACTGGCGTCCGACGCTGACATATACATTGTAAACCACCACGGCCTTGAGATCTTGGAGAAGGATCTGGCCAAGCGGGCGGACATCGACCTGATCATCGTCGATGAACTGGCCGT
>CEGF01002611.1_pt1 | contig 10183 bp, 9 predicted proteins | sample 306341 | NCBI WGS metagenome assembly CEGF01 (sample SAMEA2755655, study PRJEB7226) | microbial mat metagenome | biome: microbial mat; feature: hypersaline; material: grass silage | place: USA | collected 2014-02-19 | depth 0 m
AAGTGGCATCGCTGATTCAGCAACGACACAGACTGCTCTATGCCGATACCGACTGAAGCGCGTTTACAGGCGCTGGCAAGTGAATTAAAGCGGGCCGGAATTACCTACCACGAGCTTACGCCGATGGCGGATACCGGGCTGGCCCATGATCATGTGTGGATTCACCGCATTGAGGGCGATGACTGGGTGGCGAGACTGCCCAAGCAGAGCCAGATGAACCTGCCGCCTGAAGAGAATCTGGCTTACCAAACCGCCTGTTACCAGCGCTCTAGCCCTGGCGGGCATACGCCAAAACTGTATAGCACACTTCCGCCGAACGAGGCACTGCCACGGGGCGGGCTGCTGGTCGAAGCGATCCGCGGCCGCTTGGCGCAACTGCCAGAAGATCTTCCCGCCATCGCGGATGCTCTAGCCAGCCTGCATAGCCAACCCCTGCCTAGCGCCGCGAAGCAGGCGCCACTGCTTGCCCCTGAAGACCCCTGGCAGGCGATGATAGAAGAAGTGCGCCAGCAGGCGAACTGGTTAGCCGATGCGCAGCTTTCGTGCAAAGTCACTCAGCGCATTAAACAGGAGCTGGATCTTCTTCCCCCCCGTTTAAGCGATGCCACACCGACACTGATTAGCTTCGACACCCACCCTGGCAACTTTTTAATCCGTGACGATGGTCGCGCGGTGCTGGTGGATTTAGAGAAGTGCCGCTACGGCCTGCCGGGTATCGACCTCGCCCACACCAGCCTCTACACCTCGACCACCTGGGACGTCAGCAGCCAAGCGGAGCTAACGCTAAGTGACGTAATTGATTTCTATCGCCGCTGGCAAACGGCCATGGGTGAGTCACCCGATACTGACACCCTGATCGCCTGCCGTCGTGCCACCTGGCTCTGGTCATTAACCTGGTGTGCCAAGTGGCGCGCCCAGCACTTGAACGCCAAAGATGGCCAGCAGCTCGGTGAAGACTGGTCGGCAGAGCTTACCGATCCCAACGTGATTGACCACGTGCGAGACCGAGTGGAGCACTACCTCTCGCTGCCGATTATAGATCACGTTCATAGCGAGCTTCAGTGCTTGCAAGCCTCTCTATAACGCTTTGAATTCCTAAAAGAGAAATGCGATGCCCATTCAACATCTCCCTTTACGCCTAACGCTCGCCACAGCGATGTTAGCGCTTGCGCTTCCTACTATGGCTAACCCTGCCCCTGATGATTGGCAAGGCGTTTTAGCAGAAGCTGAAGGCCAAACCGTTTACTGGAACGCCTGGGGAGGCGATACACGCACCAATCGCTATATCGACTGGGTGGCAGAGCAACTGCAGGCACAGTACGGCGTCGAAGTGGAGCACGTCAAACTGGACGATACCGGTAGCGCGGTGGCGCGGGTGCTGGCCGAAAAGCAGGCGGGTAACCACGACGAGGGCAGCATCGATCTAATCTGGATCAATGGCGAGAACTTTGCTGCCATGCGCGAAAATGATCTACTGTTCGGCCCTTTCGCCGAAGCGCTACCCAATTTCGCACTCACCAACCCCGACGAGAACCCCGAGGTGGTGACTGACTTTACGCTTCCCACTGAGGGCTATGAATCTCCCTGGGGTAAGGCACAGATCACCTTTTATTACGACAGCGCTCAAACCGAGACACCGCCACAGGATATCCAGGCACTACTTGAGTGGGCCCAAGCCAACCCCGGCCAGTTTAGCTATCCGCGTATCCCCGACTTCACCGGCAGCACCTTTTTAAAGCAGGCGCTGATTGAGCTTACCGAGCAGGACGAGGCACTTTACCAGCCGGTTTCAGAGAGCGATTTCGAGGCTGTGACTGAGCCACTGTGGGCCTATTTGGATGCGTTGCACCCGCACCTCTGGCGCAGCGGGCGCGCCTTTCCCGACTCGGGCCCCAACCTGCGCACCTTGATGAGCGACGGCGAGTTAAGTCTGGCGTTCTCTTTCTACCCCACCGATGCTGCCGTCGCGGTGATGGAGTATGAACTGCCCGATAGCGTGCGCAGCTATGTGCTGGAAGGCGGTACCCTCGGCAATGTTCACTTTGTGGCGATTCCCTATAACTCGCCGCATAAAGCCGGGGCTATGGTGCTTGCTAATTTTCTGCTCTCGCCGGAAGCACAGGCGCAAAAGCAGTCGCTGGCGATGTGGGGCGACCGCAGCGTGCTGGATATCGATCAGCTAGATGCTGAGACCCAAGCACTGTTTGAGCAGGGAGATCGCCACCCCTCAGAGCTGCCAGCGGACGCGCTGTCTAACACCCTACCCGAGCCGCACCCCAGCTGGATGACCGCCCTTCAAGACGCCTGGCTTGAGCGTTACGGCGTTAACTAGGTCATGCTGCGACTGGCCCCAGTACTCATCATTGGCTTGCTGGTACTGCCCGTGGGATCGGGGCTACTCATGGTACTACTGCCTGCGTTTGGCTACTTGCCAGCGCTAGGCGGCTATGGCTTTAGTTTAGCTCCCTGGCAAATGCTCTTTGCCCAGCCGGGGCTAGGACGTTCGGTGGCGGTTAGCTTTGCCAGCGGGTTAGTAAGCGCAGCCTTAGCGCTGGCTATTGTCGTGCTGTTTTTAGCCGCCAGTCGGGGCACCTGGTTAGATCGCAGCATACGACGGTTGGTATCGCCGCTGCTCGCCATCCCTCACGCCGCTATCGCCTTTGGGTTTGCTTTTTTGATTGCCCCTTCAGGCCTGATGGCACGGCTAATATCGCCGTCGCTGACGGGCTGGGAGCGCCCCCCGGACGCGTTGATAATCAACGATCCGTGGGGGCTTTCCCTAATGGCGGGCCTGGTGCTAAAAGAAGTGCCGTTTCTGCTACTGATGAGCTTGGCAGCACTCCCGCAGTTAGCGCCGGAGAAGCGTTTGATGCTGGCGCGCTCGCTAGGCTATTCACCCACCATTGGCTGGTTAAAGACGGTACTGCCGTCGCTCTACCCCCTGATTCGCCTGCCAGTGTATGCGGTCATCGCTTACGCCACCTCGGTAGTCGATATGGCGCTGATTCTGGGGCCAACGCTGCCTCCCACGCTGAGCGTATCAATCTTAAGCTGGTTCAACGATCCCGATATTAGCCACCGCTTTATGGCTTCGGCGGCGGCAGTACTACAACTCGGGGTCACCATCGCTGCGTTGCTCTTTTGGTGGCTGCTGGAACAACTGGCCCGCATACTGACACGACGCTGGCTGACCAATGGCAGCCGCCAGGGCGGTGAAATCGCCCTGCGTGTGGTTGGCCGCTCGGCGTTACTGTTTTCAAGTATCACGGCGCTGGCGGCCCTGGCCGGGTTGGGGCTATTTTCGCTAGCCGGTTTTTGGCGTTTTCCAGAGCTGTTGCCGCAGATGCTAACGCTGGATCACTGGCAACGCAGCGGCCCGATGCTGGTCACGCCGCTCATCAATACCGCATTGATTGGCCTGATTTCTACCGCCTTGGCCACGGCGCTAGTGCTAGCAACGCTGGAAAATGAGCACCGTCAGCACATTCAACCCAAGCGCGCGTTATGGCTACTCTATTTACCCCTGCTAGTGCCGCAAATTGCGTTTCTCTTTGGGCTAATCGTGGCGGCGGAAAGCCTGGGCATTCGCCCTCAGCTTGGCTTGGTAATCGCGGGCCACCTGCTCTTTGTGCTGCCCTATGTGTACCTCTCCCTGGCTGAAACCTACCGCCGCCTGGATCCCCGCTGGCTTAAGGTAGCGCGTTCACTGGGGGTGTCACGTAGCGCCGCTTTTTGGCGGGTTCGTCTGCCGCTGTTAATCGCGCCGCTGTTAACGGCCTTTGCGGTGGGCCTGGCGGTGAGCATTGGCCAATACTTACCCACCCAGCTGCTCGGTGCGGGCCGTGTGACCACCGTGACCACAGAGGCCGTCGCGCTTGCCTCTGGCAGCAATCGGCGCTTAATCGGTGTTTGGGCATTAGTGCAGGCTGGCCTGCCGTTGATTGGCTTTATACTTGCGTTAGGGGTGCCCCGTTTATTGGCTACCCACCGCCGTGATCTAGCTACCTAAGAGAGGCATTGTGACGACTTCTTTATGTGCGCCGCTCAGCCTTGGGCAAACACTACGCCTTGAGCACATTAGCATCGCCCTGGCAGGCCGAGAGTTACTGGCCGTGGATGCCGCTATTGCCCCGGGTGAGGTGCTCACGGTAATGGGGCCTTCGGGGTCGGGCAAATCCACCTTGTTGGCCTATATTGCAGGTTTTCTTGACCGCGAGTTTACCGCCAGCGGCGGCGTATGGCTGGGCGAGCGCGATTTACTCGGACTACCCGCCGAGAAGCGTGGTATTGGGCTGCTGTTTCAGGATCCGCTGCTATTTCCTCACCTCAGCGTGGGCGGCAACTTGCGTTTCGGGCTGCCTCGCAGCAGCAAAGAGAAGCACGAGCAGGTTAGCCAGGCCCTGGAGCAGGTTGGTCTTGCGGGGCTAGAGTCCCGCGATCCAGCCACCCTTTCCGGTGGCCAGCAATCACGCGTGGCGCTAATGCGCCTACTGCTCTCCAAGCCCAAAGCGGTGCTGCTGGACGAACCGTTTTCCAAGCTGGATATGGCGCTGCGCCAGGAGATGCGTACGCTGGTGTTTAGCCAACTGCGTGAAGCAGGTCTACCTGCACTGCTGGTCACCCACGACCACGCGGATGCCAAGGCGGCGGGAGGGCCGGTCATTGAGCTCGGCTGACCCAGCGCCTCGATTAAGCATCATTATGCCCATGCTCAACGAGGCCGACAGTATTGAAACGGCCCTGGTGCCGCTGCAATCTCTGCGCGCCCAGCACCTCTCGGCACAGGTCGAAGTGATCGTAGTCGATGGCGGCAGTGGCGATGACAGCGTTCGCATCGCCAAACCGCTGGCCGACCGGGTGCTCAGCAGCCCACCGGGGCGAGCACGGCAAATGAACCTGGGCGCACAGCACGCCAGTGCGCCAGCGCTGCTGTTCCTGCACGCGGATAGCCTACTGCCTGAGGGCGCCGTTGAGCAGATAACCCACGCACTCATCCACCACGCTTGGGGGCGCTTTGATATTGCGCTTTCAGGTCGTAGCCGCTGGCTACCCGTAGTGAGTTGGATGATGAATCAGCGCTCGCGGTTAACCGGCATTGCCACCGGCGACCAGGGCATGTTTGTAAGCACCGCTAGCTTCAAGGCAGTCGAGGGCTTTCCCGAACAGCCGCTGATGGAAGATATTGCGCTCGCTGAACGGCTTAAACAGGTATCGCGCCCCGCCTGCCTAACGGCGAAAGTGATAAGCTCGGGCAGGCGCTGGGATCAGTTCGGCGCTTGGAAAACCATCCGCTTGATGTGGCGACTGCGCTATCGCTATTGGCGCGGCGTGAGCGCAACCCAACTCGCCAAGGAGTATCGCGATGCCCGCTGAAACACCCCACCTGCACCTGCTCGCCAAAGCGCCGCTGGCGGGGCAGGCCAAAACGCGCTTGGCGCCCCTGCTAGGTTTAGAAGGGGCTGCCAACGCCCACGCGGAGCTGGTACGCCACTGCGTCGCCAGCGCCTGCAAAGCGCTGCCTGCTGAAAACGTCACGCTATGGACGGCGCTTGATCACGTACACCCGCTGTTTACCGAGCTTCGCGAAGCCTTTGGTGTGGCGCTGTGCGCTCAACCAGAGGGTGATTTAGGCGCACGGGTTCGCTATGCCCTGAACAGTACGCCAGGGCCTGCCATGCTGATGGGCAGCGACTGCCCGAGCATCACCAGCGAACTGATCACGGCCTGCGCGCAGCAACTGGCTAGTTTTGATGTGGTGCTGTTACCCGCAGAAGATGGCGGCTACGGCTTTGTGGGTACCCGGCAAGACTACCCCGCACTGTTTGAAGATATTCCATGGGGCACCCAAGGCGTACTGACCACCACTAAGCAGCGCATTGGGCAACTGGGGTTGAGCGCCGCCTACCCGGCAACAATTTGGGATGTGGATCGCCCGGAAGATTGGCAGCGCTGGAAAAGTGCTCCCGTGTCAGTGTAAGGAAACGGGCGACCCTCTCACAGATTAACCACCGATACTGTCCTTATTATTAGCGCTGGAGTTTTTATTGTGACCCGACAACGTTTGATGATTGCAGCGCTACTGATCACTGCCATTGGCGTATTTTTCCTCAGCGGTGCCCACCACTGGTTCACCCTGGAAACCCTCAAGGCGTACCAGAGCGACTTTCAAACAGCGTTTAACCAATACCCGTGGCAAGTGGCGGGTGCCTTCTTTGCCGTTTATGTCGTGATGACGGCCCTTTCACTGCCTGGCGCCACGCTATTGACCCTGCTGGGTGGCGCGCTGTTTGGGCTTGGCTGGGGGCTGCTGATTATCTCCTTCGCCAGCACCATGGGTGCCACCCTGGCCTTTTTACTCTCGCGCTTTCTATTCCGTAACCCTATCGAAAAGCGATTTCCCCGCCAGTTCGCCGCCGTGAACCGCGGTGTCGAGCGAGACGGCGCCCTTTATCTCTTCACCCTACGTTTGGTGCCGGTGTTTCCATTTTTCATGATCAACCTGGTCATGGGCCTGACGCGGATCAAGACCGTCACCTTTTACTGGGTCAGCCAAGTCGCCATGCTGCCCGGCACCGCTATTTATGTAAATGCGGGTGGGCAGTTGGGAGACTTGGAGAGTCTGGGGGGCGTTCTGTCGCCAACCCTTATCACTTCGTTCTTGCTGCTGGCCATCTTTCCCTGGATCGCCCGACGCATTGTGCTGCTGGTGCAGCAGCGCAAGACATATAAAGGTTTTACCCGACCCGCATACTTTGACTACGACATTGTGGTGATCGGCGGCGGCTCGGCGGGGCTGGTCACCAGCTATATCGCTAGTGCAGTACAAGCCAAGGTGGCGCTGGTGGAGAAACATAAAATGGGTGGCGACTGCCTGAACACTGGCTGCGTGCCCTCCAAAGCACTCATCCGCGCCGCCCGCGCCGCCCATGAGATACGTAGCGCCCACCGCTTCGGGGTGACCGCCAGCGAGCCAGAGATCGACTTTGCCAAGGTAATGGGCCACGTCAAACAGGCGATTAGCGATATCGAACCCCACGACAGCGTGGAGCGCTATCGTGGCTTGGGCGTTGAGGTCTACCAGGAATACGCTAAACTCACTTCACCATGGGAAGTTCAGGTCGGCGATAAGACCCTCACCGCCCGCCATATTGTGCTGGCCACCGGCGCACGGCCCCGGGTGCCCTCACTGCCAGGTATTGAGAGCGCCCCTGTTTTAACGTCCGAAAACCTCTGGTCGCTGACCGAACTGCCCAAACGCTTAGTGGTACTGGGTGGCGGCGCCATTGGCTGCGAGCTCAGTCAGAGCTTCGCCCGCTTGGGCAGTCAGGTTACGCTGGTGGAAGGGCTGTCCCAACTACTGAGTCGTGAGGATCAAGAGGTTGGTGAGCTGGCTGAAAGCACTTTGGCTGACGAAGGTGTGATGGTGATGACTGGCTCCAAAGCGCTGGAAGTTTTTAACGAGGATGGCGGCTATCAGCTAGCGGTGGAGCATCATGGCGAGCGCAAATTGCTCCCTTTTGACTATTTGCTGGTGAGCGTGGGTCGCCAGGCCAATGTTGAGGGCTTAGGGCTGGAAGCGCTGGGGATCACAACTACCCAAGCAGGCACTCTTGAACTTAACGAGCGGCTGCAAACCCGCCTACCCAATATCTGGGCCTGTGGTGATTTAGTCGGGCCTTATCAGCTTACCCACGCCGCCGCGCACCAGGCGTGGCACGCGGCAGTCAATGCCCTGTTCGGCGAACTGAAAAGCTTCACGGTGGACTACCGCTATATGCCTGCAGTCACCTATACGCAGCCAGAAGTCGCCAGAGTTGGGCTGAATGAAAAGGAGGCCAAAGCACAAGGTATTGCCTTTGAGATTACCCGCTATGCCATGAGCGAAAGTGACCGCGCTATTGCCGAAGGCGCGACCCAGGGCTTTATTAAGGTGCTTACCATGCCTGGCAAAGACAAAATCCTGGGCGCCACCATCGTTGCCGAAAACGCTGGCGAGTGGCTAGGCGAATTTACCATCGCCATGAAGCACGGCCTGGGCCTCAACAAGCTGTTGGGCACCATTCACCCCTACCCAACGCTGGGCGAAGCGGCCAAGGCCACGGCGGGCGTATGGAAAAACGCTCATAAGCCCGAGCGGGTACTGGCACTATTGAAGCGTTACTTCAATTGGCGGCGCGGTGATAAAGATTAACGGCCGTCTTTCGGTGGATGTGCCTTAGCAAATGTTTCGATGATGTCGCGCACGACCTTTTTCTGCGCGGCAGGCAGCCCCCGATAGAGTAAAAGAACCTGCCACTCGTCACTTGAAGATGAAACCTCCCAGTTTGGCGTTGGCTCACTCACACTATTATAAGCGCTGTCGCCATAACGCAATTGGTGCGGATCCACTAGCAGCCAGCGTGCTAATACCTGAAGCTTGTCCTGACTGGGGATTGAGTCACCTCGCAGCCACCGCCTTACGGCCTGAAATGTAATCGGCTTTCCCCAGTAGCGCAGGTTAAATTCCCGCTCAAGCACCGATGGCCGCGCTTCGTAACCGGCTGCTTCGAGTGCTGATTTCAGACGCTCAGCGAACATGATTTTTTCATTCATGCCGCCAATGTGAAGCGATTGTTCAATAATAGTTGAATAACGGTTCACCTTTTGATTGAATCATTAATTCAATTTCGAGTTTTCGCTTAGCAGTATTAGGCGAGTGGCTATGCTAAGCGCTGAAGCACGGCGCTTGAGGAGTCATTCATGATGAGTGGCACACTATCTCCATCGGTGCAAAATCTCGACAACCTGTGCCAAAAGCTGGCGCTACTATGCGGCTCAGCAACGCCTCTGGAGCTTTTTGAACTGCTGGCTAAAACGCTCCACGCACTTACCCAGGGTCAACCCGTGGTACTTTATCGCCGCTTAAGCACAGGCAACCTTCGATTGGCATACTGCTATCCGCTGGAAAGTACGCTGGCCTCCCATCACGCGCTGCTCGCTATTCGTTGTTATGAGGATCTGGCGACCTCAGACCTGCAACTTTATGAGCTAAAAGGCGAACATGAGGTATGGGGGTATATTGGGCATCCTCCTGCGGTTCACGCTGGGCCTGACAAGTGGATCCAGCTACTTGTCGACATTGCATCCCAGCGCTTACGCTTGTTAAAAGCAGAGCGTATAGCTGCTCGCCACTCAGGTTTAAAGTCTCTCCGCAGGCTGCTCTCCCGGGATATTAAACGACTCACCTCCATCGATGATATTTTGCAACATCATGGCGCCAGCTGGTGCGATATATTTCAGGCCGAAGGCATTGCGCTGGCTTATCAGGGCGATCTTCACTGCTTTGGCGAGTGCCCCTCGAAGCACCAGCTGTTTCATCAATTACAGCAGTTGAATCAGCAAAACACCCATGACGAAATTATCGAGCTGAATGGCAGTTGCCAAGGCGGCTTGGCTGCCCCTCTTAGTGTCGCGCATGCCCCTCTAGGCTGGTTGCTGCTGTTTCGCCAGCAGCCGCTCCTCCCTGCGTTGGTAGCTAATACAACGTTTCAAGACGTCTTGAGCTATTGGCTGCCTCTGGAAGCCTCCATGATCATCGAGCTGGCCGACGATTTAGCAGTGGCCATAACAGCCCAGGAGGTCGTTCACCTCAATCGCCAGTTAACCAAGACCAATCAACGCCTTGAGGGCCTGGCCCATACCGATCCCTTAACGAAATGCTGGAACCGCTACTACACCGAGTTGGTGATGGAGGATTTGATCCACTCCTCTATCAGTTTCTCCATGTTGATGTTTGATATTGATGACTTTAAAAAGGTTAACGATACCTATGGCCACGCCATCGGGGATGATATCTTGTGTGATATAGCGCAGTTAGTGCAGGAAACGCTGAGAGCTGATGATCACCTTGGTCGCTGGGGAGGCGAAGAGTTCGTCGTCATATCCAAGCAGCTTGACCAAGACGCCAGCTTGAAGCTGGCTAACCGGCTCTGCCGCTGTGTGGAACAACACACCTTCTCCATCGCCGACCAGTTAACGGTGAGTATCGGCCTGACCCTATTAAAGCCCGGCGACCAGCCTCGACAGCTATTTGAGCGGGCGGATCAAGGCATGTATCTGGCCAAAATGGCGGGTAAAAACCAAGTCTTTGTCTGCTAAACATTCCATATCACCTTGCTTCTCTATAGGCGATGCCCATGCAGCA
>CEGF01001956.1_pt1 | contig 10131 bp, 12 predicted proteins | sample 306341 | NCBI WGS metagenome assembly CEGF01 (sample SAMEA2755655, study PRJEB7226) | microbial mat metagenome | biome: microbial mat; feature: hypersaline; material: grass silage | place: USA | collected 2014-02-19 | depth 0 m
CGTTTCATGGCAATAAGAGGCTCAATACCTTGCTGACCACACACCTTAACATTCTCCGCATGAAGTAACCGGTATCCGCCAGCAGATGGGTTACCTTGCCCAATGAGGCTGGCAAGGTGGTCAATGCGTTCAGCAGCGGCATAATTTGCTGCTTGTCATTAGTCGCGTGTGTGACGTGGACAGAGGTGACAAGCATGCTCTCAGTATCCACCGCTGCCTGGGCGTTATAGCAATGATCAAATCCCTTGCCCGTGACCGGCATGATACGGGACAGTGGATCTGTGAGATTCACTTGATCCTTATCGCGGGGACCACCCATCGGGGGCTGGGGGTCACGTCCACGCGGCTTTTTGCCTGCCTTTCGCTGTGCATAGCGTTTGGCTGTTTTATCCTTGTAAACAGTTTGTTCTGCGGCATCCCGTTCTTGCGCACGGGCTTCGATTTTGAGCTTTGCCTCTGCAATGGCCGCCAGACGAGCTTCACGCCGTGCGATTCGGCCGGAATATCCATGCCATCCGCCACCGCGTCCCTGTCGGCTGCTTCGGCCCGTTGAATCAGGGCATTTACCTCAGTACTGAGCTGAGCATCCAGCTTATTGGCATTGGCTTTAACCTTGGTTCCATCGAGGGCAAGGGCGCCGAACTTGAGCAGCTTCATCTCACGTGCCAGCAACAGTACCTGAACAAACAACTGTTCCAGCTCGGGGACGGGAGAAAACGACGGCGAAAGGTGGCCAGAGTATCGTGATCAGGGTGTGTATTGGCAGCGATGTAGCGGAATGCGACCGATTCATAGGTCGCACGCTCGATCTTGCGGCTGGAGATCACGCCAGTAGCGTCGCCGTGAGCAAAATACTGCTGTGTCAGTGCAGACAAATCCAACTATCCAGACTGCTAGGAAATCGGTTTTACCTTAGCGTTAACAGTCAGCTGGCCAAGTTTGCGCTGAAAACCGGATACCCAAAACATTTTATTGACACTACCGCAATAAAGAAGTAAGGAAAAACAATATTGTTGACTTATTTTGAGAATTATGAGTCAGGACGGCATGGGCTGCTCAGTCTGACCTGGGAGCAAAAAAAATGATTATTTTAAAATAGATTTTTTTCACTCTCGCGCACTTTCACACATTTTGGCGTTATTTGAAAAAATGGACTATCAACCGCCTACTGGACAGCAGGAATTTTCAATATTAGTGTGAATTTGAACCAACCCGCAGCAGACCACTACGGATTGGTTCTGAGCTGATCTATGGGTTCCAGCCAAGGATCAGCGGTTCAAACGTAGCCATTTCAACATCCACATACTAGCTGAATGACCAGATACCAACAATGTTGTTTTTTAAATCTGGGAATGTGGATAAGAGGATTTTATATGACACATCCGATGCTGATTGAGCATACAAACCAAAAGGAAGAACAGCACACTGTAACCCTGCCTCGCCTGATGGATCAGCGGGAGCTGTGTAGCTATATCGGCAAATCAACAGCTTGGGCTGAGCGCGCTCGCTGGTCTGGGGATGGACCCAAATTTATTAAACTCGGGCGTCACATTCGCTATCGCGCAACAGATATTGCAGAGTGGATTGAATCGAACTCACATCAGAGCACTACGGACGGAGTTTGACTCATGAAACGAAATCCTAGTGATGTTGCGCTCGATATCAATGAGCAACGCTACAAAGTGATTCAGCCCATCGGAGCGTTGCTGTCCAAGCCCGTGACTCGCGATTGGATTGTTGAAGCTATGATTGAGCACGGTAGCCTCAACATGATTTTTGGTGAGTCCGGTGCTGGAAAATCGTTCTGTGCATTAAGCATTGCAGCTGCAGTTGCTACTGGCCTAGACTGGTTTGGACACAATGTTCAGGCTGGTCCGGTTGTTTATGTCGCAGGAGAGGGCAAAACGGGCATAATTCAACGACTAGCTGCCTGGGGACTCGAGAATGGGGTTGACCTCTCAGGCACACCACTAATGGTAACTAATCATGCAATCTCATTTAACGAGTCTTCGGAGGTTGATCAGCTACTCGGTGACATTGAGAATATGCCCGTCCGCCCTAGTCTGATCGTAATCGACACGCTAGCTAGAGCATCTGCAGGCATGGACGAGAATTGTTCCCGAGACATGGGACAATTTGTTTTGACATGTGACCACATCATGCGAAATTATGGTTGTGCCATAATAATCGTTCATCACACAGGCCACAGGGATCTAAATCGTGCTCGCGGCTCTTCAGCTCTTAGAGCTGCTATAGATGTTGAAATTCAGGTTAAATTTGATCGACGGAAAAAAATTATTAGTTTTAGCTGTACTAAAGTGCGAGATGGAGATGAATTCTCGCAATTAAATTTTCATCTTGAAAAGAAACGTTTACCATCAGAATGGAGAGATTCCCAAGATAATGCATTGATATCAGCAGTCCTCAAGCCAGTTGATAGCATTGATAACGATACTGTAGACCTAGAGCCCGTTACAAATTCAGAAAAAGTTTTTTGGGAAACATTTCAGGACTCCCTGAACGGATCTGACTCCATAGATATTGCTGGAAAGACATTACCGTGTGTTGATGAAAAGGTCATGCGAGAGCGCTGCTGCAAGGCCGATATTAGCAATAGCAGCAAAATTGATACCAAGCGCAAAGCCTATCGCAGGATAACCAATAAACTCCTATCAGAAGGACGCCTCGCCATCCACAAAGGCAAGTTTTACAAACCTGTCGAGAACCAGGCTTATAGTGGACAACATCAGGTTATCTAATTAGCGAGGACGAGGAGCAAAACTCAACACTATTGAAATTATATTTGACTGCGCTACTCAGCAACCACTAATTATCCCGCAAGCCCGCACACACCGTTTTTTTCTATGGTGTGTGCGGCTTGACTGAGACCTGAATCAGTGACTTCATCTCCTGTTGCAGTGCCACGGCCCTGAAAACGGCCATGCTTTTTAATACGGTTCGATTTTACCCAAACGATACCGCGGTCTATCCGCTGCCGCAGCATCAATCATGCGCCTCAGCGCGGTAATTCACCCCAATTCTATCAACAAGCCGAAGCGCATCCCGCCATGCATGGCTCTCGGTGACTTGGCTATCTTGAATGGGTGGTGCTTCCCATTCCAGCCGACACACCAGCCACCACGGATGAAAACATCCTCATCAGGTACGGTTAACTGAACTGCCATCATCTCATCAAAGGCTAGACCAGTTTCCTTTATGGCCTGGTTTGTAATCGGTTCCTGCTTCAATACCTCTAGTTGCATTTCATTCAAGTCCTTCACGCGATCGCCTCCTTGCTAAACGGGATCACTTGCGCCACGGGTTCGCTCCGGCCTTCTACCATGCGGTAGAGCATTTGCAGGGCCTCTAGTTTCTCCTCAAAAAAATCATGCCGCTGATAATGTCGCGCCTGCACTCCTCCGAGTCCGTGGCTCAGCAGTTGCGCCAGCACATCAGATTGCACCCTGTATGGCTTCGCTGATAGACGTGTCTCGATGGTGGCGCGAATGGTGCCAGCCGTGAACGGGCCTTTCTCCAGCTCTCCGGCCTTGCCCATATCCGAGACGATTTTCTTCACACGGTCCAGTATGTAAGCCTCACCTATTGGTGTTTTGCCACCGTTGGCGCTGAAAACAAACTGCCCAGATCCTGTGATTCTATCGATTGCGTCAAGTGCCTCGGGTAGCAACGGCACCTCATGTATACGCGGCGCTGCTCTCCTGCCCTTGAAGTCAAGCAATGTCATTGAAGGCGCGTCCCTGTCGATGTCGTTCAAGGTCACGCGGGCAAGCTGTACCTGCCGTTGTCCGCCTGTCAGGACGTGGAGCATCAGCAGCGAGCGACCCGGCTCCGGTTCCTGCTTAACCCGCTGCCAGTAATGGTGAAACTCTCTCAGACTTAGAACCCGGTCTCGGGTGTTGTTGGAGCCGTGAACAATGGTCATATCACGGGCCGGGTTCACCTGCACATTAAGCGAGCGCAGTTTTTCAGGTGCGTTCACATCGCCACGGGCGTTAATCGCTTTGGTGAAGGCGGTGCGAATGTAACTCCGTAGCTTGTCCGCCTGCCTCAGCTTCCCGGCATCCTTGACCCTGCCAACGATCTTCACGCAGTCATCGAGCGTGATCTGATTGGCCGGTCTGTTCCATAGGCGCTTGTGGGCATCCCTAACATCAGCCTTAAGTGCATTGCGAACACTCTGTGCCGACTGTTTGCCCTGCATTTCCAGCAGGTCGCAATAGCCCTCCAGCATGTCACCGAAAGTCGAGGCATCAGTTTCTGCTTTTTGCGGTGCCGGATCCTTGCCTGCTGCGACTAACCCGGTCAGTCGTTTGACCTCCTTGCGAGCCTGCTCAACAGTCCAAGCGCCGAAGCGGCCAATGGTGATCTTCTTGGGTCGACCGTTGATGCGGTATTGATAGAAAAAGGTCTTGGCTCCACCGGGTGACACTCGCAGCCCGAAGCCGGTCAAAAGGTCATCCCAATAGACCACCTGTTTACCGTCAACCGATACCGCTTTTTCGATACCCGTCTTGTTGAACTTGAAGCGGCTTTCCATAAGTCCCCCGTGGAAATATGTAGCAGATATGTAGCAGATGAATTCAAAATAGATAGGGTTCACGGGGGATTATTCTAGTACATAACCTTTTAACTTCAAGGCATTGGGGTGCTACATAAAAGTAGTTAAAAGTGGCGAAAAAGGATTCAAAATCCCCCGCCTTAACGGGTGTGCCGGTTCGAGTCCGGCCGCTGGTACCACTTAAAAGCTTTTCATTTCAGCAGGTTACAACGCTGAAACCCTTTCTTGATAACCCCCGATATGTCCACACTCGACCGAGTGTCCACAAAGTGTCCACTTTGATTCAGTATAGCCGCGCGAAATTTTTGACAACGATTAGCGCATAATTTGGCACAAGCATAAAACGAAATGGCACGTTAGAAACACCCTAATCATCCTCATATCCAGCCCCTCCTTGCGCCTCCAAGATATTTGTCGCAAGCTTGCAGCACTGCCTTGCATGATCGGAGGGGATCGATTGCTCACATGCTTGGCGATGGATCTAGCTCAACATGGAGTGAATTATGGATATCAGTAGCGCCCTAGCCTCACTGGCCAAGAAAATTGAACAACGCGGCAGCATAATCGAAACGGAAGAAGCAACCAAAAACGCATTTGTAATGCCATTCCTCAACAACGTCTTAGGGTACGACGTTTTCGATCCTTCGGAAGTAATCCCTGAGTTCACGGCCGATACTGCAACAAAGAAAGGCGAGAAAGTAGATTATGCCATCATCAAAGACGGCATAGTGCAAGTTCTGATTGAATGTAAAAAGTTTGGTGAGCAGCTATCACTGAAGCACGCCTCTCAACTTTATCGATATTTCTCTGTGACCAATGCTCGAATTGCCATCCTGACCAACGGCGTTGTATATCAGTTTTTCACTGATTTAGACGCGCCCAACAAGATGGATGAAAAGCCATTCCTAGAACTAGATCTATCCAACATTGACGAGCACATTGTTCCAGAAGTCGCAAAGCTGACCAAGGAAGACTTCGATGTTAACTCTGTGATCAATTCGGCAGGCGAACTGAAATACATGAACCAGATCCGTAAGGTGATTGCAGCGCAGCTGGCAGAGCCTGACGACGACTTCATACGGTTCTTCGCATCTAGAGTTTATGATGGGGTGATTACGCAGAAAGTCCGTGAGCTATTTGCGGACTTAACGGTCAAAGCATTCAAGCAGTATCTCAATGACAAGGTCAATGAACGTCTCAAATCAGCTCTTCAGCGTGACTCAGAGTCTACAGCCTCCACCAAGGAAGCAGAAAACAAAGACGATGAAGATGACTCTGAAGAAAGCAAGGTTGTGACAACCGAAGAAGAAGTCGCAGGTTTCAACATCGTCCGCGCAATTATGTGTCAGAATGTTGATATCGAACGAGTGACTCCACGAGATACACAAAGCTACTTCGGTGTGCTGCTGGATGACAACAACCGCAAACCTATATGTCGTCTGCATTTCAATCGCTCACAAAAATATATCGGTATCTTCGATAAGGATAAAAAGGAAACCCGTCATGCCATTGACAGAGTTGAAGACATCTTCCAATTTGCGGATCAACTCAAAGAAACCTGTTCATTCTACGAATGATTAAGCCTACTCGGCAGCATGTTCAGTAAAGCATCAACTCATGCCTCGGCAGTGCCGGGGCTTTTTGTATGACCGCCCACCTCTGATAAACACCATTCCCCCCCGTTGCGACACCCACTCCGTCACTCACGTTTACCCTGTACCCTAATACCCGTGGTGCTCAGAGTGCGGCAGACTCGCTATGAATCAGAGCAAAAATTAGAACAAGGTCTTGGTGTAACCCTCCCCTAACATCCGTACATGTGTGTGCAAGCCCTCTATCCATATCAACATTCATCGCACCAGATATTAAACCACCGGGTATCCATTCCCGGAGGTTTCAATGTACAAGCAATTCAAGTTCACTAATGCCCGCATACGGGCATTACCCGCCGACCCTGCCTCATCACTCAGTACCGAGCTGACCGGCCGTGCCTGTCGGGCAAGAATGGCAGCAAGCGCTTTTAGCGGACTTCCTGTATCTTTGCCGGGCACACACCGGGACAGCCCCGCTGGTAACACTCTTTTGGTTTTGCTCACATCACCGCCAAGCAGAAATTTTCCTCTGCAACTCTATCCGTTGTTGCACCAGCGCCTGACTGACTTCAGGTCCTACAAATGCTGCTTTTGCAGATGTTCGAAGCATACTTTCAGGGACATCATGATACTGCCCCGGCTGTAATGGTGTGATTTTGAGACAACCTCGGCACAGGTACTTATTCAGAATACCCAAAGAATCCTGGAACTCCTCTTGCCTCTCCACCCCGCGCTTGGTCAAGGGACGGGGCTTATCCGGACACACTCTGTTCCATGCATAGCGGTCTGCCAGTACCTCATTCACGCAGGTGATCCGTCCATGGCATTCATCTCTCGCTTCGACATTCTGCATACACATCAGATCAACAAGGCTAAAGTTATCGACTCTATGCCCGATCTCATGCCACAGAACAAAAGAGTAGATTTCGTCGTCGGCAAGTGCCGACCAATCCAGTTCGGGCCGGGTCCTCCCGCACTCACGAAAGGTTCGTGTATTAATAGCAGACGCCAGTGAAATAACACCTCGCTCATGTGCCACCTGCCTTTCCTCACGAACATCGGGAAAAATCGGCATCGCCCAAAGACTATACCGTCCCCATGCCTTTTCCAGCTCCGTATAGGTACAGATTTCCAGCGCGACACCGGAACATTTGGCAATTTCGGCGAATTTACGGTACTGGCCTCGGGTAAGACGCAAAATCACATCACTTTTCATGACTGCCACCTCGACAAACTGAGCCAGAACAGCAAAACCTATAAATAACTCACGGATGCCACTTCCTGATTATAGTTCAATCGCGACCTGGAATCATTTTCGCCTGTAAAGTATAGGCAGCTTCGAAAATTTATTACCAATGTTTCAGCAACCCACTGTGCATCACGGATATCTTTAGTTTTTTTGGACTGCCTATAGCCCTGCAAAATTCGAAAGGCATTTAATGCCGACCATTTTGAAAAGTAGCTGTCGATTATTTTTTCAGCTGGCTGTCCATCAAAAAGAATAAATGGATATTTTGAGGTATCCAGCTTAATGTCTTTTATGGTGTGCAAAAGTGCCTTCCGTGGTTGCCTTATGCTATTTTTAAGATCACTTAGCCATACATTTTCATTATCCACAAAATCATCACTGGGCGGTATTTCATCTACTGGAATTTTGCTCTTGATATATTCATCTATAGCCTCCAGCATTAAATTAATGGACGCTTCATACTCAGAGCGATTGAATAAAAACTGGATATACCCACTCTTTCCCTGCAGGTCAGACGACCACCAGGCATCATATCCCTTAATGTCCATTTCCCAGGCAATAGTTTCTTTGTCAGGATGGCTGACGCACACCCTTTCATGAATATCGGTATCTTCAGGAAATCCGCATGAGCAGTTGAATACATGGTACCCTCCTGGCTCGATCGTTGATTTCACCAGCGCCTCGATATCCCACACCAGATCATCGTTATCGAATACATTTTCACCTACAGAGAAGGGAAGTGGATCTTGTGTTTTACCTGTGTGGATATCGTACTTTTTCCTTTCAGGCGACAACCGTAAGCGGGGTTGAAAAAACAGATCCTGCTCAGGAGGATCGGAGTATGTTTTTCTGACATCCAAGTGCCAATCCAGTTTCACTCTGTATGACTGACGGGCAAGCCTGGCGAGACAAGGAAGGTCTATTTCACTTATGGCTTGCCATTGTGTTTCGATTTGCTCTGACGACTGTGTATTCATCAACAGGTCATAAGCCTGCTTCAGTTCTCTTTTGGCTTTTTGCGCTCTGTGACTGAACAGTTGCCACCGGAATGAAGGAGAAAAATCATCCTGTTCATGCCAGTCCCACACACATAAGGTTTGCTCAAAATATTGGCGCGCCTCCGACAGAGTATTGTCGTTGGGCGGGGCCATATCATCTGCATTTGACTCCCCCCTGTAATCCCAACTGTCCCAACCGCAAAAACAACAGTAATAGTCGGGCGATGGACCAAGCGTCGGATAGCCACAGGCCGGGCAGACTCCATGCCCGTTACAGTAGTCGGGGTGACTACAAAAAAACCGGTATCTTGCCGTAAAGTCGCTGAGCTGCCGGGTATCAGTATCCATCTTTCCGCCTGATGTTTTTCAGTTATTGATATTCAGGCGTCATTCAAGCCAGCTGCATCCGATACTTCTTGAATGACTCGGCCTGCTCGAAGATATCCTTGTATACCTCGTCACGATCAACCGGTGGATAACCGTGCCTGGCCAACAGCAGAATCAGCTCCACTTTCAACTCCGCCTTGATACTCTCGCGCTGGCTCCAGTCGGTATACCTGGCCTTGTCATCCACAACCAGTTTCACGGCCTTGGCCAGTTCGATCAGCTTATCATCCGGATAGCTGAAATCGTACTTGGCCGCCAATGCCTTCAGAATGTCGTAGAACGCCTTTTCCTCGAAATCGATGCCAAGCCCTTCAAAGGATTGAATCTCCTGCCGAAGCTGGTGATACAGGTCAATGATCTCATCGGAGAAGTCTTCCAGCACATTACTGACCAGCACATCATCTTCCTTGCGCTCATTGTACTTCTCGACCAGTGCCTGGAAGCTCTTGGAGAACTCGATCGCCTGTGCCCGGTTGGTCTTCTTGAACTGGCCGATCGCTTTGGCCAGCAGTTGCTGCAATAGCTTGATTTTGGTGTTTGGCAGTTTGATTTTCTCGATCTTGGCCAGGTAATCGTCATCGAAGATATCGATCTCCGACTCATCATCACTGCCGACCTTGAACACTTCCTCCACCCCATCACTTTTCAGCGCGTCTTCGATCATCGCCCGAACCCTGGCGTTCATTTGCGCAGTATCCGGCGCGTTGCCCTTGGTCAGTTTGAACACTATCGAACGCACTGCCAGATAGAAGTGAACCAGGTCTCGATCTGACTGGGACAAGTCCTCACTGCCGCAGCAGATGTCGTAGGCCGCTTTGAGACGCTTCACCAGCGCCATGAACCGCTTTTCCTGCTTATCGGTCAGCATGGCGAACTCGGCGGCCATGTTGAGGCAATTCAACTGCGCCAGCGGCTCACCGGTAAAGTAGGGCTGCATATCGAATCGGTGGAACAGCTTGTTCAACAGGTCCAGATGATCCTTGACCGCAATAACCGACTGGCGAACATCCTCGAAGTTGGTCTCTTCGGTTTTGGAATACTGTGCCAGCGCCTTGTTCATCTGCGCCTTGATGCCGATGTAATCGACCACCAGCCCTTTTTCTTTGCCTTCGTACTTGCGGTTAACCCGCGAGATGGTCTGAATCAGGTTGTGCCGCTGCACCGGTTTGTCGATATACAGGGTATCGAGGAAAGGTACATCGAACCCGGTCAGCCACATATCCACCACGATGGCGATCTTGAAATTGGACTTGGAGTTCTTGAACTGACGATCCATCTCTTTGCGGTCATCCTTGGTACCCAGCAGGTCCCAGAGCGCCTTCTTGT
>CEGF01002370.1_pt1 | contig 10054 bp, 13 predicted proteins | sample 306341 | NCBI WGS metagenome assembly CEGF01 (sample SAMEA2755655, study PRJEB7226) | microbial mat metagenome | biome: microbial mat; feature: hypersaline; material: grass silage | place: USA | collected 2014-02-19 | depth 0 m
TGATGATATCGCCCTTCTTGATCGTACCGGTGATCGCCGAAACAGCAAGAGTGCCGCCGGTCTGACCAGCGCTGCTGGCCGCGCCACCCGCCGAAAGCGTGCCGGTGGTGTGCTTGATGACCGTCTGATCCATGAAGAAATCAAAGCCGAGGCCATTCTTCATCTGACCAGTACGGTACTGCTGCGAGATTTCCGGCGTCGGGTTGAACAGTCCGGAAAGAGACCCGACGACACGGGCCTGCGACCATGGATCAAGCACGGTCTTGCGTCCGGGCTGGGTCGGGGCCGAGTTGTCGTCAAGCGAAGCGCCAGCTTCCAGAATGGTGGAAGATGTCGGGCTGACGATATTGCCCGAACCGTCTACCGCCGAAACGAAGTTGCAGACGCCGGATTCAACGCCGCTCATGACATCGGAAGCGATGTCGCCGGCGAGGTTGTTCATCATCGGCATCAGGACGCGTTCGGAGTAGTCGTCCAACTTCAGCGCGCGCTCTGCGGAACTGAACGCAACGTCAACACCCTTCTGGCTCTGAAGCGGCAGAGAGGTGTACTTTTCCGCCGTCTCCTGCGTGGACAGGGTAGCGCCGGTACGAACCGTGAAGTCGTTCGGCAGACGGATGCGCAGCGTGTCGCCAATCTTTGCGCCATCAACGGCGAACTGGCTGTCGTACTGCGTATTCAGGTTCTGGATGAACATGTTGCTGTTCTTGAAAAGAGAAACAGCAGCACGGGTGATCATGTCGATCGTAAGAATGGTGTTGGCCATTGTAGGCTCCTATTCGATGGTTTCGAAGGGAAATCGCAGCCTTTCCACTGCGAGGTTCTGCGGAGCCCGTGACCGCGATTGATGAGCTGGGCGGATGCCTGGATATCGGACCAGTGACCGAAAGAGCCTTGGGTTTGACCGGCCAAGTCCGGCAGTCTGCACGACGCGGCTTTTCCTCCGGCGTGTGCTTTCGAAGGGTTGACGTATCAGCGGCGGCGGCTTGCCAGGTCGCTGAGGAATTTGTCTGCAAACGTGTCCATATCGATGTTCGGGTCATCGAGACGCGACGACGCTTGCGTTTTCCCGCCAACCGGCGTTACCGGGGGCGGAACCTTTGAAATCGGTTTGGGCTTGGGAGCGGGATCGCTGGAAAGCTTGTCAGCCATCCGCGCCAGAGCAATCGTGCGCTTGCGCTCCGGCATCCGAAACAGGCGCTCGGCCTCCTCCGGATTTTTCGCCAGTTCCATGACCAGCTTGTGGCCGTTCTGCACGATATCCGGGTCAGTGATCGTTTCCATGAAGGACCGCTGATCCGGCGTTTCGATCAAGGTGGCAACCGTGTTGCACGCCTCGTCGAAATCTTCGCGGCCAAATTCCTTTGCACCGGCCTGATCCCATGCGTTCAGTCGACCCTTGAATTCATTCTCCTGGACGATCTGACGGGCGCGCTGCTCTACAGTATCGGTCGATCGATCATCGTCGCTGCTCGTGTCCTGATCATCCGAACCGCCCTTACGAAGGCGCTCAAGCTCCTTGCGAAGGCGCTCAGCCTCCTGCTCCATCGCGCGGCGCTTGTTTGTTTCCTCGTGGATGCGTCGCATTTCCCACGTCAGCTTTTTCTTTTTGGGCTTCGACTTGTCGTCGTCTTCGGCGGTGGCGTCTTCTTCGCCAGCGCTTTCATCGTCGCCTTCGTCGTTTTCTTCGGAGCCTTCGTCTTCGGCTCCTTCTTCCGCTTCCTGCTCGTTATCTTCGCCGGAATCGTCATCGTCTGTATCGAGTTCGTCATTCGTTACGACTTCCTCGTTTTCAGCCACAGTTTCACCATCAGGGCCCGGCTGTGTCCGGTCCAGTTCATTAGCCATGTTTCACCATGTTGCTTAGAGCCCTGTGTGCCGCACAGGTACGGGCCACGGATTACCCGCCGTGTCGGGAACTGTTATGCGTCGATGATTGCAACCTTATCGCCGGCGCGGGCCGAAAAGACAGCGGTTGCCCCGGAAGGGATCAGGTAATGCACCCCGGCCTCTGCCGTTGGGTCAGCGCCAAATGCGGCCCATACCGCGCCATCAGCGGCGGTGATCGTCCAAAACATGCTGGCCGAATCGTTCGCCGGAATAACGAGGGTGGACTGTGCCGACGTGCCGGCAGATGTTACCGAATCCGACAGAAGCGGCGGCGCGTCGAGAAACGATACAACGCCATTCAGTCCGCTACTGGTGCGGTTCGATACGGCTGAAACAGCCACGCCAATCGTTGCCATGATCTATTTCCTCAGCAAAGGTTGTTCAGCTTCTTGGCCTTTTCGCGGGCCATCGCCTTGACATCGCGCATCAAGGCGCGGTCTTTCTTCAGTTCCTCGGCGCGCATGATTGTGTGCATCGCATCTTCGGTCTTCCACCGTTTTTCGTCGGATGACGATGGATAGGCCGAGTTCGGCGCGCTCTTGCTCGCTGTTTTTGCCGGCGCTTTCTTTGCTGCCGATGTCTTGGCCGGACCGGATGCCTTACGGACCGGGTTCATGGTCGATTTTTTCATTGCAGCCTCCGTGTCGTGATCTGCGGCGTTCCGCGCTGACTGCGCTCGCGATACTCGCAAATCGCGTCATAAACCGCCTCTTTCTGGTCTTCCGGCGTTCCTGGCTGACCGAGAACCATGGACAGAGCCTCAACGGCGTGGTCGATATGGTTTTTCCAGTGCCGACGAACGAAATCATCCTGCGATCCGGCCTGCTGCCTGAATCGTTCCGTCCGGTTCGCGTCGTAGAAGGCTCCGGCGATTTCCTGCGCCGTGTTCTTGATCAGGTCAGGGACTTCGCCCTGTCGGATATTCAGAAGCATGAAACCTCACATCTGCTGTTGTGGCGGCATTCCGGGGGCCACAGGCGCGGATGGCTCTTGCGGTTGCATCGGGCCACCGATCTGCATCGGTGCGGCCTGTGCGCTGCCCTGTGTGGCGAAATCACCGCCCTGCATGATCATCTGTCGAAGGACTTCCATCACCGCCGGCTGGATCTGATCCGGGGAGATGGCCGGTCCTGAATTTCCAAGAGCAGTGATGCGCTTCGATGTGGCGTCGTATTGCTTCACCTCGATCTCAGCTTCCTTGTCATTAAGGCGCTGTTGAAGCTCAACGATATTCCCCTCAAGCATTTTGATCGTCTGTTGCGCCTGCATGAACTCAGGCGGCGGCTCATCACCCTTGACATTCGGCGGGATCATCCGCCCCCAGCGCTTCGCAAGCTCATCAGCAAGCGGGAAATCAGCCGACTTCCACATCAGATCGCCAGCAACGTTCATGAATGCCTGATTTTGCGCCGCGATCTGCGTCATTGCGTTGAACGCTTCTTGACGCTTGGTCGCGTATCCCGGCCCAACGTCGCTTTGCACCTCGTATCGGCCAACATTCGGGTTGAATATAGCCTCGACCTTTTCAGTTTCGCCGTTCTGCTGCTCTCCCTGCTCAACCTGCTGAAGCGCTTGCGGAGAATCCGGCTTGATCTGAACCTGACTTTCCGACCCATCCTTGGCAAGGATGCGGATCACCCGCTCCGTGTCGTAAATCTTCGGGATCAAGTCGAGGAAAATCATGCCTGTGAAGCGGATCCCGATCGATAGCCCGTCGATGTAATGATACGTGGCATTGTCACCCTGGCGCTGGCGTTCATTGATCGCGATGCCGGACGTGGCGTTTTCATTCTGCCCGAACTGTGACTGATATTGGCCCGACGCCATCATCAACTGGTTTTCGCAAATCTGCATGCCTTGGATATAGGCCGATGCCATCTGCGGCGGCTGTTCACGCGCCGGGCGCGGTATCTGGTTCCCGCTATCATCAAGGCTGCGATAGGGGAGAACAGCGTAGTTATCTACGTTAGAGGCCTTCCAATACTCCTGATAATCCTCGATACCTTCCGCTGGCGCGAGATACGGAGTCTTGGTCTGCATCGCGACCTGCGCCGTTGCCTCACTATTCCAGTAGTTGTACATGCGCTGCGCATCCTTCATGGAGCGCGTGTGTCCCTTGCGATCAAGCCGACCATCTATGATCGTTTCTTCACCGACGACGCGAACGATCGGAATGTACTTTCCCGGCCACGGTCGACTGTCAACGATCCTGTCGCCGACGATCTTGTACCACATGATTTCATCGGTAACGATCGGTCGCTCTGACACCGTTCCGAGCTGCTTCAGGACGTCATAGACAACCTTCTGCGCGTCATCCATCTTGGACTTGCGAACGATGATCTGTTCGCCAGCGCCTTCGTATCCTTCAGGGATCGTCATCGCTACCAATGTGTCGCTTAGGCCTTCGCGACGATAGTATTCGCAGATGCGAACCGTGTCCTTGCCTGCCCACGTGCCATCATAGCCAAACGATGACCGCGAAACATATTCAGCCTCGTCTGGATACTCCGCCTTGAACTGGTCAGTCGGAATATCATCAAACACAAACCCAAAGCGCGCGTCGGAACCGTCAACCTCAGAGATATCCGGGTCTAGGTAGACGCTCAGCGGATCTTTGATGCGGCGGATATAGATTTCCTGGTCAAAGCTGTCGTCGCTCACATAGTCAGTGACAACGCGCCAATAGCCAATACCGCCCTGAACCTGAAAACCGCTGGCCGTGTCATAGGCCTGCTCGGCGTTCGACTGATATTCGATATGTCGAATGACGCCCTCGAACACCTGCGCCGCGTCATAGCTCGCGCCATCACCAACGGGCCGGATATTCACGCCGGGCTTGTTCTGCTTGCCGTCGTTGATGATGATAAGATTGTGCTGGCGCGTCTTGTTGATCGTGAGGCATGGCTTCCGATCGTTTGACCGGTTCTGCGCGATCTCTGTGTCCCACTGCCAGCCGTTGTCCGGATCAGCATTGGCGAATTTCAAATCCTGAACGAAGCGGACGCGGAACGTGGATTCCCAATCCTCACAACGACCAAAGCGTTCTTTTGCTTCCGTGATCAAGTCTTCGTCGGACAGCTTTTTGCTTTTTGCCATTAACTCATCCATCCGCGCGAATTGGCCGTACCGAGATTGATCTTCGGCGGCGGCTTTCCAACATCGACCGCCGGCGCATCAGCAGCGCCGGTCAACATCAATTCCGTAAGAGCCCAAACCAATGCATCGGCCCGGTCTGGCGATCCTTCACCGACGTAGCCGTTGACAGTGAAATTGATCATCTGATCTTCAAGCTCGGGGAACGTTCCGACGTGCGAGACGCTGCCCTGTTCGTAGAGCGCCGCGACCGGTTCGGCTCGCGTCACCTTTCCGCGACTGGCAACGACTTCCTTGTAGCTAACCTTGCGATCAACGGTCTTGATGACATGTTCGACCATTGCGCCGCCAAAGTTGCGCTCCGCAACGATCCTGTCAGCGTTGTGGAACCGGTACAGGTCAACCGCGCGCCGCCCCCAGCCATCCGGAGACAAGCTGCATGATCCATCAGAAAGGACGTATGCCTTACCGTCTACGCCCTTGCCGACCGCAACGATGCCGATCTCGTCGCCGCCGTCATCGCCCCGCGTTCCCGAAGGGTCCACCGCGACAACAACGCGTTGCATCTGCGGCGCGCTCGTGACCCGCATGCTATCGAGACCAAGGATCGTTTGCCCGTCATGAGCCCTGCGATCCTCAAGAGCCCAAAGCGCGCCATTGACCTCGCTCGCCCACTCGCCAGCCTCAAACCGGAGCCGCTTTGCCGCAGACATGGACGCCAGAACATCGAAGTATTCCCCTGGCAGGTTCTCGGCGTTGTCCACCGGGTTGATACGCATCTCTACGTAATCGTCCGGGCTTGCCAACGCCTCTTTCGTGCCCGGCTTCATCTTCGAGCGGAAAAGCTGAAAGCTCCAATGCAGTTTCGAAGGCGGATTGCAGTCAAAAAATGCCTTGAGCCGGAGATACCGCCGCCCCGTCGCCGCCGCTATCTCGGGCGCGAGTTCGCATTTCTGCGCCAAGCGAGACATTGCCATTTCGACCGAGGCCCACGGGATTTGTGAACTCTCGTTGAAATAGAGCGTCACATACTCTTGGCCGAGGATCTTCTCGACCCTCTCCTTATCGTCCAGTCCGCCAATCCAGACCTGAGAACCATTCGGAAGCTCGACGTAGAAATCCGTCTTGTCGAACCGTACCATCAAGCTTGGAAAGCAAAGCTTCAGCACCTTCGGCAGCGTGTCCGCCCATATCGATGTCTTGGCGTGGTTAAACCGAAACCGGAATATCGCATGCCGAGAACCAGGGGCGTTGATTGCCCTCTGGATGATCGCCCGCACAAGCAGGAACGTCTTTCCCGATCGCGATCCACCGCGAAGCATGACATTGCGCGCCGGGCCAGCGAGGAGACGGTTTGCCTCTCTCTGCTTTTCCGTCAGCGTTGCTGTCACAGTTCCGCGTCTTCCTTGCTGACGATCAACGCGAGCGGGCCACCGTTCTTACCCGTGTGCTCAAGCTTCCGGTAATTCGTGTAGCTGTCGCCAACCTCTTTCGCGGCCTGCTCATGGATCGAGATGGCAAGGTTGATGTTGCCCATCTTTTCAGCCTTTTCCGCCATTCGCTGAAGGGCTCGAAGGCGTACCGCGCGATGACTGATACCGATCGCCGCCGTGTCCTCAAGAAACGCCTTGCGGGTCTCCTCGAACAACACACGCCATTTCGGCGCAAGGCCCGAAGCGGCCCGCTTATTCGGATCATGGCTTTCTACGAGCTGGCGACTTACCTCAATCTCGAATTCCGCCTTGACTGCCGCCGCCACAGTCGAAGGGCTATCAAAGCATGCCAGAGCTTGGACGATGAAGGTTTTGACCTCATCTGAGAGTTTCGCTTTTGCCATGGCTTGGTCAAAGTCCCGTCAAAATATTACGCGGCCCTTGAGAGACAGACCCCACATGCATGCGCTACACTCGCCGGCCCGATCTCAGGCCCATTGTTCGCCGCATCGATAAACGCTTGGGCGTGAGCCGCATCAGCGCCATACCTGCGAACGATCGATGTGAATTCTTCCAAGTCGTGTCCGCGAATGGTGAACACGGGCGCTCCGGTTTGAACGTTGAATTTCGGCGCTCCGAAAGCATCCGTCTCTTGTGCGCAGTGAAGCATCTCATGCTCAACAAGCGCGCAAAACTCTGTGTCGCTGCATTGGCTCGCATAGGCCGCGTCAAACGTCAGAATGAAGTCCGGTATCTCTCCGAACCAATCGACAACCTGGATACGGGCGCGAGCCTTTGCCCACTTCCCCATGGCCATCGGGTCGCCCTTCTCGCACTGGCCTAGGATGGTGCGCCCGTTCTTGCTGTTGGCTACGTTGGTCCACAGAGCGCCGAGCGTGGCGAACTCAAGGTGCGCATGCTCCGGGTTATGCAGGGGAGCGCCATCCTCTACGAATGTCGCCATGGCCCATTGAATTATTTCCGGGGCGGGAATGAACTGATCGCCCTTATCGATGTCGAACAATGACTGCGGCGGTCTTGGCCTTCCTGCCGTCATCGCGCTACCTCACCTGTGTTTCACCGGGCGCTTCGTAAAATTATTTTACTTTTTACCCAATCGCCTCTTGCAAAATGTAACATTATGCGTCATATTCAAATCATCGAAAGGGAGTTAAGCAAATGGCCCGCATCATCACCGCACAGGAATTCATCGATCAGGCGATCGTCGCTGATAAGATCGCCAACGCAGACTTCGTCGTTCAGCTTTCCCCGGTCTTTGCTATTGATGGCGAAGAATTCCAGGTCGTCGTTGATGGTCACCATTCTCTCGCCGCCGCTATCAAGGCTGGCGTTGATGCTGAATTCGAAATCCAGACAGCATGCGAAAACGACACCATCGCTCTTCTCGATGACGGAAACGTCGAAGACTTCCTTGAAACCCACATCATCGACAGCGAATATCACGACGCCTTTACCGGCGTTGCGATCTGGTAAGGATCATCGCAATGACAACATCACCGCTACACGCCCTTGTGCAGGCCTACGACAACAGAATGCAATGGACGCTATCCATGGATCACCTTGGACGACGTGGATGTTCCAGACATTCCTTTGCACCGTCAGCCCTCCCGGCGCCGGACATAAAGGAAATAGGAACACAGACGAAAGAGCCGCATGTGCTTTGCGTCGAGGCTATGGTTAGCGGGGGAATCTCCATTATCCCGATCAAAGCCCCGTGCAGCTACTCCTCCGGGTCCAAAATCACAAAAGACCTTGTCTGGTCTGGCGTCCATCCTCTCGACATCATCATTGCATCCGTTGACCCTGCTACAGTCAACTCAGGTGATCCTCAGTGGGCCTTCCGCACATCGATCGACTGGATGTTTTGGACCCACGAAGATCAGAAAAAACTTGACGCTGACGAGGCCAAGCAATGACCCCAGAACAATTCTCCCGCGCCGCGCTTGAACTCCAAGAGCGCGGCGTCATTCCAACCGGCCACGGCTGGAAAACTGCGCTTGCCAACAAGCTCGGCATGACACGTCAGACAATTGACCGTCTTGAGCGATCAGGCACCAAGCAGGTTCAGACCGATTACGCTATCGCCGCTCTGATTGAAGGGCTTGAGCCTTATTCATGACTGGCTCGCGCTCTTGGGCTCGAACCAAGGTTTCCGGAGCCAAAATCCGGCGTCTTACCGCTGGACTAAGCGCGATCGAGAGATTCGCCGAACTGTCGGATTGCTGCATTCGCTCCGTTAACGTCTCTCGGGAGGGTTACCATCGCCCATGACACACACCACATGAGACCATACCGACCGCGAGATACTGCGAATGCGGAGAATTCTTTTCCGCCTAGAAGCCGGCGTGTTCCTGGCTTCGGACAGCGCCATTCGAAGCTGTGAAGCTGCGCACCGAGACCAGCGGAGAAGGTGTAAAAACGTCCTTGTCGAGATCCACCTTCGCGGCCCAAGGTGGTGTCAACCAACCAATAGAACTTCTGATCATGATACGGAGCGCCCATGCCATGGCCGTTTCCGAAGAACCTCATTGCCAGCATTGCCATCTCCTGAAATGCAAAAGGCCTCCCCGGTTAGGAGGAGGCCGAAATCACCGGCGTTGCAACGTTACCTCGCGATCGAGAACCATCAATCCCTTGGAACCGGTGAACTTGGAGCGGATACCGAGAATCGAACTCGGCCCGGCAGTGTGGAGCACTGCTTGCCCACCTTGGACACACCCGCGAATGATCTTTTCGGGAAACGGAGATAGACACGCCTACCATGCGTGAGCCCTACCGTCGAAGTGCCAGGATCGACCGATCAGCTTCATCGGCACATCTGGACAAAACGCGCAACATGCGCACCCGATCTGTTTTCCGTCGCTATGCAGCGCCAGAGAATTACCGCAGTGGACTACCCATGAGGTTCTTGCGCCTCAAATAGTCCAGAGCCTTAGCCCGCAATTCATTGTCTTCCGGTAGCTTGCGGACGAGTTTTCGAACCAGCATAGCTAAATCGTCCACCGTCTTCTGATCTTCCGTCTTTTCCCGAAAGTCAATCATCTGAAATCCTTTAGCGCTTTGGTTCGGGTCGCCACCCCGCCAGCCCACCCTCGGGATCAACCTACGTGCTGGATCGCTCTCTTTGCCCTTTCAGGCTATTGAATTGGCGGGCCGGGCTTGATGCCGGCTCCTATTGTCTCTCTATGCGCAATCGAGATATCGTCGGTCTCAGGTCGTCGCCTAAACACTCGCGCCATCCGTGGAGACTATGCCACGGGTTGGATTTTAACCAACCTACTACGCCCCTGCGCTTCCTTCAGCGCCGCCGCCAAACTGATTGGTGACCGAAGCAGTTACGCTCCGCTACTGCCTTTCGTCTGGGCACAGTTGTATCTAAACAACGAGGCCCTCGGCACGGGTACGGCAGGTGCCCTCAACACACGCTTCTACAGCGCCTTCACCAAACTCTTTGAGGCTATCGCCTCGAAACTCTGTAGGGTGACTTGCCCTCTTGCGAACGCGCTTCGGGCTATAACATCTGCGCATGAAAATACCCTGATTTTCCCAAATGTCAACCCACCTTCTGCCGCCTATCATAGCCAAAATGGTGGACAAGTCCGTTCGCTATCTGGCGC
>CEGF01000719.1_pt1 | contig 10053 bp, 8 predicted proteins | sample 306341 | NCBI WGS metagenome assembly CEGF01 (sample SAMEA2755655, study PRJEB7226) | microbial mat metagenome | biome: microbial mat; feature: hypersaline; material: grass silage | place: USA | collected 2014-02-19 | depth 0 m
AGAACACGTCATCAATACATACACATTTTCAGCGCAGAGCAGAACGGCACCGCGGGTGAACCTGGCGTTCATCAATCAACCAGTAAGCCACTACCAATGCCATTACCCATTATAAGCGGCTCTCTAATGCGATTGGCCTTACTGGCAGCGACCACTTTTATTGTGTTGGTGGGGCTCGCTTTCGCAACAACGAATGCCATCGCTCGAGAAGCGCCGCTTTTTTTAGTGGCTCACCCTGACGTCACTACCCACTGGCTGAACCGTGATACTACCCGCGCGATTTTCGCCATGCGCCAACGCACCTGGCCGGATGGTCAAGCGGTTAGGGTTTTCGTTTTAAGTAACAACAACCCAGTACATGCTCGCTTTACCAAAGAGCAGTTGGCGGTTTACCCGCACCAACTTCAATTAGCCTGGGATCGCATGGTTTTTTCAGGTACCGGTCAAGCCCCCGACCGAGTAAATGACCAGGAAGAGATGCGCGAGCGCGTCGCCTCAACGCCGGGTGCCATTGGGTATCTTGAAAGGGAGTATCTGGATGATAGAGTCCAAGTCATTTCGATGGAATGAATGCAGAGCCCTTGCCGCTTTGCTAGGCACCGTTGTAATGGGTTTATCTGCTCCCGCCCAAAGCGACGAACACGCTCTGGATACTTTACAGGTACATGGCTTTCTTAGTCAGGCGCTGGTCGTGACTGACAATAACAACTTTTTTGGTCAGAGCAGCCAGGATGAAGGCAGCATAGAATTTACCGAAATTGGCCTCAACGTCTCCTTACGCCCCCATCAGGATGTACTCGTTGCTGCTCAGGTGCTAAGTCGTCGAGCTGGAGGCAATAGCAGCGACGCAGAACCTAAACTGGATTACGGTCTCATTGATTACCAAATGATTTCTGACCAAGGGCGTACGTTTGGTGTTCAGCTTGGTCGGATTAAAAACCCTTTTGGATTTTATAATCAAACCCGCGATGTGGCATTTACCCGTCCCAGCATCTTACTGCCTCAGTCTATCTATTTTGACCGAACACGCTCAATGGCTCTCACAGGTGACGGCCTAACGTTCTATTTGGAACAGAGATTAAGCAACGGAGTACTACGAGGACAGTTTGGCTTAGGAAAGCCTCAGGCTGGTGACGATTTAAGCGATACGCTTCAACTTCAGCGTATATCAGGCACCTTCGATCCTCAGCAGTCTACGATTGCCCAAGTTCGTTATGAACATGATGGAGGTCGTGTCGTTGCAGCGATTAGCAATGCCAACGTGAGATCCCAAATAGAGTCACATCAATCAGGTGTCAGCGACGGAGATTTTTATTTTACACCCTGGGTATTTTCACTCCAATACAATCAAGAACTCTGGAGTGTAACGACTGAATACGCCCTGCGCCGTTCAGGGTTAAAAAACTTCAACCAGTCTTCTGTAAACTTCGACACGACAGGGGAAAGTTGGTATATCCAATACGCTCGGCGTTTTGCAAATGACTGGCAGTGGTTAATGCGTTATGACAGCCTTACCAGCAACCGCGCAGACCGCAACGGTAAATCTTTCGAGGCGAGTACAGGGGGAAGCGTTCCAGCCCATACCCAATTCGCAGATGACCTAACCGTTGGCCTGCAGTGGACGCCGCACCCTCAAGTCATGCTGGCAGGTGAATACCACCATGTCGATGGCACGGGTTGGCTGCCTATTCAGGATAATCCAGATTCATCAGCGACCAGCAGAAGATGGAGCATGTGGTTGTTTCAATTATCGCTGCGCTTCTGACGTTTACCTCGATCCTGGCTAGGACGCTACCGCGATGAAACCATTTACCCTTTTCCGAACGCCCCAACGCCTTAGCCTGACATGGCGGGTCATCGCGTTAAGTAGCCTGCTGCTGGCGCTGGTAACGCTCTTTACCTGGCTAGGCCACGACAATCTTACCCGTCAGTTTCAAGAAAGCCGAAGCCAGCACTATGAACGCCAACAGCGAGAAATTCGTTTAGCGCTAGTTCGCTCATCGGAAAATTTACGTCAGTTGGCAGGGTTAACCGCGGCCTCGGCAAGCTTAGGCTCGCCCTTGCAAGCAGGTAATACCGCCGCAGTTGAGCAAGCACTAGACTCCCAGTGGCCCGCTCTACAGCTTGAGGCGGGTATCGATGAAATATTAATTATTAATACCCAGGGGCAAGTCTTGGGTAATTGGGGCACCGGCAATACACAAACGCAGCTTCCCATTCTGAGTTGGATCAGGCGGGTGATGCACACCGAGCAGCCACTCACCACATTGCGTTGTTCAGCTAGCTGCCAACAGTTCGCTGCCGTGCCGGTGCTAGTGGCGGGAGAAAGCGTTGGTATGGTCGTACTGACCCGCTCGCTAGCCGATGTCACTCGGCAGGCCAAGGAGGTATCTGGCAGTGAAGTCGCACTACTTGTCACCGGGCCCACTGAAGATAGCGGGATGACGGCAACTCGAGAGCTAAAATCATGGAATGGTCAACTGCTAGCCCTCACAAGCGAAGAGCAAACCCTAGCACCTTTGCAGCGAGCGTCAGATACAGCTCCTGTTCGCCGTTTAATGGAAACACCATTAAATCTTGAACATGATGGCAGACATTTAGAACTCAGCGCCGTACGCATGGAAGAGGATAATGAACGTAGCAATATCGGATACTTGCTGCTGATATCAGACATTACCGAGCAAATTAAGGCAATTAACCAGGATACTCGCACACTCTTGTTCGTAGGCGTACTCGGCTGGATTGCCGCTGAACTACTGCTATTGGTCATACTGCTGGGCCCAATGGCTCGACTGCGTAGAGTCGCTGGATTGCTTCCTGCCCTAGCTGACGGAAAATTTAGCGATATACACGCCGCCATTCCCAACCACCGCCGCCGCATTCCCGACGAGATCGATGTACTTGAGAGCATTACCCTTGAACTTTCACGCCAACTTGAATTGTTAGAGAGTGAAGTACAAGAGCGCGGTGACCAACTAGCCGTGCGCATTGGGGAGCTAGCCAAAGAGCGAGATTTTGTTAATGGCCTGCTGGATACGGCCCAGGTATTTATCATTGCCCAGGATGACACTGGACGAATTAGCTTGGTCAATGAGTATACCCAGTTGATGCTAGGACTTAATGAAGCTTCGCTACTCGGGCGTCATTTTGTTGATGTATTCGAGGCAGGTGCCTCTACCAAGGTGAATACGTTCTCCCATCCCCAGCAAGAGGAGAAAACACTCCGTACGCCCGATCACAGGACTCATACTATCGCTTGGTACCATGCACCGTTACAAACGGGTAATGACGGCAAGGTGTCACGTATATCGGTTGGTCTGGATATTACCGAACGTAAGGCTGCCGAAGCTCGGCTAACGTGGCTGGCCGAACGTGACCCGCTAACGGAACTTTACAACCGGCGCTTCTTCCAACATGCACTGCAAACCGCCCTTGAACGCCCATCGAAGACAAAAGGGGCAGTATTGCTACTGGATTTGAATCAGTTCAAGGAGGTTAACGAGCTAAGTGGCCACCATGTAGGCGATAAATTGCTTCGTGAAGTGGCTGACACCCTCTTCCGCAACCTTGGCCCCCGCGGCGTTATTGCACGCCTAGGTGGCGACGAATTCTCTCTCCTATTAGAAGATACCAACGCCGATCAAGCCATCAGTGTCGCGCAATATATTGTCCAACTATTAGACGGTATCGGCTTCGTTGTGGGTGAGCGGCGGCATCGAGTAACGGCCAGTATTGGTATTGCCCTGTTTCCAACCCATGGCAATACGCCTGCTGACCTAATGGCTAGCGCTGATGTGGCAATGTACAAAGCGAAGGAGAGTGGCCTTCAGCACTGGCATTTACTTTCCAAGTCGGAGAATGCCAAAGACGAACTGCAAGCACGAGTCTACTGGGTTGAACGCATACACAATGCGCTTGAGGAGGATAGCTTCGAGTTGATGGTGCAGCCCATCATGCGTTTGGAAGATCAGGACGTAAAACACCACGAGGTGTTGCTAAGAATGCGCGACGCAGACGGGAGCCTAATTTCTCCCGCGCACTTTATTCCTATTGCCGAACAAAGCGGGCAGATTATTTTAATCGACCGTTGGGTATTGCGACACAGTTTAAAAGCACTTAGCCAATTGCAGGATCGAGGTATCACTCTGGCAGTTAACCTTTCGGGTCAGTCTCTTCACGACGGAGGGTTGAAGCAATACTTGGCAGACGAGCTGACGGCTAGCGGCGCTGATCCTCACCACCTTATATTGGAAGTAACGGAAACTGCCGCGGTAACCGATTTTTCTACCGCCCGTGGCGTACTACAAGCAGTACGTGACCTGGGTTGCCGTACCGCACTGGACGACTTTGGAGTAGGCTTCAGTAGTTTTCACTACCTTGGGCAGTTACCCGTCGACTATATTAAAATAGATGGTTCCTTTATTCGCAGCCTGCTGATTAGCCCTGACAGCCGCGTCATTGTTCGTGCTATTGCCGACATCGCTAAAGGTTTTGGCAAGCAAACCATTGCTGAATTCGTTGATCAAGAAGCGCTATTGCCAATACTAAAGGCCTATGGGATAACTTATGGTCAGGGGTTTCATTTAGGCAGGCCTATAAAAATCATCGAAGCATTTAGTGGAATTAGTGCTCAATAATGGATACCGTTTATACTTAACTCTGGATTTAAATAGGGATAGTACATGAGCTCTTTACCACTGCAAGTGAAGAACAAGGATGCGTCAGCGGTATTTATTACAAGATTCATACAAGAGTTCAAATTCAAACTCTGCATAACTGAGCATGAGAAACAACTGGCTTATCGTTTAAGACATGATGTTTACTGCGAAGAACTTGAGTACGAAGAAGCCAGCGACCCCATAAAAAAACTCGAATTTGATATCCATGACCAAAACTCTATTCATTGTTTGATAGAACACCGCAGAACAGGATTAGTGGCAGGCTGCGTGCGGGTGGTTATGCCTCAGGCTTCCAGACCTCATCCACTTAACCAGCTTCCATTACAATCTTATGGCAGCCAAAGCCTTACACACGCAGAGCTGCATCCCGACAAACTTGCCCAAGGCAGTTACTATGAAATCTCACGACTGGCTGTGAATCGCCTTTTCAGAATAAAACTTAAAGATAGCTCTACTTCTTTAGAAAGCTCGACTACCAATCACCATGTTACTTTTTTTTCTACTGAAGAGAGGCAGCTCTTCCCACTACTAGCCACAGGCCTATTTGTCACCGGCTATGCTTTAGGGAGGCAGCTAGGTAAAATTCAAGTTTTTGCAATGATGGAACCTAGCTTGCCCCGACTTCTTGCTCTGACAGGCTTTCACTTCACCAAAGTCGGCGAAACAATCAACTTCCATGGAAGAAGAAGTGCTTACTACATCAATAAGCAACAAGCAGAGAGTGGATTAAAGAAATCATTGCTCCCCCTCTACTTGCACATACAGCAAACGCTGGCCCTCCAGCTAGAAGAAATGCTAGCTCAAGATGTTAGTACCTCACTAATAACTTGAATATTTTATCTATACCGTGGCCGCGGCGCTTTCTCGATCATCCAACGAAGCAGAACGTCTAAAATCATCAACCGTTACGCTGGTGAATTTCTCTAAGAAAAACACGAGCGTTTCAGGATATTGGAAACGCTCCTCGAAGCGCTCTTGGCCCTCTTGCGAACGCCGTGTCACGCTTGCTCTATAGCCGCCATTAGATTTAGTCACTTTTACGCTATTTTCGCGGCTTCCATCACGCTTAATGGCCGTTAATGGAGAGCTATCGCTTAATAAAACGTCTAGCTGTCGAGCGGCAGTGCGCTCTTCATCAGATGCCCAGAGAGGTTGATCTCGGTCACCATAACGGTAGAGCATAATCACCAGCATGACCGAAAAAATACTGCTGGTCAGCATCCAGGTTAATAAAACGCTCGAAAGCGCCGTTGTCAGCATGATGAACATTTGAATCACGATACCCACCGCCAGCACACCGGCCAGAGGCCTCCACATACGCGGGTTCATAAACCCGCGCTTGAGGATATACCCCCACAGCCCAATCACCGACAATGCCCCCAACAACAAATGAATGGGGGCAAGCAGCGTTCCTCCTCCAGCCAATATAGCAATTACCCCAATAATCACTATTAAACTGTAGAAAGCAGCTAACAGGTAGTAAGCACGATCAAGAGTCATATGCAGTCTCCATGCGGGTTAGCCGATAACCTAATCGCCATCGGTTTTATTGTTATTGGTATACGGAAAAATCCTTAAACTGCAGTATAGGTTATGACGAAAATTCTTCACTATTGCCGACGTAGCCAATACAGGTCATAACCCCTGCGCCCCTCGGCGTAGCCAATCATGCACGAAAGCGAGCTTATGTCGGGCAGTCTCTGAGAGGACAAAGGGATAAAGATCCGGCAAGCCCATCGAGCGATTAACATGATTAACGCCCACGGTGAGTGAAGCTGCCACGTATATTAAACGCTCGGCATCTGGCTCTGCATAAGGATCCCACTGCGGGCTAGGCAGCTCCGGCGAAGTGAGATCTGATGCCGCAAAGCTATCGGCAATATCGGTTAAATGCAGCAGATGTGCGGCAGTTTCGGCCCAATCTTCATGGGGGTGCGCAGAGGCATAAGTGGTTAAATAGCGCTCTTTCCAATCAGGCGGCGGCCCATTTTGGTAGTGGTGCTGAAGCGCGGCCTGATAATCCTGACGCTCATCACCAAACATCTCGCGAAAGGCACTCAGAAAATCCTCACGTAAGCTAAGCCGCCACCAGAGCATGTGCGAAATCTCGTGGCGCATATGACCAATCATCGTTCGGTATGGCTCTTCTAACGCTTCCCTACGCGTCGTAACCAGCACGGGGTCTACCTCGGCCACACTAATGGTCACCACCCCTTCAATGTGCCCCATCGGCACAGGCGTGGGGCCTTCGGCGAGTAGATGGAAAACCGGCGGAGCGCCTGGGTCTTCCGGACGAAACCAGTGCCAACGACCCAGGTTATCCAAAACCCAGCGTTTAGCCGCTTCCGTTTGTGCCCAGTTCGGAATAGCGTTGGGAAGACTAGGATCTGGCGCCAGTGCTGTCATCGCACAAGCGCGGCAAAAAGCCCCCTCTTTAGGGGCAATCCAGTTGCAGCCAATAACGTCACGATTGATGCAAAAAGGCGGCATTGGCACAAAGGCCCGGGCCTGAGGGTCGTAGGCAACGGGGGTACCATCTGCGGTTGCGAGATTATCGAACCATAGAGAGCCGGAACCGACGGGATTTGAAAATACGCGCATACGGTAAAGCTCCTGAAAGCGAGGAAAAGAGAACCTCAACCGACCGACTGAGCGTTCTCTTTTCCAAAAATCCTATTAAAAACAGTGTGCAGCGCCCTTTATTTCATTTCAAAACCGCGCTTGATTAAAAAATCGCGCATATGGGGGCGCAGCTTGTTATCGAACAAAGGTTTGAGATTGCGGGACCAGTCGGTGTCTTTATTACTGCTACTGCGAGCCCGATAGTATGCCTGCATAGCCGTATCGAAGGCCTCTACCTGTTCACCGTCTTCAGTGTAGTAGTCTTCTTTCAGAACCGCCTCCACGGGTAAGCGCGGCTTCACTTCAGGCTCTTGATCCGGATAGCCGAGGCACATACCAAACACTGGGTACACGTGCTTGGGGAGGCGTAGCAGGTCGCTAACCTCCTGGGGATTATTGCGGATACCACCAATATAACAGATCCCCAACCCTTCGGACTCAGCCGCCACTGCCACATTTTGCGCCATCAACGCCGTATCCACTGTTGCTACCAACAGTTGCTCGGTCATGCCCCGCACAACGTTTGCACCGGTGCGCTCTGAAGCCTCCGTGGGACGCTTCATATCGGCACAGAAAACTAGAAAGTCTGCACAGGTGGCAATATAACCTTGCCCACCGGCCAGTTCTGCTATCTGCTCACGGTTCGCCTGGTCTTTTACATGGATAACCGTATACGCCTGAACGTGGCTGGAGGTCGCTGCCCCCTGCCCGGCTTGGATAAGCTCCAGCAGCAATTCTTTCGGGATCGGCCGGTCGCTAAATTTACGGATCGAACGGTGGGATTTCAGCAGCTTAATAACGTCGTTCATGGAACCTCGCTTATCTTGATAACGCTTATTTAAAACAGCTAACTAACAGGGTAACAGATTTGTACAACATGACAGGATTGCGGATGGCGTTAACATGGCTATAGCAAATGCATGATCGCGCCCCGTACGCCATATTGATCTATCCATAATTTGCCTAGGGTAATCGGCAGTTTGAATCGCCGCTTTCCCGCCGCACCTGGGTTGAAAAGCAGCATTCCCTCCTGGTATTCATTGCGGGGCTTATGGGAGTGGCCATGCAGAAGTGCATCGCAAGCCAACCTCGGGTCGTAATCCTCTAAGCGGTGCACAAGGCGCAGGTGCTTCTCGTTCACAATGATGTCCTGATGTATCGGTAAACTCGTCGCCCACGCCGCCGTATCGATATTGCCCTTAACGCAATGCACCGGCGCCAGTGTCTCCAAACGCTGCAAAATCGTTTTATCTGCCTCTTTGCTACCTACATCCCCCAAGTGAAGAATGAGCTCGCACCCCTGCAGCAGACAAAGTGCCTCATCACGCAGCAAACCGTGGGTATCGGCAATCACTCCAACGGGAGAATTAACTCTATAGCAAGGCATAGATGGGCTCATTAACAACCTCTTCCAGCGGCTAAATGGTGTCATTCTAGCTTTTTTTACTAGACCACTATTAAAAGTTGCTTATCAAGGCCGATATCTAAGTTATCAAATAGATAGTGCTGGCGAGTCATTTATTATGATTTTCATTGGCTATCTAATAAGTTAGGCACCAGCAAGCTATACTGATATGGCTATACGTTGATAACTGAATTTTGACGGAATAATAACGACGCCAGGAAGCCGATATGACCCATACCCCTCAAAATGCACCCGGGCAAGAGTGGAATGCCAGCGACTACGCCCAGAATGCTAATTTTGTACCTAAGCTAGGCAGCGAAGTGGTCAAGCTGTTAGCGCCTCAACCCGGCGAACGTATTTTGGATCTTGGCTGCGGCGACGGCTCTTTGACAGAGCGCCTTGTGCAACTGGGCGCTGACGTTCTCGGTGTTGACGCTTCAGAAGAGATGGTAAATGCCGCCCGCCAACGGGGCATTACCGCTCGCGTTGTTGATGGCCACCAACTGCCCTTCGACCATGAGTTTGATGCGGTATTTAGCAATGCGGCGCTGCACTGGATGCTTGACCCTCAGTCGGTACTCGCAGGTGTTAAGCGTGCATTGAAGCCGGGAGGCCGGTTTGTGGCTGAGTTCGGTGGTCATGGCAATGTCGCCGCTATTTGCACCGCGCTGATTGCCGCTCTCCAGTTTCGGGGCATTAGCGCCCGCGGCCGTCATCCGTGGTATTTCCCGACCACCCATGAATATGGCCATCTGCTGGAAACCGTCGGTTTCAAAGTAGAAAGCATTGAGCTGATCCCACGCCCGACTCCGCTGCCCACCGGCATGATTGGATGGCTTGAGACGTTTGCCAGCCCGTTCTTACATGGGCTCGACGAGGATGTGCGCGATGCCGTGCTTGAGAATACCATGACGCTGCTGGGCCACAGCCTACGCGATGAGCAAGGAAACTGGACGGCAGATTATGTGCGTCTGCGTGTTTCTGCTCGCGCGTAAGCGATAGCTGCCTCTGAGGTGTGCTGAGATGTAAAAAAGCTGCCGATGATAAGTGCGCTTGTCACCGGCAGCTTGTAGTTAATTCAGACCTAGAACTCATCCCATTCATCGACGGCCTCTTCTTTACTTTGCGTCGCCTGCTGGCGTGGCGCTGGCTCAATACGACCGTCAACTTGTTGCTGCTGAGTAGTGTCCTTATGCGTCAGCGCAACAGCGCTGGCAGCACTCTCATCAATGCGGAAGGTAGCCATCAAGTCGGCCAGCTCACGGGCCTGCCCCTCTAACGAGCTCGCGGCCGTGCTGGTCTGCTGCACTAGTGAAGCATTTTGCTGAGTGACCGAGTCCATTTCGG
>CEGF01002170.1_pt1 | contig 10011 bp, 8 predicted proteins | sample 306341 | NCBI WGS metagenome assembly CEGF01 (sample SAMEA2755655, study PRJEB7226) | microbial mat metagenome | biome: microbial mat; feature: hypersaline; material: grass silage | place: USA | collected 2014-02-19 | depth 0 m
GCGCGGCAGGCGCTGGCCGCTGCCAAGGTAGAAGCTGCTGACATCGAGCTGGTGATCGTGGCCTGCTCAAACCTGGAGCGTGCCTACCCCGCTATGGCGGTCGAGGTGCAGCAGGCCTTGGGCACAAGTGGCTACGGGTTCGATATGAATGTGGCCTGTAGTTCAGCGACGTTTGCTTTGGAAACGGCTGCCAACGCCATAGCCTCCGGCAGTGTGAAGCGTGCCCTGGTGGTCAATCCGGAAATTTGCTCGGCGCACCTCAACTTTCGAGACCGTGACAGCCACTTCATTTTCGGCGATGCTTGTACCGCTGTGGTACTAGAAAATAGCGCTATTGCGGTGGCCGATGAGCAGTTTGAAATTCTTGGCACGCGTCTGGTTACCCAGTTTTCCAACGCGATCCGTAATAATGCAGGGTTCCTTAACCGCGTAACGGACAGTGACCCACTCGCCTTGGATAAGCTGTTTGTGCAGGAAGGGCGTCGGGTGTTTAGAGAAGTTTGCCCGATGGTGGCTAAATTGATCACCGATCATTTGGCCTCCTTAGAGTTGGCCGGTGGCGATCTGAAGTGCATGTGGCTACACCAGGCTAACCGGCATATGAACGATTTGATTGCCCGCAAAGTATTGGGCTATGACCCGAGTGAAACACAGGCGCCGATTATTTTGGATCGTTACGCCAACACCAGTTCAGCGGGTTCTATCATCGCCTTTCACCTCCATCGCGAGGCGCTTGTGGAGGGCGATATTGGCGTGATTTGCTCCTTTGGAGCAGGTTATAGCGCGGGCAGTGTGGTTATTCGTCGTTTGTAGATGTCTGTATAAGGTGCAAGGGAATTGAAAAAGGAAAATGTCATGTGGCAGTGGTTTAATAACGCGCAGCCTGCGCTTTCGCTGCGTAGCAAAGGGTTGCCACTACTACTGGTGACGTTACTCGTAACCGGAGGCTGTGCCAGTACGCAAATGGCGGAAAATACTGCTCCCGAAGACCCTTGGGAAGGCTTTAACCGCAAAGTGTTTGCGTTTAACGATGTGTTGGATCGCTACGCGCTCAAGCCGGTGGCAACAGGCTATCGTGCTATTACCCCCGACCCGGTAGAAACGGGCGTAGGTAATTTTTTCTCCAACTTAGGTGAAGTGCGTACTGCGCTTAACAGCGTGCTGCAGGGCAAACCGTCAAACGCGGGCCTCGCCACGTCACGTTTTTTAATTAACTCCACGGTAGGCATTGGCGGACTGTTAGATTATGCCACCCTAATGGAAATTACTGCGGATGAAGAAGATTTTGGCCAAACGTTAGCGGTGTGGGGGTGGGAAGATTCGCGTTATCTGGTGCTGCCTTTCTTTGGCCCCAGCACGCTGCGGGATACCACCGGTATGCCCGCGAACATGGCAACGAACCCCGTTAATTATGCAGAAGACGATATTGTTCGAGTAGGCCTTACCGCACTCAAAGCGATCGATATTCGAGCGGGTTTGCTTGACCAGGAAGAATTAATTCGTGGTGATCGCTACCGTTTTATTCGTGACGCTTACTTGCAGAACCGCCAATTTGAGGTGAGCGATGGAGAATTGGGTGATGACCCCTTTGCCAGCGAAACCTTCGACTTTGATGACAGCGGTCAGGATGATAGTGACTTTGGTGACAACGAAGTCACCGATTGAGGCTTATGATGGATCATTCTAAGCAGTTGATCGCGGTGATCGACGAACCTGGTCGTGAACGTGATGCGCTGGCTGAAGCGATTACCTGCGATGGCATGTGGGTGTTTGCCGCTGAGGATATCGCGCATTTGCCTGCTGACACGGCGCTCATTGTTGCCCATGCTCGGGCAGTTCCGCGGCAGCAATGGACACACCTAACGCGACGCCTACCGACACTGGTAGTCAGTGACTCGCGTCAGGACGCCGACTTGATCAAAGCGATTGATGTGGGGCTGGTGGACTATATTGTCCATCCGCTGCGACACGCCGAGCTGTTGCGACGAATGATCCGTAAGGCCATTAAGCTCAACGATTTGGCGCTGGAGCGCGAGCGTGACCATGCGCGGCTGGCGGAGTTAAACGAGAGCCTAGAGACCCATCTCGCGCTGCTGCGGATGGATCAGCAGAGTGGAGGGCATATCCAGCGGCGTTTGTTACCGCTGCGGCCCAAGGTGATTAACGGGGTGTATTACGACTACGTATTTGCTCCTTCGCTCTATTTGTCTGGTGATTTTCTCGATTACCAACGCTATAACGAGCGCTACAGTGCCTTCTATTTCGCCGATGTATCGGGGCATGGTGCCTCGTCGGCATTTGTTACCGTGCTGCTCAAATATTTATGCAACCGCTGGCTGAGTGAGTGGGATGGCCAGCATCCGGAAAATCTGCCGCCTGATTGGTTAAAGGCGATGAACCGCGAGCTGCAGGGCACCGATATTGGTAAACATGCCACCTTATTTGTCGGTGTTATTGACCACGAGGCGCATACTCTTCACTATTCGCTCGGCGCGCAGCTTCCCATGCCCCTGTTGGCAGCAGAAGGAGAGCTACGCCGTTTAGAAGGCGAGGGAATGCCAGTAGGCCTTTTCCCCGATGTGGAGTATCCTTCGCTGAGTTGTGCATTGCCGAATAAATTTCGTCTATGGCTCTGCTCAGATGGAGTATTGGAATGCTTGCCGGGTAAAACGCTCGACACGCGGCTCAAGGAGCTTGAGCAATTAGTAAGCGAGAGTGTAACGCTTGAGCAGTTGCGCGACCGGCTAGCAGAAACGAATGCACTCCTTGCCGAAGGGGATGCAGAGTTTGATGCCAACCAAGAGCGCGATGCTTTACCCGATGATCTAACAATCATGATGGTGAGCGGATTTGGTCATGCTGATTGAAGAGGGCCGCATTAAAGCGGCGTTCGATTCTGGTGTTTTTGTTCTAAAACTGTGTGGTGATGTGCGTTTGACGCTCTGCGCCACACTGGATACTCAAGCCCAGCGTCTCGCCGAGACGCCGGGGTTGCGTGCCGTACTGATTGACCTGCGTGAAGCCACCAATGTCGATTCGACGGCGCTTGGTTTTTTGGCCAAGGTCGCGATGGCGGTGAAAGGGCGCCTGGAGCAGCCGCCGACGATTATTGTCGATAATCCTGATGTACGGCAGATGTTGGACGTGATGGGCTTTGCGCGTTTCTTCACGCTGATGGAAGCGCCGCTACAACAGACGAGTACGCTCAACAATGAGCTTGAAGAGCTGCCCCAAGAGCCGGCAGACGAAGAGGGACTGCGCGATCGTATCCTGGAAGCCCACCGTATTTTAATGCATATGAACGAGCATAACCGTGAGCAGTTTCAGCCACTGGTTGACATGCTTGAGTCGCAAGACGCCACTACGCATCACTAAGCTCCCCTCTCCTTGATAAGCCCCTGGCCTCTCCCAAGGGCTATCTACCGATAGTCTCCAATCCCGACAAAGGCCTTAAAATCAGCTATGATTAGCGGCCTATCTATTCCAGTGCGTACATTATCGCCTTAAGGAGACCCATGGATCTTAATCCTCGCCGGGTAGCACTGTTGGTTGCCGCCAATACGGCGCTGGCACCCTTTGCTATCGACGCTTATTTGCCTGCCATGGGTATCATTGCTGAAAGCATTGGCGCCAGTATTCACCGTACTGAACTCTCCATCAGCGTATTCCTGTTCGGCTTTGCATTGGGCCAGCTATGCTTTGGGCCGCTTTCGGATCGGATGGGTAGAAAGCCTGTGCTGTTGGGCGGATTGGTGGTGTTTATGCTGGCAAGTCTTGCTATTACGATGGCGAACAGTTTGCCCACGCTGCTGGCTTGGCGGTTTATTCAAGCGCTGGGAGGCGGGGCCTGCGTGGTCAACTCGGCGGCGATTGTGCGCGACTGCTTTAGCGGGCGTGAGGCCGCCAAAGTGATGTCCACCATGGCAATGATTATGATGCTGGCGCCGCTGGTGGCGCCTGCAGTGGGCAGTTTGCTACTGCACGTGGCCGGCTGGTGGCTGATTTTTGTGTTCTTAGCCGTTTACGCAGGCTTTTTGCTCTGGCTGCTAGGAACGCGGTTACCTGAAACCCGCGATATGTCGCTGCCGGCAGCTTCACCACGGCAGGTAATACGCAACTACGCCAGCGTGCTTAAGCATCGTGAAGGCATGGGCTATATCTGTGCGGTAGCGGCTTCCTTTGCGGGCCTGTTTGCCTTTGTGACCGCTTCGCCGTTTCTTTATCTTGACTATTTTGGCCTCTCGCCCGGCACTTATCCGCTAGTGTTTGGGGTCAACGTGGTCGTTATTGCGCTCTCTAATCGGGTCAATATTCATCTGCTCCGCAAGCGCACTCCTCAGCAGAATTTGCGTTTAGGGTTGCTTATACAACTGGTGGCCGCGCTTGGGTTGGTAGCGGTGACCGCCCTGGACATCGCGTCGCTAGTGATCGTGGTGCCGTTGATTATGCTGTTTACCGGTATGATCGGGCTGATTACACCCAACGCGATTTCGTCGTTACTGGATCATTTTGGCCATATCAGCGCCACGGCAACGGCGCTACTGGGCGGGATCCAGTTTACCTGCGGCGCCCTCGCGGGAGTGATGGTAGGGCTGTTCGAGGTAGAGCATCTTTGGCCCATGGTACTCACCATGCTGGGCGCTGCGTTGCTAGGCAATATCGGTGTGCGCAAACTGACTAAAGCACCTGCTGCGGATGAATAGTTTTCAAATGGATAGGGCGTATGGATAGTTTGAATGGATAAGTTGAATGGATAGCATACTGGCTTGGGTCAATATGCCGATGGGCACTTGGTTAGCTTGCTCCGCCGTACTGTTAATGGGTGCTTTTGTGCAGCGCGCTACCGGCTTTGGTTTGGCCATTATTGGCGCACCGCTACTGTTGATGCTAGAGCCTCGTCTGGTGCCGGTCACTCTGGTACTGTTCGGATTTATCGTCTCCCTGATGATGGTGCGTCATTACTGGCACGAGGTGCGCCTGGACTCCATTGGCATGGCACTAGTGGGGCGCCTTCCCGGCAATGCGCTGGGTATTTGGCTGCTACTCGCCGCCCCCATGTTTGTGTTAGAAAAGCTGATTGCGGTCATCGTCCTGTTTGCGGTACTCGTCACCTTGTGCCGCTTTCAGTTGCCGGTAAACCGAATAACGCTGTTTGGCGCAGGGGTGCTCTCTGGCATTTTTGGCACCGTTGCGGCTATTGGTGGCCCTCCCATCGTGTTGCTGATGCACGGCTTACCCGCTGATCGTGTGCGCGGCAATCTAGCCGCCTTTTTTATTTTGACCTCTCTATTGACCTTAATCACCCTTGCCTTGGCTGACCAGATTCAGCTTTGGCATTTCCAGGTCGCGCTTACCTTCCTGCCTGCAGTATTAATAGGTAATGCCTTGGCAGATACCGTAGCTCACCGTTTAGACCGGCGCCTGCTGCAAGGTGCCTCGCTGGCGTTATGCACCCTCGCAGCGCTAGGACTTTTGTGGTGATGTAAGGTCGGGTTGCCTCTATGTAACGAAAAATTTTCTACGTTTTGCTCGCTGTCATGAAGTTGTCATGGAACCAGTGCAAGGTATGCCTTGCGAAGGCCAGATCCCTACATGAACAGGAGTATTTCGCATGAACCGTATTCTAAAAACCACCGTTATCGCGGCTGCTGTAATGAGCGTTGCCGGTGTTGCTCAAGCCCGTGATCAAATCCGAATCGTTGGTTCCAGTACCGTTTACCCGTTTGCCAGCTACGTAACGGAAGAGTTCGGTGCGACTACTGGTAACCCGACGCCTGTTATTGAATCGACTGGTTCGGGCGGCGGTTTGCGTCTGTTCTGTAATGGTGTTGGTGAAGGCACACCCGACATTACTAACGCTTCTCGTCGCATGAAAGTGTCTGAGTTTGAGCGTTGTGAAGAGAACGGCGTTACCGATATCACCGAGGCTAAAATCGGTTCTGACGGCATCGTATTGGGTCAATCAAGCGAAAACGATGACATTGCTTTAACCCGCGAACAGATCTTCATGGCGGTAGCTGCCATGGTGCCGGTTGATGGCGAGTTAGTTGAAAACCCCTACACCAACTGGAGCGAGATCGATTCTTCGCTGCCAGACCGTGAAATCTCCATTTATGGGCCGCCGACAACTTCGGGTACCCGCGATGCTTTTGAAGAGCTGGTAATGGAATCTGCGTCTGAGGGTATGGATGTTTACGGCGATGAAGGCTACACCGATATTCGTTCTGACGGTGTTTACATCGATGCCGGTGAAAACGACAACCTGATCGTTCAGCGTCTTTCAGAAGACACCGGTGCCTTTGGTATCTTCGGCTACTCTTTCCTTGAAGAGAATACTGACACGATCAGCGCCGCCAGTATTGATGGCGTCGATCCTGAAGCTGAGGCGATCAGCTCCGGTGACTATCCTATCGCGCGTTCACTGTGGTTCTACGTGAAGAACCAGCACGCTGAAGACGTCCCGCCGATGTACGATTACGTCGATATGTTTATGAGCGAAATGATGATTGGCGATGACGGCTACTTGCGTGATATCGGCTTGATCGTTCTGCCAGAAGAAGAGCGCGAAGAGTGGCGCCAGGCTGTTGCAGATCGCACTTCAATGACAGCAGACGTTCTTAAGTAAGTTGGTAGGTCAGATTAAAAGTGGTCGGCAGCGCAAGCTGCCGACCCGTTATTGTTGATAGGTTTCTTAACCGGTGACCACGTGAGAGAGATGCGATGCAGACCAACCAGCTTCTTCTGATTTTTTGCAGTGCATTATTGCTGCTGGGGCTGCTGGCTTTTTTTGCTGGCCGTTCAAAAGCCACTCGGTTACGTAGCGCGGGTACGGCGATGTTCGCCCAGCCTGACCAATACGCTTGGTTTACAGTACTCTCCACCGCCGGGCCAGCCGTGGTAGTGAGTGCCTTGGGCGCTTTCGTTTTGCTTCTAATGGGCGCCGACATTCCTACGCTTTATCTGCTGGCGGCGAGCTTAGTGATAGCAGCCATCGGGCTACTGGTGAGTCTTAATCAAGTAAAACCCGATTTTCATGCCCGTCAAGCCATTGAGCGGGTCATTCGCATGACCCTGGCTGGGGCAGCGTTAATCTCCATTTTGACGACCTTTGGTATTTTAATTTCGATTATTTCCGAGGCGCTGCGCTTTTTCCAAATGCACAGCTTCTGGGAGTTCATCACCGGCACCACTTGGAATCCAGGCGCGAGCTTTTTAGCATCCGCGGGTCGCGGTGATGGTAGCGGCGCTGAGTTTGGCTCGGTACCGCTGTTTGCTGGCACCTTTATGATTACCGCCATCGCTATGCTGGTGGCGGTGCCTATCGGTTTGCTTTCAGCGATTTATATGTCTGAATTTGCACCGCGCAAAGTGCGTACCGTCGCCAAGCCGGTGTTAGAAGTATTGGCAGGTATTCCTACCGTCGTTTATGGCTTTTTTGCCGCCATCACCGTGGCGCCGATCATTGTCAATATTGCCGGTTTTCTGGGGCTCGATGCGTCTTATAACAATGCACTGGCACCCGGCATTGTGATGGGCATTATGATCATTCCGTTTATCTCATCGCTATCTGATGATGTGATCAATTCGGTGCCCGATAGCATGCGCCAGGGGTCGCTGGCACTCGGTATGACCAAAGGGGAAACGATTCGTGATGTGGTAGTGCCCGCTGCCATGCCGGGGATTATCTCAGCGTCGCTCTTGGGTATGTCTCGTGCCATGGGTGAAACCATGATCGTGGTTATGGCGGCGGGTATGCGGCCTAATTTAACCGCTAATCCGCTGGAAGATATGACCACGGTGACTGTGCGTATCGTGGCGGCGCTCACCGGCGACCAAGAGTTTGAAAGTGCCGAAACATTATCAGCTTTTGCCCTTGGACTCGTGCTCTTCGTGATCACACTCGCACTCAACTTGGTGTCAGTATTGATGATCCGTCGTTTCCGTGAAAAATACCGCGTGAATAACCTGTAACGCCGAGGAACTGTTTCGATGAGCCACTCTTTTGACGAAATCAGCCAGCAGCTTAAGCGGCGTCACCGAAAGTCTACCCGCCTTAAATGGATAACCATGGGATCGTTAGGTCTCGCGGGCCTTTTTCTGGTGCTGTTTTTTGCCGATATGCTGAGTAAAGGTCTACCCGCTTTCCAGCAGGCCTATATACAAACCGAGATTAGCTACACACAAGAAGCCGAAACCGATGGGCGGCGGGCATTTGATGAAGAGCTGTTGCCGTTAATTAGCCGTACGGCGGTGCGTACAATTCCATTAGAGTTGCGCAACAATCCTGACATGATCGGCACCAGTAAAGCGGAGTGGGTATTAGCGAATAGTGATGTCGATCAATACTTGAAGGGACACCGGCATCGCTTGAGTGACGAGGAGCAGGAAGCCCTTGATGCCCGAGTCGAATCTGGACAGGTGGATCTACGCTTTAATACCACTTTCTTTGGTTCGGGTGATTCAAAAATTGCCGAGAACGCGGGCATTTTATCGGCAGTGGTCGGCACCATTATGACCATGATCGTCACCCTGGCGATATCTTTCCCGATCGGCGTGATGACAGCTATTTATCTTGAAGAGTTTGCGCCGGATAACCGCTTAACCCAGATTATTGAAATTAACATCAATAACCTAGCGGCGATCCCGTCGATTCTATTTGGTCTGCTGGGTCTTGCGATCTTTATTAACTTTTTCGGGGTGCCGCGGTCGTCCCCATTAGTGGGCGGTATGACGCTGGCATTGATGACGCTGCCAGTGATCATTATTTCGACACGTACCGCACTGCGTAGCGTGCCTGAATCCATCCGTCACGCAGGCTTTGGGGTGGGCTGTTCACGCTGGCAGGTAGTGCGGGATCACGTTCTACCCTTAGCAATGCCGGGTATTATGACAGGTTCTATTATCGGCCTGGCGCAAGCGATGGGTGAAACGGCGCCGCTGATTATTGTAGGGATGGTGGCCTTTATCCCCGATGTGGGCGTTTCCTTTACCAACGCGGCAACAGTGATGCCTGCGCAAATATTCACCTGGGCTGGTGAACCTGAGCAGGCGTTTGTGGAAAAAACTGCTGGCGGTATTTTGGTGCTACTCACCATACTCATCTCACTCAACGCTTTTGCCGTTGTGATGCGTAAGAAATTTGAGCGTCGCTGGTAGGCCAGTGCGTTATAGAGGACATTTCTATGAATAGCCATGCAACTGTAATGAACGGCCAGCAGACACCTGCGGTTGGGCAACCCTATACACGAAATGAAGCTGCGTGCCACGACCTGAGTTTCCGGGTTCGCGATTTGAATCTGTGGTATGGCAAAAACCAAGCGCTGAAGAATCTGAATATTGATCTTTTTCAGAAAAATGTGACGGCGCTGATTGGCCCTTCGGGGTGTGGTAAGTCGACGTTCTTACGCTGCTTGAATCGTATGAACGACCTGATTCCTAGCGTACGCACCGAAGGCCTGGTCGAGATGGACGGGTTGGACGTTAACGCACCTAAAATGGATGAAGTGGCGCTCCGTCGCCGGGTGGGCATGGTTTTCCAAAAGCCTAATCCGTTTCCTAAGTCGATCTTTGAAAATATCGCTTACGCACCACGCATGCACGACTTGGTCAGCCGTAAAGCCGAGCAGGAAGAATTGGTTGAAAAAGCGCTGCGTGACGCTGGGTTGTGGAACGAGGTGAAAGACAAGCTGCATGAGCCAGGCACCTCTCTGTCCGGTGGTCAGCAACAGCGGTTGTGTATTGCCCGCGCTATTGCGGTTCAGCCTGATGTGATTTTGATGGATGAGCCAACCTCAGCGCTTGATCCTATTTCCACCGCCACCATCGAAGACCTGATGGACAAGCTGAAAGAGAAATTCACCATCATTACCGTGACGCATAATATGCAGCAGGCGGCGCGGGTGGCGGACTACACGGCGTTCTTCCACCTGGGGGAAATCATTGAGTACAACGACACCAAAGTGATGTTCTCAACCCCGGCACAGAAGAAGACCGAGGACTATATCTCTGGTC
>CEGF01001276.1_pt1 | contig 9998 bp, 8 predicted proteins | sample 306341 | NCBI WGS metagenome assembly CEGF01 (sample SAMEA2755655, study PRJEB7226) | microbial mat metagenome | biome: microbial mat; feature: hypersaline; material: grass silage | place: USA | collected 2014-02-19 | depth 0 m
GAACAACCTGGAACAGATTCTGGATGCCTGCCTGCCGCTGGGCCTGCCGTTGGGGTTGAATATTGAAAGCCTGACCAACCGCAAAGCCGAAATTGACGCCTCAATCCAGCTGTATCAGCTGCTCAAGGCTACCCTCGACCTGCGACTGGCCGAACGGCACCTGGCTCAGGGCTGAAAGAAAAACGGGCCAGTATGCCATGCAGACTGGCCCGCTGGCTGACATCACCCGCCCGACAGCTTGACAACATAGCCTTCCGCCTCAAGCATCGTTTTAAGGCTTTCGCGGTGGTCTCCCTGTATTTCAACGACACCCTCTTTCACCGACCCACCTGTTCCGCACTTTTGCTTCAGCTTTTTAGACAGAGCTTTAAGTTTGTCTGCAGACAAAGGGATACCGGTCACTGTCGTAACCCCTTTGCCCTTACGTCCACTGGTCTCACGCCTGATTCGAACGATACCATCAAGCGCTTCCAGCCGCGCCAACTCTGCAGCCTCCGCACAACGGCATGCATCTTCTGGCTCACCACAACCCGGGCAGTGCTTACCATTTTCTGTTGAATACACCAATCCCGACAATTGATCGCGCAAACTCGCCATATACAACTATTCCTGCACCACCGCCGTTAAACCCTTTTCCTCTGCCTCATCCAAGGCCTTCAAAGACTCCTGCGCCATCCTGTATTGTTCTGGCTTCCAGATAATCAGGTTACGCTCATAGTCAACGTCATATTTGACCTGTCGAAGAAAGTCCATTCCCAAGAGCCCGTCATATCCACTGATTCCCTCATGCTCCAGAGCACTCACAACGGCCGGTGCCAAGGTGTAAGGCCCTATCAGCATGCTTTTGAATGTTACCAAATGAGTATTAACCATGCTGCCATCAGCAACTTTTGCAGGCCCTGACGGCATGCGTGGCATTTTAAGATACGCAATGGCGTTATTGTGAATAACCGTTCGAGACGCCCCTGTATCAAGCACAAGATTAAGCGGCAGCACTTTGGCGCCATAACGCACGCTGACCGGCAGCAACACCCTGTTACCCTGAATGCTCACCGGGGTTTCAAGCGATCGCATTGTACTCTGCAACTCCGCGCGTTGCTCTTCAGGCGTCATATCTTCAAACTTTTTCTCTTCCAGCTTCTCACTGACTACCGCACTCTTTGAGCCCATTTTTCTGAGCTGGTCACGAAACTGTTCGGGCACCTCAGTCATACGGTCCACATACACTCGCTTGCCGCTTTCATCCTGATAGTGGTACACCTCTGCCCTCACAGGCGTTGACAGCGCCAGAGAACACCCCAGGACAGCGACCCCGAACTTCCATACCGACATATGAACCTCCTTTATTCAACACCAGGGCTTTCATGACTGGTAATTTGGACTACTATATTGTAGAAATAGTGCAAAGAGTATACACATCAATCTGGTGTGTAGAATGAAACAGGTCAAGGATGACAGCATGTTTTTAACGTTGATCTCCAACAAACAAACCCCAACAGAGCCATGGCAGCGGCCTTGTAATCAGCTATGATTAGCCTGATAACACTTGAACCGAGGCCACAGCCAATGTCTGTTGATCGCTGCGCGCAAAGCCATCCGCGACCGTTACAAGCGCAAACCGGCCTGTCGCTGATTGAGCTGATGATTACGCTCGCCATCCTGGCCATACTGCTCACCGTTGGCATCCCCTCGTTCCAGTCCACTGCGGCCAAAAACCGGCTGGCAACGTCTGCAAGCCAGTTCCAGGGCGCCTTGGCACTTGCCCGTACCGAAGCTATCCGCCGCGGTACCCGTGTCACAGTATGTGTTCGCAGCGGCAACGCCTGCATTAACAATGCTGCCAGAGAATGGGCAAACGGGTGGATTGTATTTGAAGACGGGTCAGACGCAGCAGCAGGTGAAGCAGCCGGCACCATTGATGCCAACGATGATGTCATCCGCCGCTACGATGCATTGCCTGATGACTTGGTACTGGCTGGTAACGGCAATGTCTCTTGGTACGTTTCCTACATACCGTCTGGTCAGACTCGAACCACCGGTGGCGGGATGCAAATCGGTACAATCCGCGCTTGCACCAAGTCCGCCGCCGTTGGCAACGATTACCGATCAAAAGATCTGGCCATTAATGCCAGTGGTCGGGTGGCGGTTTCGGTAACAGCGGGCATCGCCTCTGATTGTCCTGATCCATAATAGCCCGTTAAAAGGCCCGGGAGTCACAAGAATGTTAAACGTCAATCACTTGCGACACACTCAGTCCGGCGTTTCACTGCTGGAGGTGTTGATTTCGCTGGTTGTACTGACTGTTGGACTGCTTGGCATGGCCGCACTGCAAACCAGCGCCCTACAGAACAACCAAAGCAGTTTCCTCCGAACTCAAGCCGTTATCATGAGCTACTATGCGATGGATGCCATGCGGGTAGACTATGACAATGCCGTGGACGGCGATTACGACCTCAATAAAACCTGCCAGGTCCCTGCTGCGTCCACATCCCTGGCCAGCAAGTTTCATCATGACTGGATACAGTCCCTGCAAGACAATCTGGGCGCCGGTGCCTGTGGGGCTATCAATTGCGCGTCTGCCGACTGTGTCGTTCAGGTCTGGTGGGCAGAAGGCCGTGCCACTGGTGGACAAGCCGAGCAAGAGCTGCAAACAGGGGCAAAATTATGATGACCCGCAATTATCACAGGAAACAACAGGGCCTTACCCTGATCGAGCTTATGATCTCGATTTTGTTGGGGCTTATTATTCTCGGCGGAGTCGTTACCATCTTTGTCGCCAACCTCACATCCTATCGCACCAGCGAAGACCTTGCCCGCATGCAGGAAAATGCACGCATCGCCTTTGAATTGATGGCACGCGAAGTACGCGAGGCAGGTGGTAACGCCTGTGGTACACGCCTGGTATCAAACGTCGTCAACAACGCTTCATCAAACTGGTGGTCAGACTGGGGCGAGCCCATCATTGGCTATGCGTCTGACGATGATTCCGCCTACTCATCCTTCAAGGCATTTGGCACTGGTGACGCACAGCGCGTCGATGGCACTGAGGCCTTTCTGGTGCGAACCGGCTCGCTGGATACAGGCGTTACCATCAACACGCACAATGAGAATGCGGCCAATTTCAAGGTAAACACCACCGCGCACGGTCTCCAAGACGGTGAAATAGTTATGGTGTGCGACCCCCGAACGGCCGCAATTCTGCAAGTCAGCAGTGCCAGCAATACAAACGTCACCATTCGATACAACACCGGTACAGGAACCCCCGGCAACTGCAGTAAAGGTTTAGGTTACCCGGAGGACTGCAGCTCAACCAACGGAAACGTCAAAACCTTCGATGAAGGTGGCTATATCGCCAAACTTTCATCGGCTTTTTGGTACATCGGCAATAACCCACGAGGTGGGCGGTCACTTTACCGTACCAGCATAACCGGCAACCCGACGGCCAGCACAGTTGAGATTGCCGAAGGCGTTTACGACATGGAAGTGGCCTACCTTGAAGCGGGTTCCGATGCATTTGTCGGACCTGCAACCGTTGCAGACTGGGGCACTGTCACTGCCGTTCGTATCACGCTGGATCTTGAAAGTGTTGAAGAAACCGGAACTGACGGGAACACCCTCAAGCGTCAGCTTATTTATGTTATCGGCCTGAGAAATCAGGAGTACTTGAATGGATAAATTCAACACAGTTGCACACGCTGAATCGCAGCACGGGGCAACCCTGATCATTGCCTTGATATTGCTGCTGATCATAACAATGGTCGCGCTATCCGGTGTTGAAACCGTCACACTGGAAGAAAAAATGACGGCAAACACCTATGACCGCAGCTTGGCATTTCAATCGGCCGAGGCCGGTTTAAGGGTTGGTGAAGCCATTGCATTAGCCCAAAGTAAGAATAACAACAATGGATTTGACAGCGAAGGGAAATATACTGATGCTGGCGACACATGCGGTGTATCCCCGTGCCAAAACGGGTTATGCAGCCAACCTGACAAAGACTGCCCAGACCGTTGGCTAGATTCAAACTTCAACGGGTGGCAAACCGCCAATGGAAGCAGTATTGGCTCTATGGGCTCTACTGCACAATTTTTTATAGAGTATATTGGCACTTACCAAGACAGCACTACCTCCCCACCTGAGCGCTACTCACATTACCGAGTTACAGCACGCAGTGATCAGGGTATTGAACGTGCAACAGTGATGCTGCAATCAATTTACCAAACTGAACCAGTTCATACACCATGACGGTGCTTTAAATTTACGCGACAAGATTAGAAGAGGGTCGAAAATGAATACCTCAAAACTGACAGCAAATACCCGCGATTCGCTGCTGCGAAAAATAGCCGTTTTCATCGGGTCTTGTGTATACACCTCCATGACCCTTGCAGCACCGGATTTGCCACGCACCCCGCTGGGTGTTACCACCAATTCACCTCCGATCACAATGCTGGTATCCAGCAAAGACCACAAATTGTTCTACGAGGCCTATAACGACGCCAGCGATTTGGACGATGACGGCCTTCTTGATACGCACTTCAAGCCCAGCATCATCTACTACGGGTTGTTTGACTCAAGCCTTTGCTACACCTACAGCAACAATCTTTTTGAGCCTTCAGGCACTGCAGGAGCGCTCGGTACTTGTTCAGGCGAATGGTCCGGAAACTGGTTAAACTACATGACGACCAGCCGTATCGATGCATTACGTAAAGTATTATACGGCGGCTCCAGAGAGGTCGATGACAGCGACAAAACTATATTGCGCAGAGCCTATATCCCTCAAGACGCCCACAGCTGGGGCAAAGAGTATCACACCAGTCACGGCTACAGGATTGACGATTACACTCCATTGTCTCAGCCCTCAAGTGGCAAGCGGCATTTCTTTGGTAACCTCACCCCTAACGCTGGCAGAAACTGCAGTACTCTAGACAATTGCAGCGAGAGCCGTCATCCAACCTTACGCATCAGAACCAACGTTGGAGACAACCACAGGGTCTGGGAGTGGGCATCAAAAGAGCGCCCAGTACTGGCTGGCTCGCTCTCGACAGGTTCATTTCCAAGTGGAACAGGTAGTGAGCAAAACTTCAGAGTACGCGTGGAAGTTTGTACGCAAACGTTTAACAGTGGCTGCAAGCAATATCCTAACGGCACATATAAGCCGGTTGGACTTTTACATGAATATGGTGAAGACGGTGCCATGCTATTCGGCCTCCTCACCGGCAGCTACAACAATAACATGTCGGGTGGTGTTTTAAGGCAGGTCATTGCCAATTTCAGTGATGAAGTAAACGCCAACACCGGGCAATTCAACAGCAATGCCCCCATAGTGAATTCGTTCGACGCGCTGAGAATAAGAGACTTCAACAACGGCAGAACAGACAATGCCTACCAGGGGGGATGGCAAACTGGCAGACCCATGAGGCAAGGTGAGTTTGTAGACTGGGGCAATCCACTTGGCGAAATGATGTATGAAACCCTGCGATATCTTGCAGGAGCAAGAAATGCAACAAGCAGTTTTAGTACCACAGGGGGCGACGATGCTCATGTAGGCTTGCCAACTGTAAACTGGGATGACCCTTTCGACCAGGTAGAATGGTGCTCCAAGCCCAATATTATCGCCATATCTGACATAAACCCCTCTTTTGATGATGACGGGGTACCTGGAGGATACTTCGGTGGTGGTAACAGCGGAGTGCTTGGTCTTAATGTTGAGAATGAATTAGATACGATTACCGCGAACGAAGCAGGTATTGTTGGTGATCATTTCATCGGAGAGTCTGGCTCAGTCGCTGATAACGCGCCAACGGCAAAATATGTTGCTTCGCTCGGTTCAATTAGAGGCCTTTCCCCGGAGGAACCGACTAAGAAAGGCACCTATTCGTCCGCTGGGGTAGCCTATTTTGCCAAGCGCAATGACATCCGCCCCGACAAGGAAGACAAGCAATCAGTCGACACGTTTATTGTTGCGCTGGCGTCACCTCTTCCCAAAATAGAAATTCCAATGGCAGGAGGCAGAACCATCAGCCTCGTGCCTTTTGCAAAGTCAGTAGGCGGCAGTGGCATCAGCAATGACAAGAACGATTTTCAGCCTACAGACCAGATCGTGGACTTTTATGTTGACACAGTCGAGTATAGCTCTCCTTCTCATGGCGGGCGCTATTATGCCAAATTCCGAATCAACTACGAGGATGTTGAGCAGGGTGCAGACCATGACATGGATGCCATTGCCGTATACGAAGTAATTGAAGAGGCGAATGGCACCTTAACGGTAAATGTAACACCAAGCTATGCCGCCGGTGGTATCAAGCAAAATATGGGATACATCATTTCCGGTACTACCGAGGATGGTATTTATCTTGAAGTTCAGGATGAAAACACAAATATCTATTACCACCTGAATACCCCACCTGGAAGAGCTCCGGGTTATTGCGCCGACAAACCTAATAATTCGTCATGCCAAAAGCTACCTAATTTACCGCAGAATCAGTCTGCGACCCGTAACTTTACTCCAGGTACGTCAGCAGCCACCTTGCTGGAGGGACCTCTTTGGTATGCAGCCAAGTGGGGCGGTTTTATTGATCGCAACGATAACGATATCCCTGACCTGAATTCTGAATGGGATGAAGATGGCGATGGCGTGCCGGATACTTATTTCTTGGTACAGAACCCAGTGAAACTACGAGAGTCGCTGATAAAAGCACTGGACAACATCGTTGCCCGCAGCGCGGCGGCTGGTAACGTTACCTCCAATGGCCAGTCCATTTCAGATGACTCGTTCGTATTTTCCACCATTTTCAACAGTGCCAACTGGTCCGGTAATCTGTTCAGCTACAAAGTGGACATCAATGGCGTATCCCCGACTGCCAGTTGGAACGCAGCCAGCAAACTACCTGCACCCTTGTCCCGATCTATTTACCTTTCCAGTGGTAGTAGCCTTAAGCCTTTCACTTGGTCCAACCTCAGTACTGACGAGCGAAATGCCCTCGGTACAGAGCAGATCGTAAACTGGATACGTGGTGACAGGAGTAGAGAGCAGCAAAATGGGGGTGACTTGCGTACTCGCGGGCAAAGCGTTCTGGGTGATTTCGTACACTCATCACCCTATTATGCGAAAGACACCGATACTGTCTACGTGGGTGCCAACGATGGTATGTTGCATGCATTCGATGCCAACACCGGTGTTGAGCAGTTTGCCTACATCCCCTCCGTTTTTCTGGATAACCTGAAAAACACGGCCAATCCCAACTACGGGACTGCAGCGGTACCGCATGACTACTTTGTAGACGGTGATGTGGTCGTTACCAACAGCAATCAAACCCCCGGAGAAAACATCCTGATTGGTACACTGGGTCATGGCGGCAAGGGACTATATGCACTGGATGTAACAACCCCTACGTCTTTCGGCACCGGTGATTTGCTGTGGGAACGCTTCGACAACACAGACTCAGACCTTGGCTTTATGCTGGGTCGGCCTCAGGTAGCTGAACTGAATGACGGCGACCACTGGGCCATCGTTGGCAATGGCTATAACAGCACTTCTGGCCGCGCGGTTCTCTACTTGATCAACCTGGATGACAACTCTGTTATCAAAATCGATACAGAGGCAGGCAGTAACAATGGACTGTCAACCCCTGCGCTTTTCGATGAAGACGATGACGGCGTCGTCGATTATGTCTACGCTGGCGACTTGAACGGCAACATGTGGAAATTTGATCTCAGCGCCAAACAAACCAACAAATGGGACGTCGATTATAAAGCAGGCAACACACCCGTCCCGTTATTTACGGCCAAGGACGGTTTTGGCAATCCACAGCCGATTACAGCCCAGCCAACGGTTGCCATTGCCACTGGCAGCACCGCGCCCACTCCGGGTGCGCGCTATGTACTCTTTGGTACCGGAAGCTACTTCCGCACCAATGATCCACATGACGACCAAATGCAAAGCTGGTATGGCATTATTGATAGCGGCAACGACCAGATGACCCGAGCCCAGCTGAAAAAACGCAGTATTGATGCCCGTACAGACATGAACGGCACCACTGTGCGAACATTCGAAACTGCTGCTACCGGCGATATGACGGGCATGTCTGGCTGGTATATTGATTTCGACTTGGCTGACGACCTTGGGGAGCGCATTGTCACCTCTTCCAAAGTCTACCAGTTTATTGAGCCGGTCTTGATTGCCAGTTCGATCATCCCTGTTGTCGACCCCTGCATTCCGGGTGGTCGCGGTTATATCAATGCGGTTAACCCTTATACCGGTGGTTCACTGACCGTCAACTTCTTCGATGTGAACGATGACGGCGTCTTTAATGACGAACTCAATAACAAGCCCATTGGCTCTTTTGACCCGGGTGTCGGCATGCCCAGCGAGCACGTTATCATGGGTAACCGACTGGTCGTGGGCGGCTCAACCGGTGAAGTGGAAGACACCCTGATCAACACCGGCGGCGTCAAGAAAACAGGCCGCATGTCGTGGCGTGAAATTTTACAGGACTAAACAATGCAGACACATGCCAAGGGTTTTACGCTGATTGAGTTGATGATCGTAGTTGTGATCATTGCGATAATCTCTGCAATCGCCCTGCCTGCGTACACAAAATATGTACGCGACACCCGACGAGCAGCTGCTCAAGGGTGCCTGGCAGAGCTTGCTCAGTTTATGGAGCGTTATTACACAACCAACATGAAATATCAGAATGCTGTTCTTCCTGCCACAAGCTGCAGCGCCGATCTTGCAGGTTTTTATACCTTCAGCTTTAACGGTGCACCAACCGCGACTGCCTTCAGTGTTCAGGCGGCACCACAGGGTGAACAGACCAAAGACAGTTGCGGTACTCTGAGGATTGATGAGCAGGGTAATAAAACCAAAACCGGTGCGGGCACAGACTGCTGGTAACCGGTGTTCAAAGACCACTGCCACCTATCTGGCGCGCCAGATAGGTGGCGTAGTTGTCCGTCATCCCCGATATGAAATCCAGCATACGTCGGTATGCTCCATATAGAGTGGCCTCGTTGCGAGGCGCATGGATGCCCATAAGACGCAGAATTTTTTGTGAGCGATAGCCAACAGCGGTTTCTCCACGAGAGTGCAACTCATACACGGCATCACAAAACGCATCCAGCAACGTACCTATGGTCGTATAAGCCCCTACCTCAAGCTCTGCCTTGCGCGTATCAGGGAATACTCGTTCACGCGCAACACGCTTGGCCGTCAAGATCCCTTCACGCACCAATGGGTCACCATCCAGCAAAAGCTCACCCTGATACTCACCAGCCATGACGCTTTCATAATGGCCAATAAAGGTCGCCACAACAGAATTCACCATATTTTCCATTGCCTTACCGCGCAGGGCAGATATTTTCCTGCGTGCTGAAGCTTCTGTCGTAAAAATGGCATCATCAAAATCAAGGTCACCGCACATCAGCAGCAGTATTTGCTTCACATCGTCAAATGTCAGAATGTGCAGTTCAATGGCATCTTCAAGATCAAGAATGGCGTAACAAATATCGTCAGCCGCCTCGAGCAGCAGGGTCAGCGGATGACGGCACCAAGTGTTCTCAGCACGCTGCAAAAGCCCCAAGTCTCGCCCCAAGGCATTCAACACAGGTAGCTCGGTTATGAAGGAGCAAAATTTTCCGCGCTCACCCGAACGCTCTACACCCCAGGGATACTTGAGCAAAGTACCCAATGTCGGATAGGTCAGACGCAGCCCACCATCATCCAAGTGGTTTTCAATGCGTGTGACCACCCGAAAACCCTGGGCATTTCCCTCAAACACCTGCAGATCAAAACGTTCAATATCAGACAGCCCTTCAAGGCGCTTGTCTTCCGCACGCGATGCAAACCAGTCCCGAATGGCATATTCACCGGCATGACCGAATGGGGGGTTGCCAATATCGTGAGCCAGGCAGGCAGATTGAACAATCAAGCCAACATCATGCGGAGTTACCCATGCGGGAAGATCCCCCTGAATCAATTCACCCACTCGAATACCCAGAC
>CEGF01010214.1_pt1 | contig 9986 bp, 9 predicted proteins | sample 306341 | NCBI WGS metagenome assembly CEGF01 (sample SAMEA2755655, study PRJEB7226) | microbial mat metagenome | biome: microbial mat; feature: hypersaline; material: grass silage | place: USA | collected 2014-02-19 | depth 0 m
ACTGGGCAATGTCCGGGTGCCCCATGATGCCATCGGGGGTGTTTCGCGCATTCTGCAGATGTGTCTTGGCATCCTCAGCGGTATGCAGCATGCGAGACTCTCGCCACTTGGATAGATGCTCGGGGTTCAGCTGATGCCGTATCGCCTCGCGAGCGGTATTCAAGCCGTCCATAGCGAGGGTTACGGGTTTGTTCAGAAGCGTTGAGAGTATGCCGCCAGGGCGCTGACCGTTGCGCTTCATGTCCTCTTCGGCTTCCTGCGAACGACGTTTGACCTCTTCCTCGGAGGCAAAGCGTATGCCGCCTTTTTCTTCGATCAGGAAGCCTTCTTTCGCCAGGATGGGCTCACCGTTGCGCTCGCCGATCATCACGGGGTTTTCAGGGTTGATTTTCAACATCTGAAGCTTTTGAGGGGCGCCGTTGATTGAATCACGACACGACAGTAATTCCCGTGTAAAAGGCGACTCTTCTTTAGGCACTTTCTTGGCTTCAAGCCAGCGGGCTTCGGGACGGTAATCAGCATACTCGGAGAGATCGGTTTTGCCGACTGCAGCGTTTGCCGCTTCTTTCTCATCGGCCAATTGGTGCAAGCGTTCCACAGAGTCCGCAAACTCGGGCGGGACGTTTTCAAGGCCGGCGAGTGCGACACGCAGAGCACCCGGATCGAAACGCTGATCAGCGTGAACAGCATTATAGATCAAGCCAAAGTCACCACTTTCGAGGTTCTGGCGAAGAAATTCCTCCGAACTCAGTTTGCCTTCAGGTTCCGTCGCAAACCCATAGCGCTGCATCATGGAGTTGATGCCGGACACCATGTACGCCTGAAGCGCCGGCGCAGCTTCAGGGTTGTTTTTGAGTAGAGCCTCACCTTGCTCATAGAGCGATAGCATGATGTCGTTTGAGTAGCCTGCCTCACTCATGCCGTTGTAGAGATTGATCCACTGGGCCTTCACCGCATCAGGGCTAAGACCCTTGAAACTATCCAAAAGGGGTTCGTTGTGCTCATACGCGTGAACCGATTGATACAACAAATCGGCCTGCATCATCGCGCCCCTGGCGGAGGACATCGGCTGGACAGCGGACATGTCAACGGGTACGGGGTCCGTGGGAAACGGTGAAGATTTGGATTGAGGACGTTCAGCACTTTGTTCAGGAGATGGTGTGGCTGAGACAGGTCCTGGGGCATTGAAGTTTTCATCAGCCTCGATGAACGCTTCCTCGCTTAAACCTTCGGCTGCTGCAATGATGCTCATAGACTGATCTCCTTATTCGCCTTCGCCTGTTGATGGCAGCTTAAACGTGGCTGAACGTACACGCATGTCGTTGATCGCTTTGCGAGTGTCGAGGTCCACTTCCTGGGCTGTGCGAGATGCTACGATACGGTTGACGTGCTCCTGCTCAGCCAGCATTTCGAGTAATAGTCGGTTTTGGAGGTTGGTTGCTGTAACCAGCTCAATCAACACGTCCTTTTGTTCCATCTCGTGAATATCAGAAAGATAATCAACAGAGTTGCTGCGATAGTACACCTCAACATCGAGACGGGATCGCTCACTGACAAGGCCATCATTCCGCTGCGCAGCTTCTAGTAAAGCGCCTTTACCCGGATATTCCATTTTTGACAGCATGTCATTCATGCCCTCATCCAGGGGTTGAGTAGGGAATGTTTTTTGATGGGTGGACTGCAGATATTTCGCAATGGGTTCTTGGCGGAAATGACGCTCCTTGATCATGGAGCCGACTTCGACATCAACAGTGGATTGAATGGTTTCCGGTGTGAGTACCCGTACAGGGCGCCAATCTACGAGCCGATTAATCTGCTTAAGCGCGTGTTCCTCGTTTTGAATCAACTGAGTGTTACCCGTCGGGGCGACAAGCTCAAGATCAAGTAGAGAGTCGTGCATGGTAGCGGTGATTGCCATTGCACGCGCTTCAGGATCTGGATCACGGGTATGCAATGCCACGGACTCAGCAACGGAACGGCCGGCTTCGGTGACAGAGGTAGCACCCTGACTTGCCGAAGCGGCAGATGTGCCACGGCTGCAAAAGGTCGTAGAAATAGGTGCCTTACCATTTTTAGCCCCATAGGAGCTGTCAGATGGATCGGGTATACCAGGATAATTTCGGTTGATATCCATTCTGCGTTGAAAGTCTTGTGCAGAAGACTCCAAGTGCTGGAGGAATACGAGGAGGTTGGTATGTCGATCCAGCTGAGCTTCGTCCAAAAAACCGATGGTAATACCGTGATGTTCACGGTCCATCTGGTGCTCCTCTTGGATTGTAGGGATCAGCTCATTACGGATTACATCAACAATGGCGCTTTCCATTTGGGAAATGCGGTTGTTAATGCTTGATCGAGTCTGTGCGTGATAACTGGCAACGGTTGCGCAATCACAACCGTACGCTTGAGATTCACGTGGAAGTGAGATCAAACAGCAAACAAAAGCCAAAAGGAGAAGGTTCTCCAACTGTTTGACGCTTTTAATAGATTGCATCACCTACTCCTGTAGAATCACCCAAGGATGAGACACGACACGCACGTGTTTCGGTTGGTGGATTGGAAGGACACATCGAGGGAATAGCAAACTGCATTTGATTGTCCATACACTGGTAGATCATACGCTGAGTCCCAAAAACCCCCTCGGTGCTGCTACAAGGCGAGTACTTGCCAGTTGGCACCCATTGATAGTATTTGGGAATCTCTGGTTCAATGCGATTAGAGTTGCCTCCTGGTAGCGGTAGTGAAGGTGGGGGCCTCATCTCGCCAAAGTCTTCAGGAATATCGAACTCATATTCCGGGTCAACACTTTCAATGAAGTCATAGAGTCCATCGCACGAGCTTTTGTCGAGCCCAAGCAACCCCAAAATATCATCGATGGGGGTGCCTGCGAACACCTCCATCAGGGCATCTCGCAATAAGTCATTGCACTGTCGAGATTTACGAACAGAAGACTCGCTGATGGAGGTGTCTCCAACGGATTTGCCATGCTCCCGGGACATTATGACGGATTGATCGCGAGCACCGGCCATACGTCCTGAAAAAATTTGAAGTGCTTGCGGTGAAGCACAGGGATCTGGAGCGGCTTCAGCAGAAAAAGTGCTGTGAGAGTGCATTAAAGAACCTGCAATCACAAAAACAGAAAGAATGTTATTCCTCATCAAGCACCTCAAAGAGACTGTCGGTGATCATATCCATGCGTGCAGGACTGAACACAGCACCGAGAAACATAAACTGAGACAGTAAACGTAGGCGGCTGTAGTTGATGTTGCCGTCAGACGTGCTGCGTTGATCTTCTACAAAAGCTGAAAAATCTTGAAGCCAATTATTATCGACATCATTAAATATTCGCTGTAGTCGCAGGGAACGACTGAATGACAGTAGCGAAAGCATATCTGACATTTCATGTAGGCCAAGTGAGCGGATGATTGATGAGTCCAAGTACTCAACAGGGTTACCCATCTCATTCAACTCTATATCCAACACTGCGTTTGGACGGTCGAGAATCCAGGATTCCCTAGAGTCCAGTAGTGTGAGTAATGCCGCGAGGGAATGCGATTCCTGTGCCCAGAAAGCGCGAACCTCAGAAATCGAGAGTGTAGACATGTCAACCCCTCTGCAACCAAAACTATATAATTGGTTAAATCATATGTATACGAGTACTTCAAGTATAGTAAAAAAAACTTGGCTTTGTAAGACCTTTAGCGAGAGTTGACACCGGTTAAGTGGATTACAAAGCTTCTATCAGGGGTCCTCAACACACATGATAATTTCGCCCTGTTCAATACCCAGACTACTGTAATCAGCGTCGGCGATAGCTTTAGTGCCGAAGGGCAAACCGTCAGAATCACTAGGACAGGGAGCGAGCAGGGGATTGATCTCGGCAAGGCATTCCATTATGGATCCGGTTCTCGTTGTTGAAATAGAACCTACAGCACAAGGAGTGGTGAAGTTAGCACCCGAAATCACTGTTCTACCGTCAGATAAGTTAGGAAGTCCAGCTATAGGTGCGTATGAAATATCACTATGTACGTTTACATCACCATAAACATCCAAATTACCCAGCTCGTCGAAACTTGAGGGGTGCCAGTCGGAACCGTTGCAAATAAAAATCCTTGGCCGAGAGACGCCACCTACTTCATCGCCCTGTTTTATTACATACACTTGCCCATGGTTAGTTGCGTCACACGTTCGTGCGCTTAGATCCGCGTAGGTCTCCTCGATAGGTACTTCACCAACAAATTTCCACTCGTCATCACGGCAATTCATAAGTTTGCCGAGTTTATTTAGGGCAAGAGCACCTAGAGGTTGGGCTTCAGATTGTATGCTGCTAGATGAATCGTTACAGCGTGTTCCTTCGTCAACGGCTCCTAAGCCATCAATGAAATTCCCACCTTCGAGTTCACCTGATCCGTTGATATAACCGCCCATGTGAAGATCTGTGTTCATTGTGTTGAAGAGAGGATCTCCAACATCGTCACGGTAGAGGAAGGCTGTTGTATTGACAATATCATCCATCCAGAGCGCTTGAAAGGCGTGTCCTTCTTTCAGATCAACTTGACCAGAAGCTCCGCTGCAGCTAAACGAAGTGGTAACAGAAGGGTCAAAGCCAATGTTATCGTGTTCAAATGTGGATTCGGCGAGGTTCCAGCCCCCCAGTACACCAAAGATATCAGCACCCGTGCCCTCTGGATCGAGTGGTTCAGCGTAGAAGGCACCACCCGCTGATCCGGCCTGCGACGCCATCAACGCAATTGAAATGTCATCAAGGTCGTCACCACCTTCGGTTACCAACAGACCTTCAAGAACTATACGGCCAGAAGGCGTTGACTGCTGGCGTACCAAGGTGCAAAGCGTTTGACCGAAAGGGTTGATATTTGAATAGCCTGCAGGAAGGTACCCCTCAGCGATCAGGTCATCATTCACATCAATTCGCAATAGTTCAGCACCCGCTGGTGTAGATGGATCGTTCAGGCGATTGAGAATTGATGTGTAATTATCACGTATAAATGCTGATGACGCATCGCCAATGGTTTTCATATGCTGGCCTGCGAGTGTTAGGCGAGTATCCTCCATGTACCGCCCGATCAGCGTGACCACCCCCGCAACGACCAGCGACACAATTGTAAGGGACACCGCGACCTCGATCAGTGTTATGCCACGCTGTTGGCGGTGTAATGCATAAAGAGTCGATGACATAAAGTTCTCCTTATTATGAACGGCGTGCCATCTTGTCCGCGTCACGGAAGCGCTCATACATCTTAGGTGGCAATCCAGATACGCGATGCGCGTCCGATGCTGTTATTTTGTTCTGCTGTATCAATTGCAAAAGTGCAGTGCCCATTGAGCGTGAGACCCCGTCATTCGACGAATCCAAAGATTCCTGAAGGCGCGCAGGATCAAACAGCATCTGAGTATGTTTTTGACTCACATTCATCAATATCTCACTGGCCAGTACATAGCCATTTCGCTCACGGGAAGGGACTAGCACTTGTGCAATAATGCCTTGCAGTGTGTGAGCCAGTATGCGCTTCTTGTTATCAAGATCCGCACCCTCGAAGAACGACAGCATTTTAGAAACGGCACTGACGGCACTGTTTGCATGCAAGGTTCCGATAACCAAATGCCCTGAGTCACTGGCTATGAGTGCGGTCTCCGCCGTTTCTCGGTCCAGGATTTCGCCGATCACGATGATGTCGGGGCGTTGACGGAGAGCGTTTTTCACACCAGTTCGAAATGAAGGAATGTCAACACCCACCTCGCGCTGCGAGAAAACAGCCTGGCCAGGATCAAATACATACTCAATCGGGTCTTCAATGGTGATGATGTGGGACTTACGTTGCTGATTAAGTGCATTAACGATGGCTGCCATCGAAGTGGATTTGCCTGAGCCGGTTGAGCCTGTAATCAAGATCAGGCCACGAGAGGCTCTGAGAAGCAAATTCACAGAAGGGGGCAGGCCGGTATCCGTAATATCCGGCGGTGCAACCGGCATACGGCGAATGACCATCTTGATGGTCTTGCCGCAATCAGCTGAATATATATTCAATCGCAAGCGCCAAGGGTAGTCCTGATCATCTAACACCAGCATGGGCCTGCTTAACGCTCCCTCATGCTCAAGAATGGCCTCCCATTCAGGTTCCAGGCTCTCTAAAAAAGCCTTAATGGACTTACGATCCGGCTTTGGTGACTCAAGTCGCTCCCATCCGTCAGGCAGCAAAATACGGATGGATTCGCTTTCTTCAATCATGAGGTCGGTGAACGGCAAGGGCTGAGAAATGACCTGCTGAAGCAGATCATACAGATCGACGGGCTGTTCAGTAGCGGTTTCTGTCTGTTCCATATTTCGATCCTGTTAACGGCCTATAACCACCAGCGCACCGGCAGGGATTGTGTCTGGGATAGATCTAAGAATCAGCGGACCTGATCCAAGCTGATATGTCACCGAGCGCATCTTCATTGAGGCGCCGTCATCGAAGGCAATTCCAACAAGCTCAGGTGCTTTAAGATGTTGAAGCACACCTGATGACAGGTGTGGCTCGGGTGATTCTGCGTACACATAAAGCTGCCCATTGATGTCTTCATGGGCCGCAAAATCGGTTAAATCGGTATTGGTTCCACCGGAGTTGAATGACGATGCCAGCTCAAGAGGATCCGAGCTATCAATATCACGCTCTGTGGCCGATGGGTTTTCATGCACATATGTAATAACCGCACGGCGAAATACGAGGAAACTCATCGTGTAGACGTCTCGCTCAATCGCTTCTCGGCGCTCTCGCTCAGTATGAAGGGTAAAACCCGAATAGCCGGTTAGGATAAAAAGCACCATCGACATGACAAGTAAGGGCTTCATCGGACCCTCAATTCACAGTGCGCATTGTATTAAGCATGCGGTTTCTCTGCAGCATCTCGACGTTTTCGAGCTGCTCCCATTTCTTATTGCGTATCAGGTGTTGAACACTTTTATTCTCATCGCCTTTGACGCTTATGGGTTTGATCAGGGGTCTACGCGGTGACGTCGCTAGATGCTGATGAAGCACCACAGAAAGACCATTAGCCAGCAAACTTGATACATCCTCAGAGCTAAGTGCTGAATTGCTCGCCAGACTATATAGGCGCTCAATCGCAGACCAGGGGGAATCTGCATGCACCGTGCAGATCACCAGTCGACCGTTAATGGATGCTTTAAGAGCCTCGGTTGCCGTTTCGGCATCACGAATCTCACCCAGAAAAATGATACTGGGCGCCCAGCGAGCAGCGTAACGGCACGCTTCAGCGAAACCACCCTGATTCACTTCAGTTTGATAGCACACACCTTCTCCATGACGACCCTGTAATGGCATCTCAGGGGGATCTTCAATCGACACGCAGATCCCTCCAAAGCGGGATAAGCGTTCGACCACGATGCTCGATGCGGTGGTTGTTTTGCCCTGGCCATAGGCGCCGGCGATAACAATCATGCCCGTCATGCGCGGTTGAAGTACCAAGCTGATAATGGCGGGATGCACACCTAATGCAGACAAGGGAGGGACGCTTGCCGGAAAGGGGCGCAAGATATACACGATCTCTTCGAGAGAGAAGAGCGTCGATACACGATACACCACGTCGTCATGGCGAAGGTTAAACTCTTGCCGACCACTGCTCTGACGATACTCGGTACATTTGGCACGCACACTCTGGATATCATACTGCGTCTCAGGCGGTGTTGGGATCGGATCGCCGCCGTCAGGAAGCCCGGATAACCAGGACTTTTCTTCACCGATGTAGATGTCGGAAAATCGGAGGTCCGCAAGGCGATTCATTGTAGATCCCTAGAAGGCGCATAACACGATTAACGTGCTATGCGCTATTAAAATTGATTAGCTGGAGACAAAATGCAAAGACGTGCTTGAGGCACACAGGGTCTGGAAATCAGCAACCGTTTGATCAGTTTGAGTTTGCAGAGCTGTTGGCGCCGTGTCCATGATAATGAGCCAATTTGACGCTTGTGCTGTCAACAGGATACACGCATCTTCGGACAATCCATTTACAGAAACATAAAATTGCTTACCAATTCCTGTTGCTGACATCGTACCGGTTCCGTCCGCATCCAATCCGTGAAAGATGGTAACGGGATCTGTCGAATCGTCGATACTGAGCGTTGAAGGGAGACGACCGGCTGACTCGATTAAATTGGTGAGGTCAGTTGGTGTTAAATCAGTAGGCCCGTAACTACCGGCTTGGACATGAAGCTGTTGCACAGCTCCTCGAATGGCCGTCAAGTCTTGATTCAACTGCTGTACTTTCTGAGAGGTTGATGTTGCACCAAAAAGGGCAAGAGATCCCGCTACAACCGCGGCAAGAATGGCGAGAGAAACGCCAATCTCAACGAGGGTTATACCAGCCTGTCGATGCAGGCGCATGGCATGTTGGTTAATGTGAAGCTGTTTCATGGATAGTATCCTCAGAGTTTTTGGTTACGCTATTGATTATATCAAATATGCTGTGAGCAAAGGGTTGTTTGCGGATTTACATCATGCGCAAGGCATCGGTTAACTGAATTTGCATGGCGAACATGCCGCCGATCATGAAAGCGAGCATTGCGCCGACAAACATGATGCCAACCGCAAACACCGTTTTCATTTGTTTTTGTACTGCCGCAATGCCTTCATCCAGCCATTCATTGCCAATGACCTTGAGAGCTTCATCAAAGCCGGCAAGGCTCGCGTATACCGACATATCATCGATAATTTCCCTGTCGGGAAACTCATAACCACTGCTTGCAAGGGCAGCGCCGACGTTCTGCCCTGAGCGCATCCCGCGCAGGCAGGCCCTGAGGCGGTCTTTAAGCCACGGGGAGGCTTGCTTCTCAAGCTCCGTCAATGCCATTTCAATTCGCATACCCGATTCAATCATGGCTGCAAAAGAAAGCAGCCATGAGGAGCCCTGCACAATTCGATAAATAGAGTAAGGTGCGTAGCGATCAAGTATGATGCGAACGCCACTCAGACGCTGGGTCCAGCGACTTAAAGAGTAGAAAAACAGAACGACGACTGCGACAAGTGAACCGATCATGTACAGCATGTAGGATTGAACGAACTCACTCATATCCACCAAAGAGCGAGCGAGGCCTACCCAGGGTTCACGCCCTTGTACGGCGGACGTAAACGCGGGGACAATTTGATAGCTGAACAGGGCGAGGGCACCAAAGGCGATCAAGACGAGAAAAGCGGGGTAGAGGGTGCCGCCGAGAACGGCGCCCTTAATTTTGCTTTTGGCTTCCATCACGCGGGCGCAGGCAGCAAGTGAGCGCTCCAGCTCCCCTGACTGTTCACCCCCCATAATGAGCATTCGCTCGTCCGTGCTGACCCAGCCTGAAATAGACTCAGAAAAATTAGCGCCATTGGCCAGGCGATGCGACCAGGTTTTCAGGGCGATGGTCATTTGGTGCTTACCTTGTCCCATAGCAACACGACGTTCGATCAAACTCTCGATTGCCTTAATAATGGGGACACCATTGTTGATCATTTTGGCTAGTTTCAACCACAACCTGCGGCGTTCATTGCCACTATGGCTGACCATGAAGCGTGCAAATTTTACATCAAAGCTATCTGAATTAGACATGATCCGCCGCACCGAATGAACCGACAAGCCCTTCACAAGAGTCGACGGCATGACTGATTTCTGAATGCTGAATCGTATGATCTTGCTCGATCATGCCCATGGTCAGTGGGCCTACCACTTCCTCTGCGGAGAAGGGGTCTGTCACCCCTTGGTTGATCTTGTCAATGCTGTGCTGCAGCATGGTGCGACCCTCTTGATCACCGAGCCAATAACTAATGGCACCAATGCGATCATGAGCACGGATATATTGCATCAGTCGCTGATCCGTAATAATGGTTTCAGCGACAACTGTGCGGCCAACAATGCCGGTGTGATTGCAATGTTCACAACCCCCACCAGTCACGAATACATTATCCAGTGCTGTGACGCTCATGATGCGCTTAAGATCG
>CEGF01002252.1_pt1 | contig 9918 bp, 7 predicted proteins | sample 306341 | NCBI WGS metagenome assembly CEGF01 (sample SAMEA2755655, study PRJEB7226) | microbial mat metagenome | biome: microbial mat; feature: hypersaline; material: grass silage | place: USA | collected 2014-02-19 | depth 0 m
GCCGCGCAGACTCCTAGGGTTCCGGCTGCACAGTTGCAGTGACTGGTCCGAGAGCACTCGACCTTTCAGTGAAGGGTTACACGGCGGGACAAAAGCCCGGGAGACTGAAGGCGTAATGCCGGGGGTACTCCGTGAGCAACCGACCGAACCGAACTGAGAGGTGCGCTATGAAGCGACTATCCATTCTCCTGCTCTGCCTGACGCTGTCCACGACAGCCTCCGCCCGTGACAGTTTCAAAGTGTGCTGGTCGATCTATGTTGGCTGGATGCCCTGGGCCTATGGTGCCGAACAGGGCATCGTTAAAAAGTGGGCCGACAAGTACGACATCGATATCGAAGTGGTCCAGATCAACGACTATATCGAGTCGATCAACCAGTACAGCGCAGGCGAGTTTGATGCCTGCACCATGACCAACATGGATGCCCTGACCATTCCGGCTGCCGGCGGTATCGACAGCACTGCCCTGGTGGTGGGGGACTTCTCCAACGGCAACGATGGCATCGTGCTCAAGGGCAAGGACTCTCTGGCCGAGATCAAGGGCCAGAGCGTTAACCTGGTCGAACTCAGTGTCTCCCACTATCTGCTGGCGCGTGGACTGGAAAGTGTGGGACTGAGCGAACGCGATATTCAGGTCGTCAATACCTCTGATGCTGACATGGTGGCCGTGTACGGCACACCGGATGTGACGGCGGTCGCCACCTGGAACCCGCTGCTGGGTGAAATCATGTCGATGCCGGACTCGCACAAGGTGTTCGACTCTTCTCTGATTCCGGGGGAAATCATCGATCTGCTGGTGGTGAATACCGAAACCCTTGAGCAAAATCCTGCCCTGGGCAAGGCCCTGACCGGCGCCTGGTATGAAATCATGGCCACCATGAGTGGTGATGATGAGGCAGCCACAGCCGCTAAAACCTACATGGCTCAGGCCTCGGGTACGGATTTGGCCGGATATGAAGCCCAGTTGGCCAGCACCGAGATGTTCTATACCCCATCCGCCGCACTGAGCCTCACCAACAGCCCCACGCTGGTAACCACCATGCAGCATGTGGCCGAATTCTCATTCGAGCACGGCCTGCTGGGTGAAGGCGCTCCGGATGCGACCTTTATCGGCATTGAAACCCCGGCCGGGGTTTACGGCGACAGCAACAACATCAAATTGCGCTTCAACCCGGCATACATGCAGATGGCGCTGGACGGCTCCCTCTGACTTCAAGCCCGGCAACGGGAGCCGTGGGCTCCCGTAAGGACTGACCATGAAACGACTGATCAACCAGACGCCCGCACCGGCAACACGCATGCTGTTTGGCCTGCTGCCATTTATTCTGCTGGTGATCGTCTACATCCTCGCATCCGATGCGCGCCTGGCTGAAAACCCGGGCGACAAGTTGCTGCCGAGTTTTGGCCAGATCGGTGATGCCATCCAGCGCATGGCATTTGAGCCAAGCAAACGCAGTGGTGAATACCTGCTTTGGGTCGATACGGCCAGCAGCCTTTCGCGTCTGGCCCTGGGTGTACTGATTGCAGCAACCCTTGGCCTGACTCTGGGGCTGTTGACCGGTGCCTTGCCGCTGGTGTCCGCCGCTGCCAGCCCCTTGTTGACCGTTGCATCACTGATTCCGCCACTGGCGATCCTGCCGGTGCTGTTCATTGTGTTCGGGCTGGGTGAGCTGTCCAAGGTGGCGCTGATCGCCATCGGGATTACCCCCTTTATCGCCCGGGATATTCAACGCAGGACGCTGGAAATTCCGCCTGAACAGCTGGTCAAGGCTCAAACCCTGGGGGCCAATACCAGTCAGATCATCTGCCGTGTGTTGCTGCCCCAGCTGATGCCTCGCCTGATCGACGCGGTACGCCTGTCACTGGGTGCCGGTTGGCTGTTCCTGATTGCGGCCGAAGCGATTGCCGCAACCGATGGGCTGGGCTATCGCATTTTTCTGGTACGCCGCTATATGGCGATGGATGTAATCCTGCCCTATGTGGCCTGGATTACGCTGCTGGCCTTCCTGATTGATTTGACCCTTGCATGGCTCAGTCGTCGCCTGTTCCCGTGGCAAGGCAAGGGAGCAATGTGATGATCGAAGCACGCAATGTTTGGAAACAGTACGGCAACAAGGTGGTGCTGGAGCGGATCAATCTGAGTGTCGAAGAGGGTGAATTTGTCACCCTGGTCGGGGCTTCGGGCTGTGGCAAAAGTACTTTTCTGAAAATGCTGCTGGGCACTGAGACACTTACCAGCGGCGAACTGACGCTGGATGGCAAGCCGATACCGGCTGAACCCGGCCCCGACCGTGGCATCGTGTTTCAACAGTATTCGGTTTTCCCGCACATGACTGTACTGGAAAACGTGATGGCCACCCGCGGCTTTGAGCGCCGCAGCCTGACAGGCTTGCTGTTCGGTGCCGCCCGGCGACAGGCGCGTGACGAGGCATTGGCAATGCTGAAGGAAGTGGGCCTGGAGCATGCCCAGGCACTCTATCCGGCGGAACTGTCCGGTGGTATGCGCCAGCGTCTGGCCATCGCTCAGGCACTGCTGGGCAAGCCGCGTATTCTGCTGCTGGACGAGCCGTTTGGTGCACTGGATCCGGGCATTCGGGCCGACATGCATGAGCTGGTACTGCGCCTTTGGCGCGAGTACAGGTTGACCGTGTTCATGGTGACCCATGATCTGAAAGAGGGGTTTTATCTGGGCACGCGTCTGTGGGTGTTCGACAAGACCCGGCATGACCCGCAGGCACCGGATGCCTACGGCGCCACCATCACCTATGACCTGCCGGTCGGGCAGATGGATAAAGGCACGTTGAACGAGATCGACCGCAATCTGACCCTCACTGCAAAGGAAACGGAAAAGTATTTATGAAAGCGATTGAATACACCACCGAGATCCCGGCAGGTGGCCACTGGTCTCTGCGCCTGCGCAAGGGCACGCTGATGCGCCTGACCGATGTCGAAGGCGGAGCCAATGTCGGCATGCTGTTCTACAACCCGGAAAACCTGCTGGAGCGCTACAACGCCCCCGATACACTCAAGTGCCAGCACACGTTCAAGCTGACGCACGGAAACTGTCTGTACTCCGATATGGGGCGTATTTTTGCCTCCATTGTTGATGACAGCCTGGGCTGGCATGAAACGGTGTGCGGCAACAGCCATGCCGAACAGGTCAGTGCCCGCTGGGGCCGGCGCGATTACCAGCATGATCGCAATGGCTGGCACCAGAACGGCTATGACGCTTTTCTGGTCGAGCTGGCCAAATATGGGCTGGGACGGGCTGATATGGCTGCCAATATCAACTGGTTCAGCAAGGTGGCCACCGACGCACAAGGGCAGATGATGCTTGCCGAGGGTCACAGCACCCCGGGCAGTCACGTCACGCTGCGCTTTGAGATGGACACACTGGTGCTGCTGCACACCTGCCCGCACCCACTGAATACCGCCGCCGAATATCCGAAAAAACCGATTCGGATAGAGCTGGGAGAGGCCGATCCGGTATGGGACGACGATTACTGTCTCAATTTCCGCCCGGAGAATCGTCGCGGTTTCCAGAATAACGCCCTGTACCACCTTGGCAAATGAGGAGACAACCATGCTGACTGAAAGTACACGCCAGCTGGAGCAGGCGGTTGCCCGTACCACCATCGATGCCGGGGATTACTACATCGGCTGCGTCAAGGCGGGCCAGACACTGAGAATTCTCGATCTGGAGGGTAACCAGGCCGCTGACACGCTGTTCTACAACGCGGCTGACCCGTCCGAGCGTTACAGCGCCATGGATACCATTCGCGAGCAGGGCAATGTCTACCTGACGACAGGCTCGGTACTGCGTTCCAACGAGAACCGTCCGATGCTGGAGATCGTCGCGGATACCTGTGGCCGCCACGATACCCTGGGCGGTGCCTGTGCCACCGAGAGCAACACCGTCCGTTACGATCTGGAAAAGCGTTGCATGCACGCCTGTCGCGACAGCTGGATGCTGGCCATTGCTGAACACCCGGAATATGGCATCGGCAAGCGCGATATCAGCCATAACATCAACTTCTTCATGAATGTGCCGGTGACCGAAGAGGGAGGCCTGACCTTTGCCGATGGTATCTCTGCGCCGGGCAAATATGTGGAGCTGACCGCATTGATGGACGTGGTGGTGCTGATCTCCAACTGTCCGCAGCTGAACAACCCCTGTAATGGCTATAACCCGACACCGGTCGAACTGCTGGTGTGGGACAACTGATTCACGCTTCAGCGGACGACCGCTGTCGTACGGAACACCACGGGACGGCCCGTGCCAGGATTCTGCCATGTTCAAAAAAGTTCTCATTGCCAACCGCGGTGCCATCGCGACCCGCATTATCCGTACCCTCAAGCATCTGGGTATTGGTTCGGTAGCCGTCTATGCCGACTGTGATGCCGACAGCCTGCATGTGCGCCATGCTGATGAAGCCTGGTGTCTGGGCGATGGCGGAGCAGCCGATACCTATCTGAACATGGATCGTCTGCTTGAGATTGCGGCCGAAAGCGGTGCCGAAGCGATCCATCCCGGTTATGGTTTTCTGAGTGAAAATGCCGCGTTTGTCGCGCGCTGTGAAGCGGCAGGTGTTGCCTTTATCGGCCCGACGGGTGAGCAGATGCAGGCCTTTGGTCTCAAGCACCGCGCGCGCGAACTGGCTCAGGCCGCCAATGTGCCGTTGCTGCCCGGTTCCGATCTGCTGAGCGATCTTGATGCTGCCCTGGCCGAAGCAGGTCGCATCGGCTACCCCGTGATGCTGAAAACCACGGCTGGTGGCGGTGGCATTGGCATGCAGCTGTGCCACAGCGAGGCGGAACTGTCGGGGGCGTTTGAATCGGTCAAGCGCCTCGGCGCCAACAATTTCGCCGACGATGGCGTGTTTCTGGAAAAATTCATCGCCCGCGCCCGTCATATTGAGGTGCAGGTGGTGGGGGATGGCAACGGCACTGCGCTGGCACTGGGTGAGCGCGACTGCTCCAGTCAGCGTCGCAACCAGAAAGTGGTCGAGGAGTGCCCGGCGCCCAACTTGCCGGAGGCACAGCGCCTGGCACTGCATCGCACCGCCGAGCAGCTGCTCGCCAGTGTGGGCTATCGCAACGCCGGCACCGTTGAATTCATTTACGATGCCGATACTTCAGCCTTCTATTTCCTTGAAGTGAATACTCGCCTGCAGGTTGAGCATGGCGTGACCGAAGAGGTGTATGGCATCGATCTGGTTGAGTGGATGCTGCAGATTGCGGCCGGACAGTCGCCTGATCTGGAAGCTGAACGCCAACGGCTGAAACCGTCCGGACATGCGATTCAGGTACGGCTTTACGCGGAAGATCCCTGGCGCGATTTCCAGCCCTGTGCGGGGCTGCTCAGTCATGTTGAGTTTCCGCAGGGCGAGGGCGTGCGGATTGATCACTGGATTGAGTCCGGCATTGAAGTGCCACCGTTTTTTGATCCCATGCTGGCCAAGGTGATCGTACATGCCGAGGATCGCGATGCGGCGCTGGCCAGGCTCCAGCAGACCCTGGATGCCACCGAGCTTTACGGCAGCGAGACCAACCTGGAATACCTGCGCGCTCTGAGTCGTGATCAACAGCTGCTGAGGGGTGAGGTGACGACCCGCTATCTGAACAGTTTTGCCTTCAAGCCTGCCCGCGTGGACGTAATTCAGGGCGGGACCCAAACCACGCTGCAGGATTTCCCCGGCCGTCAGGGGCACTGGGATGTGGGAGTCCCGCCATCCGGTCCATTTGACAGCCAGTCGTTCCGTTTGGGAAACCGTTTGCTGAACAACTCCACCGATGCCGCGGCACTGGAAATAACCCTGCAGGGCCCCACGCTCAGATTTGCCTCGGCGACCCAGATCGTGATCACCGGTGCCGCCATCGAGGCCAGGCTGGATGGCCAGCCAGTTGCGCTCTGGCAGGTGGTCGATGTCAGTGCCGGTCAAACCCTGCAGCTGGGGCGTATCCGAGATACTGGTGCCCGTGCCTACCTGTCGGTACGCGGCGGATTCCAGTGCCCGGCATATCTGGACTCCCGATCAACCTTCACCCTGGGGCAGTTTGGCGGTCACAATGGCCGTGCACTGCGCGCCGGGGATGTACTCAGACTGGATGCTGAAGCACGGCCTGCAGGCCCGCGAATGTTGCCTGAAAGCCTGCGCCCCGAAGTGACCAACCAGTGGCAACTGCGGGTGATCTATGGCCCGCACGGCGCCCCTGACTTCTTCACCGATGAGGATATCCGCACCTTCTTCAATACCGATTGGGAGATCCATTACAACTCCAGCCGCACAGGCGTACGCCTGATCGGTCCCAAGCCGCAATGGGCCCGTCGTGATGGCGGTGAGGCTGGGCTGCACCCGTCCAACATCCACGACAACGCCTATGCCTTTGGCAGTGTTGATTTCACCGGCGACATGCCGGTCATTCTGGGGCCGGACGGTCCTTCGCTGGGTGGTTTTGTCTGTCCCGCCACCGTCATCACGGCCGATCTGTGGAAGCTGGGTCAACTGCGTGCCGGTGATCGGGTGCGTTTTGTCCCGGTCAGTCTGGAGCAGGCGGTTGCGCTGGAGGCGGCGCAAACCGCATCGGTCGATACGCTTGAAGAGGTCGCCTGTGGCTGGCAGCCGGTAACGCCGCAAAGCCCGATACTGGCACGTCTGGATGCCGATACCTTTGGCGACGAGATTGTGTGTCGTGCTGCGGGCGATCACTTCCTGCTGGTGGAGTATGGCGAGCTGGAGCTGGATATTCGCCTGCGTTTTCGTGCCCATGCGCTGATGCAGTGGCTGCAGCAACACCCCGTTGCCGGACTGCGAGAGCTGACACCGGGCATTCGCTCGCTGCAGATCCATTTCGACTCACAGCAGCTGAGTCATGCCGAATTGCTGGCGCATATCGAACGAGGCGAGCGGGCACTTGCCGAGCAGCTGGCTGAGTTGAGCGTGCCGTCGCGTATCGTCCATATCCCGCTCTCCTGGGATGACGTGGCCTGCCGGCTGGCGATCGAGAAATATGACCAGTCGGTTCGCAAGAACGCACCCTGGTGCCCCAGCAACCTGGAGTTCATTCGGCGCATCAACGGGCTGGACAGCATCGACGAGGTAAAACGTGTTCTGTTCGATGCCTCCTATCTTGTGATGGGGCTGGGTGATGTCTATCTGGGGGCGCCGGTTGCGACCCCGATCGATCCGCGCCACCGCCTTGTGACCACCAAATACAACCCTGCGCGTACCTGGACGGCGGAAAATTCTGTGGGTATCGGTGGCTCCTACCTCTGCGTCTACGGCATGGAAGGTCCGGGTGGGTATCAGTTCGTCGGCCGTACGCTGCAGATGTGGAACCGCTACCGCCGTACCGCCGAGTTTGAGCAGCCCTGGCTGCTGCGCTTCTTTGACCAGATCCGCTTCTATGAAGTTAGCCATGAGGAGCTGCAGCAGATTCGGCGGGACTTCCCGCAGGGGCGTTACCCGCTGAAGATTGAGCAGAGCCGTTTCTCGCTGGCCGAATACGAACAGTTCATGGCGGATCACGCCGCTGAAATAGAGCAGTTCAAGCAACAGCGTAACCGCGCTTTTGAGCAGGAACTGGAGCGTTGGCATGCCGATGGTCAGTTCAACTTTGATTCAGAAGAAGTGGCAGCAGATGTTACGGAACATGACTGGCCCGAGGATGCCACCGTGGTCGACAGCCCGGTGTCCGGCAGCGTCTGGCAGACCGAGGTGCAGCCGGGGGACACGGTGAAGGCGGGGCAGGTGCTGATGATTCTGGAGTCGATGAAGATGGAAATCCCGATCCACGCGCCAATAGATGGCGTTGTCAGCCAGTTGTTGCTGGCCGCCGGCGGTCGGGTGGGTGCCGGGCAGGCATTGGTGGTGTTGGAAGATGAAGCAGCATTGGCTGCAATGGGGGTACAGGCATGAAAACCAATATGACCATTCGGGCGCTGCAGGCGGCCTATGCTGAAGGCAGTATCACACCGGCGCAGGTGATGGAGAGTATCCGCCAGCGTGCAACCGAGTACGAGGATCGCAATATCTGGGTTCATCTGCTCAGTGCCGAAGAGCAACAGCCCTGGCTGGAGGCACTGGCTGACAAGGATCCGGCCATCTGTCCACTCTGGGGTATCCCTTTTGTCATCAAGGACAACATCGATCTGGTCGGTATTCCGACCACGGCGGGGTGTCCCGAGTTTGCCTATACCCCCGAAACATCGGCACAGGTCGTGCAACAGTTGATCGATGCCGGTGCCATCCCGGTCGGGAAGGCCAACCTTGACCAGTTTGCCACTGGCCTGAATGGCACCCGTTCACCCTATGGTCCCTGTCATAACGCCTTTGATCCGGACTACATATCGGGTGGTTCCAGCTCCGGCTCGGCGGTGGCAGTGGCGCTGGGGCTGGCCAGCTTCAGTCTCGGTACCGATACGGCAGGCTCGGGACGCGTTCCGGCCTGCTTCAATAATCTGGTGGGTCTCAAGCCGACCAAGGGGTTGCTGTCATCGACCGGGCTGGTGCCGGCCTGCCGCTCGTTAGACTGCATCAGCATCTTTACGCTGGATACCGATGATGCCAACACGGTGCTTGCCTGTGCCGAGGGGTTTGATGCCCGTGACGGCTTCAGCCGGCATAACGGTTTTGCCAACAGCACTCGCCAGTATGGCCTCTGCAATGGCCCGTTGCGGATCGGCATACTGCCGCAGAAGCAGCTGAAATTCTTCGGTGATACTCGCTATGAGCAGGCGTATGCGGCGACGTTGGCCGCACTGGAAGATGCCGGTATCGAACTGGTCACCATCGACTATACGCCCTTTGATGAAGCCGCTCGGCTGCTGTACGAGGGCCCCTGGGTTGCCGAACGCTACATTGCCTGCGAGCCGCTGCTCAAATCACGGCCCGAAGCGATTCACCCGGTTGTACGTGCCATTGTTGAGCCGGGCAACGAGCCGCGAGCTACGGAACTGTTTCGCGCCCAGTATCGCCTGCAGGCGCTTCGTCTGGCCTGCCTTGAGCAGATGCAGGGGCTGGACTCCCTGCTGACACCAACTGCCGGGCGGCTGTTTCGCATTGACGAGATGCTGGCCGAGCCGATTCTGTACAACTCTCAGCTGGGCTATTACACCAATTTCATGAACCTGCTGGATATGACCTCGGTAGCCATCCCTACGGCGTTTACGACTCAGGGACTACCGTTCGGGGTGACCCTGGTGGGCGATCATTTCAGTGATCGTCGTTTGCTGTCGATTGCCAATCGAATAACTCGGATCTTGCCGCTGCCCCTGGGCGCACTGGGGGACGAGCCGTTGCCAACCGATGCTCCGGCCTGCGTATCGGGTGACTATACCGATCTGGTTGTGTGCGGTGCCCATCTTGAAGGGTTGCCACTGAACTGGCAGCTTACCGAGCGCGGTGCAAGGTTGAAACAGCGTACCGACAGCGCCGCGTCCTATCGCTTGTTTGCCCTTGCCGGTGGCCCTGTGCAGCGGCCAGGCATGGTGCGTGATGAACTCAATGGCCGCGCCATTGAGGTCGAAGTTTGGTCCGTGCCAACGGCAGAGCTGGGCAGCTTTGTGGCCGCGATTCCGGCGCCGCTGGGCATTGGCAAAGTTGAGCTGGCCGATGGCCGTTGGCTAAGTGGCTTTATCTGCGAGGCATCCGGATTGGCCGGTGCTGAAGAGATCACCGAGTATGGCAGTTGGAGACGCTGGTTGGCGATTCGTCAGGCATAATCGGTTTGTCCTTTTTATTGGTGCTGCGCCAGCCCGTCGTTGGCGCGCCCTGATTTGTGGCAGGGTGTTCAAGCTTGCCCCGCTTGGGAGCGGAACCGGACGGTTTTATGTTGTCATGGGATCAGGTGCGGTGCCTGTTACCGGATTATGCTCTGTAGTGGCCTGCTTGTTGCATCTGTTCTGTGTACGAATCACA
>CEGF01002695.1_pt1 | contig 9914 bp, 11 predicted proteins | sample 306341 | NCBI WGS metagenome assembly CEGF01 (sample SAMEA2755655, study PRJEB7226) | microbial mat metagenome | biome: microbial mat; feature: hypersaline; material: grass silage | place: USA | collected 2014-02-19 | depth 0 m
TTTTGGTCGGAGCGACAGGATTCGAACCTGCGACCTTTGCAACCCCATTGCAACGCGCTACCAAGCTGCGCCACGCTCCGCTGTCTTTATTGGCCGCTACATCTTTGCCTCAAGACGGTGCGTATACTAGCGGTTTCTTGGATAAATGAAAAGCCCTTATAGCGCTTTCTTTTCAAGTATTTGTCACACACCGCTATAAATCTCATCAGCCTTTATGGCTTGCGTTGATCAGCCTCAAGCAACAGATAGGCCATGGCGTCATATACACCGGGGGCCGTTACGATTAAATGGTCTGGATAAATGTCTTCTGGTACCGCTGGGGGTACAGGATATAAGTGCCCTACTCGCGCGCCGGCTTCCCGAGCAATAACCCAGCCTGCAACAAAATCCCAGGGCGAGACGCTTTCGTAATAAGCATCCAGGCGGCCGCAGGCGACATCGCACAAATCTAGTGCTGCTGCGCCATTGCGACGAACGTCCTGGCACTCAAATAACACGGCTTCCAACCGCTTCAAAAGCTGTTTACGCTCCTCTTTACGATAGGGGAAACCTGTGCCGACTAAGGTGTGCGCCAGTGAATCTGCACTGCTGGGCTGTATGGATTTGCCGTTGCAAAAAGCACCAGCACCTTCGGCAGCGCTAAAGGTCTCACCCAAAAACGGCGCATGCACAACGCCCACCTTGGCGACGCCCGCTTCCATCCAGCCAATGGAGACCGCTACATGGCGAAGCCCTTGAGCGAAATTAACCGTGCCATCGATGGGATCCACCACCCACAGTTTTGGCGCCGTTTCATGCAAAGCGCTCTCGGGGGCGAGCTCTTCACTCAGCCGCGCTTCTCCGGGGAAGTGCTCCTCCAGGCGCTGACTAATCAGCTTGTCCACGGCCACATCCACATCGGTGACCAGTTCGTTATCCTTTTTTAAACGCTGGGCAAAGTCCTGCTGCTCCCGCGCCTTGATTATCATCTGCCCCGCTTCTTCAGCAATAGCGATAGTAATTTCAAGACGCGCGGCTAGTGTGTGGTCGCTCATTGAATCTCCCTTTAGAACGCAATGCTGCTATGAGTCTCTACCATAAGCCGCCGAGATGTAATTTTCGAGTCAAACCGACTTCCAGCGGTAGTGGTTAGCGCAATACGTCCACCAAAACATCCACCACGATGCGCGTGGCGGCCTCAATTAGCACCACATCGGCACCAACACGCTCCCATTCATAGCCTGGGTATTGAGGCAACTGAGACGCTAAGGGGCCATCAAAACGCTTAGCGATACCCGGGGGTAAGGGTTTGCCACGCTCAAGGTTACGCTGAATACCTGGCGGCAACGATTCGGCTCGCGGCGCGTCATGTCGGCTTAGCAGTCGGCGTAGCTCACGTTCATTAATGCGTGGTAAATCAACCCGCTCATCACGGGAGTAACTAGGGCGGTTAGATTCATGCTGCTGGGGCTGGCCCTTATCACGGGCGCCGTGAGCCGGAGCATGGGCAGGTTGGGCAAAGGCTGCGCTATTGAGCAGCAATGCGCCAAGGGCGCTTATAGCAATCAGTTTGATGGGGTTCACTGTAAGCTCCTCGCTTAAGGTCAGAGCTTACAGTGTAAAGAACAAATGCGTAGGGAATGAGGAAATAAAACAGCCACTTCGATGAGCGGCTGAAAATAGCATTAAATCATTCAAGTTTATTCACTGGGGGGAGCGTCTTGGCAGCCACGCGGACGGATATTAGTTTCAATAGTGGCGAAACAATCCCAACTTCCATCATTGTCACGAACTACTCGCATCGTATTAGAATCATTTCCTCCAAAAGTTCCAAACGTATAAATAATGCTAGGGGTGTTGCCACCGATATTTGCATAAGTGACTTCATTACCACCAGATACAGAATCTTGATCAAAACCTACATATTCCTCAAAGGCATCACCACCAGTGAATTCCTCAGAAGGGTCAATTCCTGACGCTATTGCTGCATCAAAACCGGTTTGCAGTGATTTTAAAGTGGTGTAGGCAGAGGTTGCTTCAGCTCGCTGAATATAGGACTGGTACTGCGGCACCGCTACAGCCGACAGAACGCCAATAATAGCGATAACAATTAGCAGCTCAATCAGCGTAAAACCGCCTTGCTTGGGGTTCTGTGTATTAGGTTGTGCAGCATTCAGCATGAAGGCATCTCCTGTGGGGGAAGGGCAAGCCATTGTAAGGAAAGTGAATCCTTAAAAAGAATTAGAAAATATTAAGGTTACGTTAGCTTACGTGATCTTTTTTTACAACACGCTCTATTAACGTTATCGGCCCAGGCGGCTACCACTTTAGCGGATTAGGATTACCAGCCATTTAATGCCTGTAAACGCTAGTTTATGGTACAAGTAATACGCCTAAAACGATGTAAAACAGGTTTTTGAATGAGCCAGCCCCCTTTTGAGTCGACGTTAAGCCACGCCGCCGCGCGTGGTGGCCTGCGCGGCATTGCCCAGCGTTTGGTTAAGCACGGCTTGTTGACCGATGCCCAGGCCGCCACGGCGGAAACCACAGCGTCGGATCTGGAAATATCGTTACTTCAGCATGTGATCGAAAGTGGCCTGGTCGACCCTAAAAAAGCCACATTGGCGGCTGGCTGGGAGTATGGGCTGCCGGTCATAGATCTGGAAGCAGTCCGTCTGTCCGCGCTGCCTCCCGCCTCTGACTACCCTATCAAAGTGCTGCAGAGCCTTAACGTTCTGCCACTAGCCCGTCATGGCCATCGCCTAACGGTTGCAGTTCCCTACCCCGCCACTTTGACGCAACTGGATGAGTTGCAGTTTGCGACCGGCCTGAGTGTGGAAGGTATCCTCGCTCCCGTTGATCAAATCACGGTCGCGCTCAATAGCTACCTTGCTCAAAACGGGCGTGGCATGCTTGATCAGTTGGATGAGTTAGATGATGCGGTGAATTCAATGAGCGTTGTGCAGAATAACGATGGTAATGAAGTTCCGCTGGAAGAATCTTCTCAAAATAGTGAAGACGCGCCCATTGTTAAGTTCGTCAACAAAATACTCTTAGACGCGATTCGCCGGGGCGCCTCTGATATCCATTTTGAGCCTTACGAAACCCTCTATCGGGTGCGCTTTCGTATTGATGGAATGCTCATAGAAGTCGCGCGCCCCCCCTTTGCCATGCGCAATCGCATCGCGGCCCGCCTAAAAATTATGGCCCGACTGGATATATCGGAACGTCGCTTACCCCAGGACGGCTCGATAAAGTTAAAGCTTTCACGCACCCGCTCTCTCGATTTCCGGGTTAACTCACTACCAACAGTCTATGGCGAAAAGTTAGTGCTGCGGATATTAGATCCGACCGCAGCACAACTGGGTATAGAGCAACTGGGTTTTACCGACGACCAACGGGGCCATTATGAACATGCGTTAAAACAACCCCAGGGCATGATTTTGGTCACCGGCCCTACCGGCAGTGGTAAAACTGTTTCGTTATATACCGGCATTAATATCCTTAATAAAGTGGAACGCAATATTTGTACCGCTGAAGATCCGGTTGAGATCAAAGTCGCCGGTATCAATCAAGTGAACGTATTACCTAAGATCGGCCTCGATTTTGCCAGTGCACTAAGGGCGTTTTTACGCCAAGACCCGGATGTGGTGATGGTAGGCGAAATTCGTGACCTTGAAACCGCCGAAATTGCCGTTAAAGCAGCCCAGACAGGCCACCTGGTGCTCTCTACGGTGCATACCAACTCGGCAGCCGAAACGCTAACTCGACTGGCGAATATGGGCGTCTCTTCGTTTAACATCGCCAGCGCCGTTAGTTTGATTATTGCCCAGCGGCTGGCCCGCAAACTGTGTCAACACTGCAAAGAGCCCATTGACATTCCCCATGAGGCACTGCGCAAAGAGGGCTTTAGCAACGAAGAAATCCAACAGGCGACTATCTACAGGCCGGTAGGTTGCAAGCAGTGTACCCACGGCTATAAAGGGCGAATTGGCATTTATGAGGTAGTGCCGATTACCGAAGCGATGCGTCAGCTGATTATGCGCGATGCTAACGCATTAGATATCGATCAGCAGAGGCGCAAGGAGGGCTACCCAAGCCTGCACCGCAGTGGGTTACTGAAAGTCATGCAGGGCATTACCAGCCTGGAAGAGGTTAACCGAGTGAGCAAGGAGTAAGGCATGGCTAAAACGGCACGTCGACGCCAAACGCCCGCCATCAAGCTAGCGCGCTGGAAATGGAGTGGTAAAGGCCCACAGGATAGAGCGCTAAGCGGTGAGATGATTGGCCGCAGTAAAGCCGAAGTAGCCGCTGAACTCACCAAGCAGCATATCGTTATCGGCCGGATTAGTAAAAAAGGCAACCTCGGCGGCAGCGGCCGCATTAATCCCAACGATGTCATGGTCTTTGCACGTCAAATGGCCACCATGATTCGTGCTGGCATCCCGTTGCTGCAAGCACTTCAAGTAGTGGCAGAGAGTCTCAAGAAACCGGCTATGGTTGCCCTTGTTCAGCATATGATGAGCGATGTATCGTCAGGTGCCAGCTTCTCAGATGCATTGAACCGTCACCCCAAACACTTTGATCGACTGTTTGTTAACCTCGTTAGTGCTGGCGAGCAGTCCGGTGCGTTGGATCAAATGCTCGATAGAATTGCGACCTACAAAGAGAAGGTTGAGTCGCTGAAAGCGCGGGTTAAGAAAGCTCTTTGGTACCCCACCGCCGTTATGACGATTGGCATTGCAGTGACCATGTTGCTGTTAATTAAAGTGGTGCCTGAATTTGAAAGCATGTTCCAAAGCTTTGGCGCTGAACTCCCTGCATTAACCCAACTGACCGTGAACTTATCCGAGCTTGCCCAGCGTTATTGGCTAGCCGCGCTCGGCGCAGTGATGGCTGCCTTGCTTTTGCTCAAAATAAGCATTCAACGCTCGCCAAGCGTTGCTTACCGTATGCACGCACTGCTGCTTCGCTTGCCGATTCTTGGCGATATTATGCATAAATCTGCAATCGCTCGTTTTTCGCGTACATTAGCGACCACCTTTGCCTCGGGTGTACCACTTGTTGAAGGCTTAGACACCGCCGCCGGTGCCACAGGCAATAAAGTGTACGAACGCGCAGTGGTACAAACGCGCAAGGACGTCGCCACCGGGCAACAGCTACACTTCGCCATGCGGATGACCAACCGCTTTCCTCCCCTGGCGATTCAAATGGTCAGCATCGGTGAAGAGGCAGGGTCGCTTGATGCCATGCTCAATCGCGTGGCTGATTACTATGAAGAGGAAGTCGATAATAAGGTCGATGCCCTCACTTCGCTGATGGAACCGATTATTATCGTGGTACTGGGCGTGCTGGTCGGCGGCGTGGTGGTCTCTATGTACTTGCCCATCTTCGACTTGGGCTCTGCCCTCTAAACAAACCCAAGGAGCGACATGCACCACCCTCCCATCATCCTGTGGTTAATTGTGTTATTGATCGGGCTATGCCTGGGTAGCTTTTTGAATGTGGTGATTGCTCGCCTTCCGGTGATGCTTATGCGGGGCTGGCGTAATGAAGCCCGGGAAGCACTTGAGCTTAGCGCCGAGCACTCGCCGCGCTTTAACCTGGCCACTCCCGGCTCAATATGTCCACGCTGTGAAACCCCTATCGCATGGCACGATAACCTACCGTTAATTGGGTGGATAAAACGGCGCGGGCGCTGTGCCGCGTGCCAAACGCCTATTAGCCTTCAATACCCACTGGTAGAAATAGCCGGTGGCTTGTTGGCCGTCGCTGTGCTGGCACTCCACGGGCTTACGGCAGAATCGCTCTTCATTTACGGCGCCTGCTTAGTACTGTTAGTGCTCGCCGTCATCGACTTTCGCACCCAGCTACTGCCCGACGTAATTACCCTACCCTTACTTTGGGCAGGGTTACTGTTTCAGCTTCTTTTCCAGCCACTGATGCTGCCGAGTGCCGTTATCGGCGCCATGGTAGGCTATCTTTCCCTGTGGAGTTTTTATTGGCTATTCAAACTGGTCACCGGCAAAGAGGGAATGGGCTATGGCGACTTTAAGCTGCTCGCGGCGCTGGGCGCCTGGTTGGGATGGAGTTTTTTACCGCTGATGTTGATCCTTTCCGCAGGTATTGGCGCCATTCTTGGGCTAGCTGCCCAGGCCTGCTCACCTCGCCTACGTGGCGCACCGCTTCCCTTTGGCCCGTTTCTCGCCCTCGCGGGCTGGGTGGCCCTGTTAGTCGGTGATGAAATAATGGCAATGTATCTCAACCTGCTCATGTAAAACTGAACCATATAAAACTAAACCATATAAAACTAAACCATGTAAAAATGGTTCATGTAAAACCTGGTTATATACAATTTAGCTATTGAGGCAGTACATGATTATCGGATTAACGGGTGGCATTGGGTCGGGTAAATCGACCGTTGCTCGCGCCTTTGAAACACTCGGCGCCGCCTGGGTCGATGCCGATGATGTCGCCAGAGAAATCGTCTTGCCTGATGAGCCGGCCCTGTTAGCCATTCAACACCGCTTCGGTGATCAGATCATGCACCAGGATGGCACGCTTAACCGGGCCGCTCTGCGCGAGATCATTTTTAAAGATCCAGAACAACGGCAGTGGCTAGAATCGGTGACACATCCCCGCATAAGGGAGCGACTACTGCAGCACTTAGCGCGGCTCAAAGCCCAGGGGGCGCCTTATGTGCTGCTTGTGTCACCGTTGCTGTTTGAATCGGGTCAGCATGCACTCGTTCACCGCACGGTGGTTGTCGATGTGCCACAAGCACTACAATTATCGAGAACCCAGCAGCGTGATGGGGTGAGTGAAAGCCAGGTGCGTGCTATTCTCGCCGCCCAACTTTCCCGCGAACAACGGTTAGCAAAAGCAGACGACGTGATAGATAACAGCGGTGACCACGCCAGCATGATGGAACAAGTGGCACGGCTTGACGAACGCTACCGTCGGCAGCTTAACTACTGAGATATCGCGCCTGTTATCGCAATTGGAGTTTTTTATGGCTCGCCCTGCAAACGATTCCCCGCTAGAAGTTAATTGCCCGCAATGCGCTAAGCGCGTGCCCTGGCTACCAGAGAGCACTTATCGCCCCTTCTGCAGCAAACGCTGCCAACTACTAGATTTGGGCGCCTGGGCCGATGAGTCGCACCGCATAACGGGGGAGTCCGCCATGGATGAGGCCGATATAGAAACGCTCCTTGCGCAAGCCGACAAGGATGCGCCACTCACCTGAAGCACCCTATAACTGACCTAGCGAGCCCTTACACTACCCATGGCCGAAACAAACGCTCCCCCCTCATCGCCTTCGGCCTATCATGTGCTGCTCCCATTGGAGCAGCAGTTTGATCATCTACTGGAAACCATTGAAGCAGCCGTCTCGCTATACGAGCAGCAGCTACCGGCTACATGGGTCTTTAATCAAGCGACACCGCCTCGTGACTGGCTGCGTAGAGCCCTATTCGACATGTGGCATGAGCAGGATCAAGATGGCCGTGAGACGCGCAACTATATTGCCGTCGTTACCGCTAATGATGAACTGATGAGGGCGATTGATGCTGTCAATCAAGCCAAAGCCCATTTCAGCAACCTACTGCAACATATTAAACAGGCATTTCCACAGGCACTTAGCGATGCAAAAAGTCGCTTGCCGCAACGCCACCCTCACGTTGATGAAGCGTTACGTCGCAATGGACTTGCTCGCTTACATCTTAAGCAGAGCTGGCGGCAGCTACCTATCGCACAAGCGCCTGTCTCACGCGTTCGCTTTGCTTGGTACAGCAGTGGTCGCTCCATTAAACGCCTGTCGGTGCAAGAAGCTGAACTTAAGCTTTTGCAGCTTGATACCGATGCGCCGCATATTCGTATTCAGCTACGCAAACTAGCGGGCATCCCCAGCGGGGAAGTGCTTGCTCAGGTGCAAACGCAAGCCCCACTGATGCGGGCAAACCTGTTCTTTACCGAACCACTCGATGATGGGCATACACGGCGAGCACTGAATGCCGCCATGCCCATTTTTGTTCCTGACCATAATCAGCGACTGCCCCACATTAACCTACCTGCACCACAGCCCCCCACCACACGCACACGGGCCAGGCGACGCGATGAGAAACTAGAGCAGGATGTCTTTCTGCCGAGTTTGCGGATTTATCGCTACCGCTAGCATAAGGACACTTGCCAAGCCTGCTACGATGTTTTGCTAGTGCTAGCTGACAGGCACTATATCCTGCTGCCATACGCCATAGCCAAGCAGTACTTCGATCAGCTCGGCCAGGTCGTTATGATCCACGCCATACTCGCTCAACAGAGCTTCAAAGCGCTGTTTAAAAATACGCTCCCGCTCATGTTGCTGTTCTTTCTGCTGAGCTTCTTCATCTTCTTGTTCCAGTGCCGCAAGCGAGCGTACCGGCGGGCCTGTCGGTATATCAAAATCGCTTTCTGGATCATCTAATTGGCGTAAAGCCTGGGCAAAAGCATCGTCTAACTCACGAAACTTACGCAGCTTCTCACGCTCATCTATCGGCTTTTGAACCTTTTGATATTTCATCGATGTTTCATTTACACCTTGCTTGAAATGGTCGATATGACTGCCAATGTCGCTTTTTTTGGCAAAAACTGTGCACAAACGCGTAAAGGTAACGAGCAAACTTGCCTTTGCCACCCAGTTGCCAGCATAAAGGCATCATCATTAAGTATATGAGGGTAACCAGCACATTTATCAAACATGGCACAGTCAGCGACAACTCATTAAATCGATGCTTCGCATCAACATTACCTACAAGTAGCCTGAATAGAGACACGACTCTTATCTGTAGGCTGAATTTTTCCTTCAGCTAGGTTACCAACACTAACGCACTGGGAGAGTGCACTACAGGCGAGATAAGCACGACCTGTACGATTCACGCATGAGAGGCCAGATAATGTTCAACGCGATGACACGAGCTGAGATCTGGCTGCAGGATACACTCGATAAGTCACTCGGTATCGAAGACCTTGCTAATCACATAGGGTATTCGTCTTCTCAAGTCCGGCGCCAATTTCGGCAAAGCTTTCACATTTCACCTAGCGCTTATCGTGAAATAAGGCGACTGGAACGCGCGGCGGTGCTGCTTGCGCTTACTCCTCTCAATATAGCGCAAATTGCAATACGTTGCGGGTACCAAAACCACTCGTCTTTCTCACGGGCATTCCAACGTCGTTATCAGTACAGCCCGCGCAATTTCCGCCTAAAGCTGAAAACCACTTTCCATCGCCCAGTGCCACCTCATGGTTTTAACACGCGCATCGAAAAAGCCACGGGTCGCCAAATGATCCTGATGCGCCTCTACAAGGCTCCCGAGCATATTAAGGGGCTAGGAGATGAAAGCTATCACGCTATGCAGCTAGCGTGCTTACAGACGCGGCTACGGCGGTCTACGACCATCATCGCACTGCCCGACATACTCGCCGACAGAATTAATGCACTTAATAATGAATCTTTCCACTCTTACCGTACCGACATTGGTCTATACCTATCGGATACGGACAATGCACAAGACATTGCACTGCCTGTTCTTTATCGGCGGGTCGACATTCCTACTTATTACTACGCGAGCACCTGTTTTGATAGTTTAGCTGGCCTTTATGGAGCCTTGACGCATACCATCATGTATCTGCTCAACAGGCAGGATGTTTGGCACGTTAGCGGCCACCCTCCGCAGGTATTATGGAAAGCAAACCATTTAGAACTTCGCATCCCATTAATAGGTTAGTAATGGGGGTAACGGCACTGGAGTATAGCTGAAAGCGTATGGCAATAGAAAACCGGCATTCCTGTACAGAAATGCCGGTGATGAGATAGCTTAGTCTTCCATGCGCTCCAACCAGGACTCAACGGTTTCATCGCCGTACTGGTCTTTCCAGCTACGCAGTCCTTTATGGTTGCC
>CEGF01001912.1_pt1 | contig 9847 bp, 7 predicted proteins | sample 306341 | NCBI WGS metagenome assembly CEGF01 (sample SAMEA2755655, study PRJEB7226) | microbial mat metagenome | biome: microbial mat; feature: hypersaline; material: grass silage | place: USA | collected 2014-02-19 | depth 0 m
AGGACGCCACCACCTGCACGCCCTGTTCCGCCAGGAAAGCCGGCAAATCTTCATAGCCGGGTTCCAGCAGGATGGTCAGATTGCAGCGGTCGATCACGGTGACACCCAGCGTCCGTGCTTCCTGGACCAATCGCCGAAAGTGAGGACTCATTTCCGGCGCACCGCCGGTCAGATCCAGGGTCTCGATGTGTCCCCGCCGCAGCACCTCGATAACCAGGTCGGCGGTCTCCGCGGACATCATTTCCGTGCGCGTGGGACCCGCGTTCACGTGGCAATGCACGCAGCTCAGATTGCACCGATAGCCCAGATTCACCTGCAAGATGGTGGTCCGCCGCCGATGTAGCGCGGGGAAATCGGTGCCGCTGCGTACCAGTAACGCGCGACTGTCTCTCATGATCAGCTCCTGTCCGTTGTTCTACTGTAATGGACGCACGGATAAGGAAAACGTTACGTCAAAAGACACGACAAAGGCGAATTCGATACAGAAGAGGGGAAATGGCGCCCCGGAGACGATTTGAACGTCCGACCTAGCGCTTAGGAGGCGCTTGCTCTATCCAACTGAGCTACCGGGGCAGAAGAACGACATTGTACCGGCCTGAAGCGGTAGTGCCAGTAGCGGGGAGCAAGACTCTCTGTGGAGGCGCTTACTCACCCTCCGGGCACCGGCCACGCGGCGGTATCCGCGCGGCGTGAGGACGGCCGGCGCAGGGCGCCGGAAAGCCCCGCCCTCACCCAACTGAGCTACCGGAGCAGAAGAACGGCATTGTACCGGCCTGAACGGCTCGTGCCAGCCCATATGCCCATTCGCCGCAAAGCAGCGAATCCAGGAAGGCAACCATTGACATCTCATGCTTCCTCATTAAACATTCAATAAATCAATTGAATATTGTTCCATTAAGCAGGAACCACTGCCATGACCGAGATTTTCGAATTCGTCATCCGCACGCTGTTGATCGGCATCGGGGCCACGGCGATAGCGGATGGCTATGCCCTGGCCGCCCGGCGTTTGCTGGGTATTCCGGCGCCCAACTGGGGACTGGTGGGACGCTGGGTGGGGCATCTGCCTCGTGGTCGATGGATTCATGACAGCATCGCCAAAGCCCCGGCTGTCACCGGTGAAACCGCACTGGGGTGGCTTACCCACTATCTCATAGGCATTGGTTTCGCTGGGCTGCTGCTGGCACTGGCGGGGTTATCCTGGGCCAGGGAGCCATCCTTATGGCCGGCGCTGCTGTTCGGCGTGCTTACCGTGGCGGCACCTCTGTTGATTCTGCAGCCGGGCATGGGCGCTGGCGTGGCGGCGTCGAAAACACCGAACCCGAATCAGGCCCGTCTTCGCAGCCTGATCAATCACACCGTATTCGGTATCGGCCTGTTTCTCGCCGCCTGGCTGGGGGCTTTGATTCTATCCTCGCCATGACCACAGCCCGCCTCCGTGGATGACGTTTTACCTTTGTTGCCTTTACGCATCACGGTAGGCGATTCTAGGGTCAACAAGAACTGATCAAGGAAAGGATCCACTCATGAAAGCACTCAGCATCATCATTCTGATCCTGGATATTTTCGCCATCGTGAAAATCCTGCAATCCGGCGCCGAGGTACCACAAAAGGCCTTGTGGATCGCGCTGGTGGTCATCCTGCCGCTGCTTGGTCTGATTCTCTGGGCCCTGCTGGGACCGGGCTCTCCGGTGAAAAAATAACCAGGCCGGGGTCAACCCCCCAACCCCAGATTCAGCAACAGCTGGTTGTCACGGCTGAAAAGCCAGAACACCACGCTGGCCAGAGACACCATCTGGAACTGCATGTGCTGCCGCCGTCCCCGTAACCAGGCTTCTGGCCAGTGTTCGCGGATGGCGGCCACCTTCTCCATCAGAAACAACAACATCACGGCGACGATCATCAGTAGTGCGGCGATCAATGCCGGCACGAACGGCGTGGCGCTGGCCAGCAACCACAACAGCAATACCGCCGGCGTCAGCGTTGCCTCTCCCCTTTGAACCTCCGCCCCCAGATACAATCCCGAGGGCAGCAACAGGAAAATCGCCACCAGCAAGGGCACCAGTGGTAACCAGCCGTGCGCCACCGCCGGCGCCGGCAGCCAGATCCCGGTGGCCACCGCCACCACCAGCAGACCATGCAGGAATTGCAAACGAATCAGGGTAACCAGATGGGCGGGCAGTTCCGCATCCCGGGGCAGACGCATGAGGGCTCCTCTCAGTGCTCTCAGAGATAGGGTTCCAGCATATGGGCCAGGGCATTGCGCACATTGCGCCAGCCTGCCATGGCCTGGAAGTCGGCATCGTCCATGCGCCTGGCGCCGGCGATCCGGCCGTCGATCAGAGTGTTGACCTGTTCCGCCAGGGGACCATCGTAGCATTCCAGATCGAACTCGAAGTTCAGCCGCAAACTGCGCGCATCCCAGTTCCCCGAGCCAAGCTGTACCCAATGGCCGTCGACGGTCATCACCTTGCTATGATCGAACGGCGGAGCGGAAAGATACAGATGCGCGCCACCGCGCACCAGCCATTTCAGCGCGTGAATACTGGCCCACTGCACCAGACGCAGATTGTTCTTGCGCGGCACCACCAGCTCCACCTTGACCCCCTTCAGCAGCGCCAGTTGCAGAGCCGCCATCAAGGTCTGGTCAGGGACGAAATAAGGCGTGACGATACGGATCTCCCGTTCCGCCGAGCCGATGGCGGCGAACAGAGTCAGGCGACGCTTGTCGAAATCGGCATCCGGCCCGGCGCTGATGCCACGGGCGCGCACCGTTCCCGGCGCCTGCTGTCCCTGGTATTCCGCCGTCAGATTCTCGCCACAGGTGAACATCCAATCCGCCGCGAAGGTACGCAGCAGATGCGCCACCACCGGCCCTTCCAGACGGGCATGCAGGTCGTGGGTCCGGGCCGGCTCCCGCACATAGCCGGCACGCACATTCATGCCGCCGGTAAAGCCCAGGGTATGATCGACGATCATCAATTTACGGTGATTGCGCAGGTTCATGTAAGGCATGCGCCACGGCGCCACCGAGTGCAGGAACCGCTCCACCCGTACTCCGCCCTTGCGTAAACGGCGGGTCACCGAGGGCAAGGAGTACAAAGCGCCGACGCCATCCAGCAAGACTCTCACCTGCACGCCACGGGCGGCGGCCCGTGTCAGTGCCTCCACCAAGGGCTTGCCGGCCGCATCGTTGCCGAAGATATAGGTGGCCATGAAGACGCTGTGCTGTGCTTCATCCACCGCCTGTGCCATCAAATGCAGGGCCTCGCGGGCCTCATGCATGGTGACGCGATTGCCGGCGGTCAGAGGCAATCGCGTCAGGCGCCCCACCAACCGCGACAGCACACGCAATTGCGGTGCCTGCACCGTGTCCTCGGCAACCGATTCCGTGCTCTCCAGCGTATCGATGCCGCCGCCGGTAAGCTGCCGGGCACGGCGCTGGATACGATTGACCCCAAGCAACAAATACAGCAGAGCACCCAGAAACGGCACCAGCCAGACCAGGCCGGTCCAGGCCGCGGCGGCCCGGGCATCCCGTTTGTGCTGGGCCACATGCACGGTCACCCAGACCGCCAGCCCCACGCCCACCGGCGCGACGATCGCCAGCCAGAACGCCTCCAGCCAGGCGGAGGCCTGCTCCAGCCACAGCAAAGCCGTGTGTAAAAAGTCGCTCACGTCATCGCCTCGCTCGTAATTACCCCGGGCCGGGGCCGCAATCCCGGGGAAACATAGCATATTGACCGGCCCGGGGCTTGCGCCCGTGATTTTGCTCTTTTATTTTCAATAACTTACAATCGTCGTCCGTTTTTCACCCTCCGCGTCCAACAGGCGCACCGGGTCGGAATCTTCCACCCATTTGAAGTGCCATTATCGCCCGGTCATCCGTACCCGCGATCATCGGCAAACTCCAGGATCGGCCTCGCCGGTCACTCTGAAAGCAGAAACCTGCTGGTCCCTTGACCAGTGTACCGACGCGTTTGCGGCGTCGGCACGGCATGAGGAACACAAGCATGCAAGAAACCAACACCGTGATACCGCTGCGCGAGCATCACGACACCGACTTCGGCGAACCTCGTCGCTTCAAGGTGTATACCGCCCGCCAGTTGGACAAGATCGAGCCGCTCCAGCGGCTGGACGAGGAAGCCCGTTTCGCCATGGACGTGGTCGCCAGCGTCCTGCCCTTCCGGGTGAACGAGTATGTCATCGAGGAACTGATTGATTGGGACAAAGTCCCCGACGACCCGATCTATCAGCTCACTTTCCCGCAGAAGGATATGCTCGCGCCGGAACACTTCGAGCGGGTGGCCAACGCCATGCGAAGTGGCGACAAGGACACCCTGAACCAGGCCATCGCCGAAGTCCGCGAGGCGCTCAATCCACACCCCGCCGGACAGATGGAACACAATATTCCGGAAGTGGACGGCGAGCGCATCAATGGCCTGCAGCATAAGTATGATGAAACCGTGCTGTTCTTCCCCAGCCAGGGTCAGGTGTGCCACAGCTACTGTACTTTCTGCTTCCGCTGGGCCCAGTTCATCGGCGACAACGATCTCAAGATCGCGGCCAAGGAAGCGGGACAACTGAAGAAGTACATTCAGGCGCATCCGGAGATCACCGACGTGCTGATTACCGGCGGCGATCCGCTGGTGATGAAGACCAAGAACCTGCGCGCCCACATCGAACCGCTGCTGGAACTGGAACAACTGCGCACCATCCGCATCGGCTCCAAGGCGTTGACGTTCTGGCCATACCGTTTTGTTTCCGACAATGACGCCAACGACCTGCTGGACCTGTTCCGGGAAGTGACGGCGGCCGGCAAGCACCTGGCGCTGATGGCGCACTATAACCACTGGAAGGAACTGGAACCGTCCATCGCCCGGGAAGCGATCCGCCGGGTTCGTGCCACCGGTGCCCAGATCCGGGCCCAGGGGCCCCTGCTGGCGCACATCAACGACAACGCCGATGACTGGGCACGCCTGTGGCAAACCCAGGTGGAGCTGGGCGTGGTGCCCTACTACATGTTCGTGGAACGGGACACCGGAGCCCGTCACTATTTCGAAGTGCCGCTGGCCAAAGCCTGGCGGATTTACCGGGACGCCATGAAACAGGTATCCGGCCTGGCCCGCACCGCGCGCGGACCGAGCATGTCCAGCCATCCGGGCAAGGTGGAGATCCAGGGGGTAACGGAGATCCACGGCGAAAAGGTGTTCGTGCTGCGTTTCATCCAGGGCCGCAACCCGGACTGGGTGCAACGGCCTTTCTTCGCCAAATACAACGGCGAGGCCACCTGGCTGAACCATCTGGAACCGGCCTTCGGCGAAGAGAAATTCTTCTTCGAGGATGAACTGGCCGCGATGGAGAGCTGAGCCGCCCAAACATCGCGCAGAGTTGCCTTCCAGAGGCCGCTACAACGCCACTGTGGGAGCTTGCCTGCAAGCGAATTGGGCTTCCGGGCCCCAAAGATTCGCTTGCAGGCAAGCTCCCACAGCGGCTTCGTGGCCCCTTCCATACCAACGATCGATGTTATGGGAGGCAGAAAGGCCTTTGTACAGACCTGTCGCGATATTGTTTCGTCGACAACCAACGAGATCAGTCTGTCACAACAACGCCGCCAGCCGCGCCAGACCTTTTTCCACCCGATTGTCCCAACGCACCGCGCAGTTCAACCGCAAGCAGGACGAGAACTTGTTGCCGGTGGAGAACAATGATCCCGGCGCGAAACTCACCCCCTCCTGCAAGGCCTGTTCCGCCAGCACCGTGGTATCGATCTGCCCGGGCAGTTCCACCCACAGTACGAACCCACCCGCCGGACGGCTGATCCGGGTCCCATCCGGAAACAACTGCTCCACCCGCGATGTCATTCGCGCCACCGCCTTGGCGTGTTCGCCGCGCAGCTGCCGCAGGAAGCGGTCGTAATGGCCCCGCTCCAGATAGCGCGCCATCGCCAGTTGCGAGGCCGTCGCCACCGATACCGTATTGATGAACTGCAGATACTCGGCGCGCCGCTGCTGACCGCCAGGCACCAGCCAGCCCACCCGCAGCCCCGCGGACAGTGTCTTCGAAGACGACGCACAATAGTAAACCAGCCCGTCCCGGTCCCAGCTTTTCACCGGCCGCGGGCGCGGCCCGAACAGCGGCAGATCACCGTAAATATCGTCTTCCACCAGAGGCACGCGATGTTGGCTCAACAATGACAGCAACGCTTGCTTGTCCTGATCGGAAAGACACGATCCCAAAGGATTGGCGAAGTTGGTGACCAACACGCAGGCTTTCACCGGCCAGCGCTCCAGCGCCACGGCCAACGCCTCCAGGGAAATCCCCTGCCGCGGGTCGGAAGGAATCTCGAGTGCTTTCAGTCCCAGCGATTCCAGCACCTGCAGCAGCCCGTAATAGGTGGGCGATTCCACCACCACCGTATCACCGGGTTTGGTCAGCAGCTTCAGTGCGATGGTCACCGCCTCCTGGCAACTGTTGGTGATCAGCACCTGGTCCGGCGACACCGGACATTGCAGCGCCACCAGACGACGGGCAATGGCCTGACGCAGTTCCAGGGCGCCCGGAGGAAATTCATACCCGACACAACGGCGCCGCTGCTCCCGCAGTACCGAATGGAAGGCCCGCTCGATCGCCGTTACCGGCATGAAATCCGGATCCGGCACCGCCGCCCCGAAATTCACCAGCGACGGATCATTGACCGCCTGAATCAGCTCCAGCACCCGGTCCTGGCCACTCACCGCCCTGGGCCGGGTAGTGGCGCGACGCATTCGCGGCGCATCGAAACGGGCCGGCGGCCGCGACACGTAATAACCGGATCGGGGGCGCGCCTCCAGCACACCACGCTGTTCCAGTTCACGGCAGGCGCTCACCGCCGTGGCCACGCTGACATTATGCTGATGACTCAATCTGCGCACCCCCGGGAGGCGCTGGCCAACGTCGTAGACACGCTTTTCAATCAGCGCCTGCAACTGGTCGGCCAGTTGGTGATAAAGGGTCATGCCAGCGTTCTCCATTTCAGGCGACGTGCTCAGGCAGTTCACATCACTGGCACAGATGGCCCAGACCAAAACTGTACCGGTTCAAATTGATTTTTTTATATCTGTACCCCCCACCCCGCGCAAGCTTAATCTGGCCGTCCTTAGAGCCTGTTTAAGAAGGTCACATGGGATATTGGGAAACATTACTGCCCCTGGCCGGATTCGTGACGGTGATGACCGGCACCCCCGGCCCCAACAATCTGATGCTGATGGCCTCCGGCGCCAACGCCGGATTCCGCCGCTCGCTGCCGCATATCATGGGCATTCTGGTTGGCTGTCAGATTCTGCTGTTGTGCGTGGCACTGGGGCTGGGGCAACTGCTGACCCGCTTTCCGCAGCTGTCGCTGACACTGCGCGTTCTCGGCCTGCTGTTTTTGCTCTATCTGGCCTGGCAGTTGGTACGGCACCGTCATACGCCTCTGCGTGGCGATCACCGCGGCGCGCCACTGACGTTCTGGAAGGCCGCCCTGTTCCAATGGGTCAATCCCAAAGCCTGGATGATGATGGTCACCGCCGTGGCCACCTATACCGATCCGGTGCATTTCTCCGCCAGCCTGACGCTGGTGGCATTGTGTTTCTTCTTTCTCGGACTGCCGCTGATTTCACTGTGGAATCTTGGTGGCGTGGCCCTACAGGGCTGGTTGCAACACGGGCGGAGACTGGGCCGCTTCAATCTGGCCATGGCGGCCTTGCTGTTGCTGTCGCTCTACCCCACTTTCATGTCGTGATGCCAAGGCCCGCCGCCTGACGTACACTGGCCTGATCGTCGAATCAGTCCTGGGAACCTGGCATGCAAAACGGCCTGATGGTGCTGCACAGCAACCGTCTGGAAACGCTGACCGATCTGCTTATCGAGTGGCTGGGACGCTATCCGCTGGCGCCGCTGGAAACGGAAACGGTGCTGGTGCAATCCAACGGCATGGCGCAATGGCTCAAGCTCAAACTGGCCGCGCCCGACGCTCTCGGCATCGCCGCCGGCACCCGCTTTCAAATGCCCGCCCGCTTTCTTTGGAGCGCCTACCGCACCGTGCTCGGCGAAGATCGGGTGCCGCGCACCTCACCGTTCGATAAGTCGAGACTGCTGTGGCGGCTCTACCGGCTGCTGCCGATATTACTGGATGATGATCGCTTCGGCCCGTTGCGTCATTTTCTGGCCGACGACACCGACGGCCGCAAACGCCACCAACTGGCGGAACGATTGGCCGACCTGTACGACGCTTATCAGGTCTACCGGGCGGACTGGCTGGCGGACTGGGAACAGGGAGAGGATCGATTGCGGCGTTCCGATGAACGGGCGCTGTTCGATGACTTTCCGGAAAGCCAGTGCTGGCAGGCACATCTGTGGCGAGCGTTACTGGCGGACATGAACGAAACGCAAACCGCTCTCAGCCGCAGCGCCATTCACAATGCCTTCGTTTCCGCTCTGCGCAACGGCGAGTGTCAGCCGGGGTTGCCGCGCCGGTTGGTGATTTTCGGTATCAGCGCCCTGCCGCAACAAGGATTGGAGGCACTGGCGGCCCTCAGCAGCCATTGTCAGATCCTGATGTTGGTACAGAATCCCTGCCGCCATTACTGGGCGGATATCGTCGAGGACCGGCATCTGCTGCGCCGGCAGTTGGAGCATCGCAAACGGCATCTGACCGCCCTGCCGGAAAATCGCGTCAACCCGCTGCTCGCCGCCTGGGGCAAACAGGGCCGGGACTTTATCGGTTTGCTTTACGACCACGACGATCCAGACAGCTACCGCGCCGCCTTCCACAATCAAATCGATCTGTTCGAAGACAGCGAGCCGGAGACGCTGCTGCAACAATTGCAGCACGACATTCTCGAACTGGAACCACTGCCCGAACGCGACCAGCGCCCTACTCTGCGGGCGGACGACTCACTGCAATTCCGCATCGCCCACAGCGCCCAGCGGGAAGTGGAGATTCTTCAGGACGCACTGCTGGAAAGGTTCGCACACGACCCGGACCTCAAGCCGCGCGACGTCATCGTCATGGTGCCAGACATCGAGGCCTACGCGCCGCACATCGATGCCGTGTTCGGCCGCCTGGATCCCGGCGATCCCCGCTACCTGCCCTATACGCTCAGCGACCGCAGCGCCGGCGCCGCCTCGCCCCTGGCCCAGGCGGTGGAGGCGGTATTGCATCTGCCGCAATGGCGCTTCACTGCTTCGGATATTCTCGATCTGCTCGACGTGCCGGCCGTGCGCCGCCGCTTCGGCATCGAAGAGAGCGCCTTGCCGCAACTGACGCAATGGATCGAACAGGCCCGCATTCGCTGGGGGCTGGACGCGGAACAACGGCACAGTCTCGACGTTCCCGGCTTCGAACAAAACAGCTGGGCGTTTGGTTTGAAACGGATGCTGGCCGGCTATCTGCTCGGCGACGCCCCGGCCTGGCGCGGCATCGAGCCGCTTGACGAGGTGGCGGGCCTGGGCGCGGAACTGGCCGGCCGGCTGGCGCGTCTGCTGGACACCCTGCAACGGCATTGGCGGGCGATGCGCGAACCCGCCGACGTTCAACAATGGCAGGCCCGTTTCACCGCCCTGCTGGACGATCTGTTCGCACCGGACAGTGCCGAGGACCAAGCCCTGGATGCCGGTCTGAGGGACGCCCTCAGTGATTGGCTGGCGGCCTGCGAGGAAGCGGACTTCGCCGGCCCCCTGCCGCTGACCGTGGCGCGCCGGCCGCTGCTGGATGCGCTTAACGCCGAGAGTCTGTCACAGCGCTTCATGGCCGGGCGCATCAATTTCTGTACGCTGATGCCGATGCGGGCCATCCCCTTCCGGCACGTCTGCCTGCTGGGCATGA
>CEGF01000847.1_pt1 | contig 9842 bp, 9 predicted proteins | sample 306341 | NCBI WGS metagenome assembly CEGF01 (sample SAMEA2755655, study PRJEB7226) | microbial mat metagenome | biome: microbial mat; feature: hypersaline; material: grass silage | place: USA | collected 2014-02-19 | depth 0 m
GCCGCTAACAAAGTGGTTGAGATCATTGCACGGCCGGAGACGCTGGCGAACGTCAATGCCATGGGGATGAGACTGCAGAGCGGCCTTGAAGCGGCGCTCGGCGCATCGCCCCATGTGGGTGATATTCGCGGCAGGGGTTTGTTTCGCGGTATCGAGATTGTAGCGGACAGAGAAAGCAAAACGCCTTTCGATCCGGCTCGCAGGCTTCACGCCAAGATCAAGCGGCAGGCCATGGCGCGTGGCCTGATCAGCTACCCGATGGGCGGTACCATTGATGGCATTCACGGCGACCACATCTTGCTGGCACCGCCCTATATCATTGCGCCTGACGAAGTCGATTTGATCATTGAGCGTATTGCCGAGGCCATCGACGCCGCCATCGCAGAGTAATAAAACAGCTATCTCAAACCGCTCTGACTGGAGCTAAGCCATGACAACTCCCATGACACCATCTCCCTGCCCGCCTATTTCCGACCTCGATTGGCCTGAGGAGATCACTGATTTACGAGAGGGCTTTGCTGGCGCACTCAACGTTTATCGCACCATGGCTCACCACCCGGCCTTGCTTGAGGCGTGGGCGCCCTTGCGCCAACACGTGGTTAAAGAGAATGCGTTAGGCCCGGAGCTGACCGAAGTGGTGATTTTACGTGCGGGTCTGCGTATGGGTTCCGCCTACGAGTGGGCGCATCATGTTAGTCGTGCACTCGCCCTGGGGTTCTCCGAACAGCGGATCAATGCCATTCGCGGCAACCCTGAAGGCGTTGACGGTTTGATCGTTAGCGCCGTGGATGCGCTATTCGATAAGCGCATGCTGGCTAAGGAGCAGGAAGCAGAGCTTGCCGAGGCGATCGGGCGCACGGCGGTGATCGACCTGATCGCCATGGTGGGTTTCTATTCGGTGCTAGGCTATCTACTGAAAACCTACGACACGCCGATAGACGACACTATTCAACAAGAAGCGCAACAAAAGCCGACGCTGTTTTCAATAGCGCCGGGGGCCACCTCATAAACCAGCAGTGCTAACGGTTACCCCTTTTAAAGGGCTCTACGTCACTCAGTGTGGAATTAACTCTGCCAGCCTGATGGTAGCTCCCGTGGGAGGGAGCTTCAGCTCGCGATTGCTTATGCTTCCAATCCGATAATACCGGGGTGCCTACGGCACCCTTCGTCGAAGTGTCGAACCATCGCTGAAGCGCCCTCCCACAACAGATAGTTGGCTTAGTGGTTACAATCAGAATTATGAGACTTAAAATGGTCGATTAATATTAAATCCACATTAGATGACGAATAACCTTACAAAGCGGGTTACGTTAGTTGCTTAACCAGTACCTTCGACTTACGGGCGTGATTGTAGGTTTCGCGTTTCAGCGGGGGCAAGTCTTCCAGGCTGGCTGCGCGGAAACCGTGCTCCACAAACCAGTGGGCGGTGTGGGTGGTCAGCACGAAGATTTCCGTTAAGCCGCGCTGGCGGGCGCGGCGCTCCATGGCCTCCACCAGGCGCTCGCCCCGCTCGCCGCCACGGTAGCTGTCGTGCACTGCTACGCAGGCGAGTTCGGCAATGCTAGTGTCCGTAAATACATGAAGCGCGGCGCAGCCAATCACCATGCCGTCGCGTTCGATCACCATGTAGTCATCGATTTCATGCTCCAGGCGCTCCCGGGAGCGCGCCACCAGCATGCCCCGGCGCTCTAACGGTTCTAACAGCTCAAGCAGGCCAGCTACGTCGTTTAAGGTAGCCGGGCGCAGCTGCTCGTAGCGGTGCTGGGTAATCATGGTGCCCACGCCATCGCGAGTGAATAGCTCACCCAGCAGCGCATCGTGGTTGCGCCAGGAGAGCAGGTGCGTGCGCGCCACGCCTTCCCTAGCGGCGGTGCAGGCGGCCTGTAAGTGGCGGGCCAGCTCGCTGCCTGGAACGGCATGGGTTAAACGCGGCTCGGCTTCCGCTGGGGAGAGCTGGCGCAGCAGCGCGCCCTGCTCATCTTCCAAACCTTCGGATTCACCGAGCAAAATCAGCTTGTCGGCTTTCAGCGCCACGGCAGCATGCTGCGCAACTTCGGAGGCGTCCAAATCGAACACCTCACCGGTACTGGAGAACCCCAGCGGCGGCAGCAGCACCAGCGAGCCTTTTTCCAGCAGGCCTTCAATGGCGCTGGCACGCACCCGCCGCACTTCACCGCTGTGGTCGAAATCGACCCCTTCCCTAACGCCCAGGGGCTTGGCGGTGACCAGGTTGCCAGAAATCACGCTGAGCTCTACGCCGTGCAGCGGCGTGCTGGGCAGGCCCAGCGAAAGCCGCGCTTCCAACCATAGCCGCTGATGGGCGGCGACCTGCTCCACATGGGCCATCACCGCACGGTCGGCGACCCAGCGGCCATCGATACGCGTGGGCTCTACGCCTGCGGTCGTTAGCGCTTCATGCACCTGGGGGCGAATGCCGAATACGACGACCAAGCGAACACCCAGGGTATGCAGCAGCGCTAAATCCTGAATCAGCTGCTCCCCTCGGCCAGACGCCATCGCTTCGCCTTCAATTAAGATGACAAAGGTTCGCCCCCGGTGGGCATTAATGTAGGGGGAAGCGTTACGGAACCAATCAACAAAGGGGAAGCGCGTATCCAAGGGCCGCTCTCCGGCAGCAGGTGAAAGAAAAACCCGACGTTTTACATAGCCAACCGGGTTACTTTACCAGAGCACAAAAAACAGCGGCACCTCCTAATGCAAATCTGCTCAATCTAATGCAGATAAACATGAAGATGCCGCTGTGATGGTATCGCTTAACGGTGTCTAAAAGCGTTCGAGCCTAAATTTAGCCGAACATGCCTTTGAACATAAAGAAGAACAGAATCGCGAGACCTGCCCCTGCGGGCAGCGTAATCAGCCACGACATCGCAATGGTGCCAATAACCCGCAGGTTGAGGGCCGCCATACCGCGCGCTAAACCAACCCCCAGCACTGCACCGACCAGGGTATGCGTGGTCGAAATGGGCAAGCCGGTACCCGAGGCCAGAACGACCGTGGTGGCAGCCGCCAGCGTGGCGGCGAAACCACGGCTAGGCGTCAATTCAGTAATACCGGTACCCACCGTAGCAATGACTTTGTGGCCGTAGGTAACGAGTCCAACCACGATACCACCACCGCCCAGCACCAGCACCCACCAGGGCACAAGGGCGGCGCTATCGATAACGCCGTCACTACGCACAACGCTGATAACGGCGGCCAGCGGGCCCACCGCATTGGCTACGTCGTTGGAACCGTGGGCAAACGCCATGGCACAGGCGGTAAAGATCATCAATACGCCGAACACTCGTTCGACGTTGGCATAGCCAAAATGGTCGCTGGCGTTTTGCTCAAACCGGATACGCCGCTGCATCACTATGCCTAACCCCATGATCCCAATACCGATGACGATGGAGAGCAGCAGGCTCTGACCAAAGCTGAGATCCAGACCGACATGGGACAAGCCTTTGGTCAGCGTGACCATCGAAACAATAAAGCCAACCAGGAAGACATAACCAGGCACATAGCGTTTGGCGGCAGCAAAAGGATCGTTGTTTTCAAATATCAGGTGGTGAACCGATTTAAACAGTACAAAGCCAATAGTACCGGCGAGTAGCGGCGATATTAACCAACTGGAGGCAATTTGGCCCACCTTGCCCCAAGCAACAGCTTCAACCCCTAACCCCACGGCACCAAAACCGACGATAGCACCAACGATGGAGTGGGTAGTAGAAACCGGCCAGCCTCGCGCTGAAGCAACCAGCAACCAGATGGCAGCCGCGAGTAGCGCGGAAAGCATGCCGTAAACCAGTAACTGAGGATTGTCTTCCAACAATACGGGATCCAGCATACCGCCGCGAATAGTCGCGGTCACTTCGCCACCCGCCAACCAAGCACCAAGGAATTCAAAGATAACCGCGATTAGAATCGCTTGTTTGATGGTGATCGCTTTCGACCCCACCGAGGTTCCCATGGCATTGGCTACGTCGTTCGCACCAACGCCCCAGGCCATAAAGAAGCCAAACAAGCAGGCCAGGATGATAAAAATTTCACCGTGCTGGGCAATAATCAGCATGAGAGTCCCCTTAGCGGGCAGTCAGGATCTGCAGACGGCTACCCACTCGCTCAGCGCGATCGGATAGTTCGCCAACCCATTCGATGATCTTGTAAAGAAAGATCACATCCACCGGCGGTAGCTGGCTTTCAAGCGCGAAAAGCTGGCGACGAATGGTGATCTGTTGGTCATCGGCTTGGTGTTCGAGGGTGTGCAGTTCACGGATCATCTTCTGCATCACGTCAGAGACGTTTTTGCCAAAGCCGGACTCCAGTAGATCCTTGAGCTCTTCCAGCGCTTGGCGCGCTTGCGCCACACAGGCAACGCTGGTGCTGATGTAGTTGCGCATTGGCTCAGCCAACTCATCCGGCACGCGCATTTTACGCCCCAGCATAATGCCGGTAATGTCGCGCACTTTATTGGCGATTTTGTCCTGTACGCTAATCAGATCGAGTAGGTCAGAGCGGGAGACGGGCAAAAACATGGTGTTGGGCAGATTCAACCGCAGCTCTGTTTTCAGCGTATCGGCGTCATGCTCTAAACGGGTGACGTTTTCGCGCAGCTTAGCCGCTGCGTCCCAGTCATCAGTTAGGGTTGCTTCAAAAAACGGCAACAGCTGATCGGCGCACTCATTGGCCTTGACGATATGCGCCAATAGCGGCTGGAATGGCGAGCGGCCAAACATCGAAGAAAAAGGATTGGAGGTAACCATAATGCCTTTTAGCCTATTTTCGGGGAGCCGGGAAATGGCGGCGCCAGTATAAAGAGTGCGCTCGCCGCCGTCATGAAAAGTTCACAAATGTAATCAAATATTCATTTAAATGTCACGATAACGAGGTGGCTAGCGTCATGAAACATCTAACTCCCATGGAAGTGGAACTGAAACTTGCCCTTGCTCCTCAAGGGCCTGCGACGCTTCTACAACACCCCCATCTCGCTTCTCATCCCGCGCGTAAGCAGTCGCTGACCAACACCTATTTTGATACCCCCCAGGGCGATTTGGCCAAGGCACGCATTGCGCTGCGCCTGCGTCAGGTAGATGGTCAGGTGCTGCAAACAGTGAAAACCGCGGGGCAAGGGGGTGGCGGACTCTCGCAACGCCAGGAGTGGGAGTGGCAGGTGGCAGGCCCCGAGTTGGATCTCGCCTCGCTTGCCGAGCTACCTCCTTTTCAAGGTGAGCTTAGCGGTGTGTTAGATGACCTCGTTCCCCAGCTCAGCACTGATTTCACACGGCGCAGCTGGCAGCTAAAAGCGGGTGGACAAGGCCAAGAGAGCCAAATCGAGCTGGTGTTGGATGAAGGCGAGATTATTAGCGGAGAGTACCGGACGCCGATTTGCGAAGCAGAGCTGGAATTAAAAGGCGGCGAGCCGGAAGCACTCTGGGAGTTAGCGTTAACCCTTGCTGAGCAGGTGCCGCTGCGGCCTTCGGACAGCAGCAAGGCATCCCGTGGCAATGCCCTTAGCACCCAACACTGGCCGCTCCCCGAAGCGCACTCGCCGGCGGAGTGGCTGCACCGTGCCACGCTGGCGCTAGACGCCTACCATGATAGCCAACAGGCCAGCTTTCTTAGCGATGCCCGGCAGGCGTTGAGTACCCTCGCTGGCCACTCCGATCTGGATGACACTGCCCGCGGCTATGCGCAGTCGCTTTCCGACGGGCTCGATGAGTTCGGCCAGCCCAACACAGCCTACGGTCAAGCGGCGTTGGCACTCGCCCATCGCTTGGCGTACCAAACCGCGCTACGCTGACGCTTAACGCGCTATTGAGAACGACATTGAGGCTCACTTCAGGATGATGCAATGAATTTAAACTTAACCCCTGGCGCGGAAGGCCTGCGCGCCCGCCTGTTCCATATCATATTTGAGTCTGACACGCCGGGGGCTAAAGCCTTTGACATCGCCTTGATAGTGGCGATTTTGATGAGCGTTGCGGTCATTATGCTGGGCAGCATTGAGATTTATGCCGAGCGCTACGGTGAGCTTTTCTTCTATCTTGAGTGGATCTTCACGCTACTGTTCAGCATTGAGCTGATCTTGCGCATTTACTGCCTGGAAAAACCGACCCTTTATTTAAAAAGCTTTTACGGAATCGTCGACTTGATCGCCGTGCTACCCACTTGGCTGGTATTGCTTGTTCCAGGCGCTCATGGGCTGGTTATTGTTCGATTACTGCGCGTGCTGCGTATTTTCCGCATTCTGCGCCTGATGGAGTTTGTCGGCGAAGCACGACTGCTGATGGATGCACTCAAGCGGAGTCTGCATCAAATTCTGCTGTTTTTTAGCGCCATTTTGATGGTCATCACGCTTTTCGCGGCGCTTATGTACACCATTGAGTCCCCAGAATCTGGCTTTACCAGCATTCCCATGTCGATGTACTGGGCTATCGTCAGCATGACTACCGTCGGCTACGGCGACATTGTGCCCGCTACCCCATTGGGCAAATCCATTACAGTGATTCTGATGCTGCTGGGCTACTCAATCATTGCCGTGCCTACCGGGGTCTTCTCCGCTCAGGTGATTCGCTCGATTCGTGAAGAGCGTTACTCCGAAGAAGCCTGCCCCGGCTGCGGACACGAACGCCATGAAAAACGCGCCCGTTACTGTCTGCGTTGCGGCACCTGGCTAGACGAAGACAGCGAAGACCCTCGCAAGAAAGAAGAGGACAAGACCGAAGAGGCTGAACAAAATACTCATGACCCGGACGCAGACAAAAACGCGCCCCAAGACAGCTAAATCGGGGCGCGCAGCGTTTATTTAATACGGGGTGGGGTGATTATCTAACCGATCACTCCACTTCGTGCGGGGCATCCCAGGCGTCTAACTCAGCCTCGCTCCAGGCGCCGTAGGTAGCGTTGGGGAAGACGATCCAGTCATTGCCGAAACGTTCGGCATTCTCCTCAATAAGCGCATGCTGCTGTTCAAGGTCGGCGCCCGCGAAGTCTCCTGCGAAATCGTGAAGGGAATCCCCTAGCTGCATCACCAGGGTGTGGTTATCTACCACTTCTGCACGGCGCTCCGCCTTGGCAGGCCCCAGCAACATCACGCTCTGCTCAGAGACTTGGGGCAGATCTAACGCTTCCAGGGTGGCGATGGTATCGGCCTCGTTCTCCTGGTAGCGGTCAGAGACGTAAAAAATGGCCACGCCCTGCTCGTCCGCGTAATCCAGGAAGTCTTTAGCCCCCGGCATTAGACGCGGCTCGCCTTCACGCTCCCAATGCTTCCATGTATCCCAGGTAGTGTAGTCGTGGCACGCCTGCATATCGCGAACCAACAGCGCGCTGTTGTCCAGTACCGTTTCATCCAGGTCGGTAATGATCGCCAAGCCGTCGCTGCTACCATGCGCCTCAATCTGATCCTCAAGCCGGTAGGTGGCGAGGGCAAAACCCTGACGCTGTAAGGAAGCTGCTTCGGCAGACTGCTGTTGATAGCGCAGGCCCATTGTATAGGCTTCCTGGGCACACAGTTCTGCGTCATCGCTATCCGCGTGACTAGCCAGCGGAAAAGCGCTAAGACTGACTAAAGCGGCAAGGGTGCAGAGGCGAGAAGGGAAAGGCATCGTCATTGAATGATCTCCTGGGATAGGCGATCTCAAAAAGGCGGGGCGACTCCTCGCCTTAAAGGATCACGATTTATTATCGAAAATAACCATTAGGATCATATTTTATTTTTATTGAACATTCAAATAACGACAAAAATAGAGCGAATCCCTGCGCGATACGCCTAAGCGCCAGGGATTCGCTTTACAAAGTGCTGTTAGCCGACGAAAGGAGAAATATCGCCACGTCCTTCGCGAATGATTTTCGGCGGCAGCTCACGCAGGTCAATAACGCTGGTGGGATCCAAGTGGCAGGCGCCGCCGTCGATTATGGCGTCCAGGTGGGCACCAAAACGCTCGCGAATCTCTTCTGGGTCGTTCATGGGCAGATCATCGCCTACCGGAATCAGCGTGACGCTCATCAATGGCTCGCCCAGGGCGGCCAGCAGCGCGTGGGTAATACGGTGATCCGGCACACGCACACCAATGGAGCGGCGCTTGGGGTGCAGTAATAGCCGCGGCACTTCGGAGGTAGCATCCAGAATATAGGTGTAAGGCCCTGGGGTATGGGCTTTCAGCAACCGGAACACATCGTTATCCACCTTGGCGTAGGTGCCGATTTCCGATAGGTCGGAGCACACCAGGGTGAAGTTGTGTTTATCATCCAGTGAACGCAGCCATTTGATCTTCTCGATGGCTTTTTTTTCACCCAGGTGGCAGCCAAGAGCGTAGCCCGAGTCAGTGGGATAGGCGACCACGCCGCCTTTACGAATGATCGCAATGGCCTGATCAATCAAGCGTTTCTGCGGGTTTTCCGGGTGAATCTGAAAATATTGGCTCATGGGTATCTCCTGTCCGTAGGCCCTGCATATACAGCATAGCTGACTTATTTTTGCACTGGCCGCGCTGTGAAATGACCGAGCAGTGATTTAACCGACCGCCAGCAGCCCGGGCGACGCATCGCGCAGGTGCACTAGCCGCGGGTGCTGCCATATGGGCGGCGCTGCAGTGCGCGGCACTAAACTCATACTGCCGGGAGCCGCGTGGCTGCCGGGAAAGTGAAAATCGCTGCCCATGGAGGCGTAAAGGTCGCGCTCCACTAGCTGCCGCGCCAGGTCGCGGGTGCTGTCCGGATTCTGCTGACCGCTGACCAGCTCAACTGCCTGGCCGCCCGCCGCCTGAAAAGTATCCATTAACAGGCCCCGCTTGCGCCGGGTTAGGCCGTGGCGCAGTGGATGAGCAATCACGGCGACGCCACCAGAACCGACAATCCAGCCCACCGCTTCGCTGATTTCCGGCCAGTGGGCTTTAACATCGCCCTTCTTGCCACTACCCAGATAGCGCTTGAAGGCGCTGGCCCAGTCGGGCACTACGCCTTCTGCGACCAGCGCGCGGGCAAAGTCCGGGCGGCCCAAGGGGCGATCGCTGCCAGCGTGCAGGCGCGCTTTTTCCAGGGCATTAGACAAACCGACTTTTTCCAGCCTTTCAGCGATGACTTCAGCACGCTGAATCCGCGCTTCACGCTGCTGAATCAGGCCATCCACCATCGGCCCCTGCAAGCCACCCGGCAGCAACGCCACCACATGGATATTGACGCCCTGCCAGCGTGTGGATAACTCGCAGCCGGGGATAAGGCACAGCCCTGCTTGCTCCGCCGCGCGGCCCGCTTCTTCAATGCCGTCCATGGTATCGTGGTCAGTAAGCGACATGTGCGTCAGCCCGCGTTCGGCACACAGGGTGACCAGCTCGGTGGGCGTTAACGCACCATCAGACGCGGTCGAGTGCATGTGCAAATCAACCGGGTAGCGCTGATCGGCATCAAAGGTATAGGGAAGTCGAGGCATAAGCATGACGCCGTGTGGCCAGTTTGTCAGAATGCGCTTTTCAGCTGTGTATAAAGTCTTCGCAATGGGTAAGATATGGTGCGCGCTTATCCCAGTGCGGTCAATTAACGGTCACTTTGCATCCTCATTTAATCAAGGAGTTATCCCCAAATGCTATATGCCATTATGAGTGAAGATGTGCCCAATAGCTTAGAGCGTCGCTTAGCAGCTCGGCCCGACCATTTAGCGCGCCTGGAAGCGTTGCGCGATGAAGGCCGCGTGGTGCTGGCAGGCCCCCACCCTGCCATCGATGCTGAAAACCCAGGCGATGCAGGCTTTTCCGGCAGCTTGGTAGTGGCAGAGTTCGACACCCTGGAAGACGCCAAGGCCTGGGCTGATGCCGACCCTTACATGATTGCAGGGGTCTATGCCA
>CEGF01012718.1_pt1 | contig 9811 bp, 8 predicted proteins | sample 306341 | NCBI WGS metagenome assembly CEGF01 (sample SAMEA2755655, study PRJEB7226) | microbial mat metagenome | biome: microbial mat; feature: hypersaline; material: grass silage | place: USA | collected 2014-02-19 | depth 0 m
TCGTAAAGGCGTTTGGTAGCGAGCATGTATTCGATGTGTTTGATCATGAGCCTGAGCGCCTACTGGAGGTGAAAGGCATCACCGAGTCCAAGCTCAAGTCAATTAAGCGCAGCTGGCATGACGCACGTGGCTCCTACCTGGTGATGACCTTCCTGCGAGGGCTGGGCATTGGTATATGCATCTGGGCGGACCGGAAGGCGCTGATGTGGTGGGCTTGATTAAACAAAACCCCTACCGGTTGTTCGAGGTTCCGCTTATCGGTTTCAAGAAGGCGGATGATGCGGCGCTTGCGATCGGCATTGCACCCGACTCCCCTTTTCGCATCGAGGCCTGCGCGATGCATCTGCTTCAAGAGCATGCATCTGAAGGCAATACCTACATGCAACTGAAAGAACTTGGCCGAAGCATTGTGAACCTGCTGCAGGTGGACCGAAACATGGTCGCCAATACGCTGCTAGAAGCCACATCGCGCGAGGACGAGGATGCCTACATCACCATCCCGCATTATTCCCCAGGCCGAGAGTGGGACCGCTGGGTCATGCTTCCAATGTTGTATACGTGTGAACGGGGCATCGTCAACCAAATGCAAACGCTGCTGCGGGGTATGCCGCATTACGAAGGGGTCAGTCGCGAATCGCTGGATCGGTTTGCACAGGATAATTTTCGCCTTGATGATGATCAGGAATCCGCAGCACGGATGGCGTTGACGCAGAAGTTTTCGATCCTCACCGGCGGTCCTGGCATGGGTAAGACCGCCATCACGAAATTTATCACACAATCACTTCTGGATCAGGGCGCCAATATCCTTCAGGTCGCACCAACCGGACGCGCGGCCAAACAATTGCGTGACGCAACCGGCGTTGAGGCCATGACCATTCACCGTTACATCGGGAAGGTGAAAGCGGCACGTGATGCGGATGATGAAGAGGCCATCAAAGCACTGGAGTTTGATGTCGCCATCATGGATGAGACCTCTATGACAGATACTTGGCTGATGTACCAGTTCCTTAAATACCTTCCGTCGAAGGCCATTGTTATGCTGGTCGGTGATATTGATCAGTTAGCCTCAGTAGGCCCTGGTAACGTCCTTGGTGATCTGATTGACTCAGACATGGTCCCGGTGAGCCGGTTAACCAAAGTGTACCGTCAGGGCGATGGCTCAGGCGTTGCCGCCGCAGCCCGCGATGTCATCATGGGAGTCTACCCGACGTTCACGAAAGATTTCCGGTTCACACCCGTGAACGATCCTGCAGATATCGCAGCACTCACAGTTGCAAAAGTGTGTGATTACCTGAACGATGGTATCGATATCAGCGAGATCCAAGTGCTCTCGCCAATGTACAAGTCCGAGGTCGGTGTGACGGCCATGAATAATGCGATACAGAAAATCGTGCTACCTGAGTATTCGGGGCCGAAGCTCAAAATTTTTGACTATGAGTTCTGCGTCGGGGACAAGGTCCTGCAAAACAAAAATAATCAGAAGCTTGATATCGTAAATGGTGACATCGGGTTTATCCGCAAGATTACCCGCGAGGATGATGAGACGTTTTTGCACATCCAGTTCGATGATCGTTACGTTGAAATGAAACGCGCCGAAGCGAATGATCTGACCCTCGCCTATGCAATGAGCATTCATAAATCGCAAGGCGGACAGTTCGCAAAGGTCATCATGCCCATGCATATGAGCCAGTACGCCATGCTCCAGCGCAACTTGCTGTACACCGGCATCACTCGCGCGAAAGAGGAGGTTGATATTTTTGGTGAAGAGCGTGCCCTGAAGCGCGCCGTTAAAACTGAAAAGAACAGCACACGACAAACCGGGCTAAAGCAGGCGCTTCTGCATCTTGCCGGTCTGGCAGACACACACACAGGAGACACACCGTGAGCACATTAACCTTCAGGGATCGCCTTCCACGCTATATTTTCATCCTATCTATCCTTGGACTCATAGGATGGGGCTTTTGGGTACTGACCATGGATCATTTCTCCGCTCATCGCGCCGCCAAGGCCTTTGGAGAAGCGGTCAAGGCCAAGGATTACAATGCTGTAAACAACATGGTCGATTATCGAAAGCTGGAGCGAGCCCTTTCCTTGCGTCACTACCCAATACTTGAGCAGAGACTACTGGCGTATTTCCCAGCCTCTCGGCGCAAACCGGTGGGTTTCAGCTGGGCATGCGAAACCTGCATGATTGCGTTGCGCCCTTTTGCGCCCAAGGTGGCACAGCTGGGTTTAAGTGTGCATGAGATCCCCAGCGCAAGGGATATGTCTCAGGCCATTATCAAAAAAATAGTATCCCCCCAAACGCTGATGGTGTTGTTACTCAGCCAAGACCAGCTGGCGTCATCAATCAAAGCACTGGGCGATCTCTATATTGATCTTGATCACGAGGGTAATGCATTCGCGGATACAGAATATTTTCGAACCGCGCTTAACGGCCTTCTCCGAAAGCACACTAAAAAAATGTTGTCTACCAACGTCAGCCTGGACGATGTGCGCGAAAACATACACACCAAGCAACGCGCCAAACAAGATGCATATGATGCCTTACCAGACGTATCGGGGATGGAAGTACAGTTCCATCGTGTGGACAGCACCACGGCGCGCATTCGTCTAGCCAAAGGACCTCTGGGCTCCCGCCAGGTGGATATCATTTTTACCCGCCCAGGCATGTTCAAAGACTGGAAGATCGTAGATATCAAGGAAGTGTAGCAGGGCGCCTCGGGCGCCCTTTATCTTATGCCAACTTTAAGACATTTGCCGCCGAGGCTTCAGTGCCGACCGGTTCACCAGCCAGCCAACGGTCAAGGCGGCGCTCGTGGAGGTACTGGGGCACCATGTCCGTCAGATGACCGAAGACCTGATGAACGCCTTTTGACACTGCAAACCGCCGTAATTCTTCAACCTCAACCATCTCAGGGGCATGCCCGGGTTCACGAATTGAAAGGTACAAGGTATAGGGGGAGCCTTTCAGCGCTCGTTCGGCAGCATACAAGCCGTCAATCACCGAGGAGACAATCTGATGGGTCATTTCAGCATCACTGAGATCCGGTACTGAAAACACCCACTCCGGTTGCTGACGCTGGGGTCTGAAATCATTCCCTTGACGCCACATAACCAGGTCATAGGTGGATTGCGTAGATGCACTAGCCATAAAAAACACCACAATTGCGTATTCGTTTTTGTTATCGAGCTGCATTATACCCCAAAAAAACCGGCGCAGAGCGCCGGCGAGGGTCGAACAACAACAAGGGATAGGTTACGACATGAAGTCCGCCAGGCTCTGCGTACGCGCCTTGGTGACAAAGGGATCGTCTTCCAACGGATCAACAACAGTTTCACTCCCAGTTTCGTTTGAGGAGGTCTGGGCACGCGGTTGATAGTCAATCTCAAGTTCTTCTTTCATGACCTCGACAACCTCTTCAATCAGGTCCTCGCGGTGCTGACAAATAAAGTCGGCCATCTCTTTAACCGGTGATCCAATAGCGCTGTCATGCTCAGGCACCTCCATTGACTGATCCAGTACGCGGAACACGTCAATTTTACGCAGCGCCGCAACCGTATCAGCGGCAATCGTGATGAAACGCGCTGGCTCAAATGCATGTTTTTTTTCTTGCTGTGCAGAGGTTGCGTCCGTTTCAGGTCCTGATGTGACAGCGCTCGGTTGAACCGTTGCACCGTCAACGCCATGATCTGCGCCTGAAAGCGCCTGTTCACTGGCCAGTGCAAGCGCCTGGGCAATGGCGTCATCATCACTGACCTCGAAGTTATTCAACATCGCCGACGCGGTTGATACGGCTGCCCCTAGATCGAAATCTGACAGCGGATCATCAAGGCCCAGGTCATCTCGCGTATCAACCTGATTCACACCGAAACGTGCATCAATACCGGCAACCTGCTCCATGAATGCATCAGTGAGCAGCAACCGAACCGCTTTATCCGCCTCCCGACAGGCCTCCATGATCAGGTTCGGATCACCCGCCATGGCATCACGCTGCTGCCAAGTCTCGATGTAGCAGGCGCTATTGCCAGCTTCAAACGGCAGCCCAAGCTGCGCCACTGTCATGGCCGCGGCGATTTCCGCCACCAGTTCCTCGCGGACACGATTTTCATCCGTAATCCCCTCTATTGCACAAGGACGCTCCAGCATACCCATCGTGCTGTGACCGGCCTCATGGGCAAGGGTCGAAAGAAAACGTGGCAGTGATTCGTATTGTTCCATCGGGGCCATACGAATCACGTGGCCGTTCAGTTCGTAAGAGGCTGTTCGGATTTGCGGAATGAAATTGATCGTCAGGCCAGTGCCTTTCAGGTGCTCAATAAATGCTTCAACCACTGCCATGTCGCGTTCCGCTTTCACGTCCTGCGGCACTTGCAACCGCTTGGAACCTTCAGCGTCGATACCCAGATGCGCATCCAAGCCACTGGCCTGATCTGCGTTGAACACCACGTATTCTCGCAGGAATGGAATACGGACGATGTCTTCTTTACTCAGCTGACTGACCTGCTCACGTGACATCTGATCAAGGTTGATCACGCTCCCGCTTTGTTTGTCCTTCAACAGGGCGCCAAAGAAGACCACCTTCGTCCCCTTCTCCCCCTTATTGACACTCCCGCCCAGTGCCTTCATTTGTTTGAAGGTCGCCCATGCGTTGGTGCTGTATTCATTCGCTTGCGACTGAGCCAATGTCAGCACGAAATTGATCCCGCTGTAGCCTTTCTGAGTGCTCAGGTTATGCGGTAGAACCGGCCCCGGATAATTGACGTTCGCAGGCGCAAATCCTTTGCGCCACGGGGGCAAATCACCTTCTTGCATCAGATTCAAAAGGGTTTCGGTGACCGAACGACGGATGTCCTCCTGCGACTTCCCTTTACGAGTGCGTTTAGATGGATTGGCCATTGATGATCTCCTGTTACTTCAATTACACCAGAGCCTTGTCTGCTCAGTCTTCGTCCAGCATTTCCGCCGGTAGCGGCGGCACGATCTGCTGACGGGCCTCGTCGAGGCTGATTTCCGCTTCGCCGCATTCGGCAACAATCGCCAAGTACTCGGCTTCAGACATAGGCTGAACGTTCTGTGTGACCTCGGATGTGGCCTGTGATGTGTGTGTCATGGTGTGCGCTCCATGGTTATGAGCCCAAATGGGCAGTACGCGATCATCATCGCATAACGGGTTTAACTGATTATAGTATGCGCGAAAGTAAAAAAACTGTCTACTGCAACCAATGCAACGGGTTACTGTTTTGTTCGAAATTCGGGTCGATACCGATAGATGGACAGCATGTCGATCAACGGCGTGTTTTCGAGCTTACGCCCGTTAACCCGTTGCTGTTTTGAACGAGGGTCAGGAGAATTCTTCGGCACCTGTATCGTTACCGTTTGATGAGTGTCATAAGGTATCAGCGATGGCACATGAGCCGGAAGGCTGATGCGGTGGCGATCCGGCCAATAGCCCGTAGCATACAAGACGGGTTTAGGTGTCTGGACATGCGCCAGGACCTCGTTCGGGTGAATCTGCATGATCAGGGCCTGAAGCTGTTCAATATCGGGGTGTGAGGGGTCCATGTCCAGCACGCGGGCCTGCACCTCGGCCGCCGATATTCGCTTTACGTTACGCTTATGCAGCCAACTGAAACGGATACGATCCGGCGCCGTATCAGCGCGACCGTACACGTTCAGGTGACGCCAGGTCTGACGCAAATTCAGGTTGGCCCGGCCAATGGAAGCCAAATGAAACCTTGCCAGAGGGTAGATGCCTTTAGGCAGAACCCCGGCTTGGTAGCTCAGGCCGACAGTATGCCATGTGACACGCGCTTTAGCCGGGGCCGGAACCGGATGACCGGCGTGATCGACATAGAGCTGATTGGCCTCCTCCACCGCGTAGCGGAAGGCATCCTTGAGCGCATTGATGCGCGATACCCATTCCATGAGCGCCAAAGGCGGTACAGCCAGCACGCCGGGGCAGTCCCAGCTTTGCCGGCCATCGGTACTGTCTTTCGGGTAATCCAGAACCGCAAAAGCGGCGATGGCCGCACGGCGCATCGACGCCGCCTCCGTTGCAGTCGCGTTGCCAAGTGTGATGGTCGGTGAAGACGCACCCTCGCCCTGCAACAACCACGCAGGCCCGGCTGATTCCGTGAGCCAGCCTACCCAGTCATGTAGGGCAACATCCAGCTCTGATAACGACCGGGAAACCGCCTCACGGCGCGCAGCCAGTTCCATTTCAGGCGTCCAGGTACACGCCGCGCCGTCCCATGCGCTGCAACCGCTGCGCCGGTGTCGGATTGACCAAAGCACCATAGGTGGCGACCCATCGGTCAAGCCGTTGGCGCATCAAGTTACGGTCCGTGTCTGTCAAACTAACAGGGAGATCCGGAATCAAGATGTCCACCAGTGAGGGTACAAACCCAACTTGGTCCGCGTTGTACATCACCAATAATTCTGAACCGATGAGATAGGGCACCAACTCGGGTTCATACGCGGCGGTGGCCTGCACATGAGCCTCGAAGTGCTCCAGAAAGTGTTGCACCCCGCGATGCTCGTTCACACTGACAATCTCAACCCACACACCGGCAACGGTATCGACCACGCGTGCCTGCCCCCACCGACTGTCATCCTGCATGGAGATCGGATCGAGTGCCTCGCCCTGCTCGCTACGGTGCTGATTCACAAATGCCATGCTGACCACCCATAGTTTCCTGTTCCACTTTGTAACATATAGTCCATATACTTGATATTGTCCAACCTATCGCTTTGGTGCCACATCTATACCAAAAGTGCCACATTGCCCTAAAGAAAAGTCCACCATCCCCAAACAAGAAGAATCCCTTTTTCTTCTCACAAACTGAAACCCATTACCCATAACAGATGAATCCCATCTTTTAAAAACGGAAGAACCCCTCTTGTTCATCCTGGGGCTTAATCAGGCTGTCACTTGATATATTCAGTTACACCACATCTAAACAAAAAGAACCCCTCTTTTCAAGTGAAATGAACCCCTTTTTCTGTAGGGATGGATGTTATTCCTTCAATTTCAGGGAACGTAGACCTGACTTTCACTCGTGAGGGTTAACCATTGCGACAGGGTAAGGTGGCACTTTTGTTTAGGTGGGTTAGTCAGGGTAGCGTTCTGCTCAGTGTGTATAGACTATATGTTACACTCCGTCTCGGGCTTTTCCTTCGTAACTGACGAGTTCAAGTGTCATTTATTCGCCATTGCCCCCAAGGGCAGATCTTTCTTCTTGGCTCAGGCCGTAAAGGTTAAATACAGCTCGGTTGCATGCTTGCACGTCCCGTTTGATGGCAGCCTCGGCCAGCTCACGGCGCAGTGGTTCAGACACATCCGACCAGCGCGGAATGCGGATTCGGCGCAGATACTGTGCCTGGAAACGCAGAAACCCTCCTCGCATTTTCGTTGAATAGGTCGCCACAAACAGACGGGTAACGGCGGAAAGCAGTACCGCCTGCAAGGCTCTAAGTTCCCAGTCGTCTGACGTCACGTAGTAGAGATTATGATGTGGATACAGCTTTCCACCATCAAAGACAATGTGCGCCTCACCCTTAATGTCTGGTATCAGCAGCTTAGGCCTTGTGGTTAGCGCCGGATTAATGCGGTCAATCGTGCGATACCAGTTAGCTGGAGCCTTCTGCGCACAATGACGTCTCGCAATCACCTCCCGCCTAGCCTCAAGGTAGCGTCGTAGCCGCGGGTATTCGTCGAGGTCGACCAGTCCAGCTGATTCGTCAAAAGGGTTGATGACACCCAGCCCTCGCCACTGCACCTCGCCCGTTATGATGTCCTTGGTAGTCACCAGCGGTAGCTTCCGGTCTGGCTCGACATCAAGCGCTTCGAAATCCCCTATGAATGCTTTGTCAGCGCCGGTCGCGACACCGATTCCAACCTTGCAACCGCCGTCTTCTAGCTGCGGGAAAGTACTCTCCAAGCGGCGAATGAGCGCCATTTGGTCTGAGGACTCCAACAGCCAAGGCTCCGCACCATTAGTCACGCAAGCAAGTTCGCGCACCGGACCTGGTTCTTTCGGCAGCGTTTTGGCTGTCAGCAAGCTTGCCAGCTTGGACAGCCCCGCCTGGTCAATGTCTGGACGGTGAGCAATGCGAGTTGCTCCCGGCAATTCACGACTGATAACAGTGATGGCTGGGTAGGCAATCACATCAGAGTGGAAAGCTGGCGTATCGACCATATCGACATGGAGTTTCAGGTGGAACCGTTCAGCCACGAGGCTGCGCAGCGGCCCACCATAGCGGTTCTTCATCCACCGATCCGCGCAGATGAAGCCCAAGCTGCCACCGTTCGACAAGACCGACAGCGACCGCTCAATGAAGGGTATGTATATATCAGCTCTGTCAAACATAGTCTGGTAACGATTGCGGTACTCGGCGAGCAAGGGCGCAGGGATCAACTCCTGACGCACATAGGGCGGGTTGCCGACTACAAAATCGAATTGCCCTTCAAGCGGTGCAAGCAGGAAATCACCCTGAGACAGCCAGCAGTCAGCCAAGGCGGCTGCGCTATCCGCAGCAATCCCCCACTGATTGAGCAGTGCGACAACTGCAGCATGAGTGCTGCGGAAGGTATCGCGGTGCAGCTCCACCGCCCGGATCGAATCGGCCAGGTCGTTGAGTGCGGAACCGTTCGGACTAACTGCCCGCCATGCGCTCAAAAGTCGTCGAATGATCGGTAGTAAAAAGCCTCCACCGCCGAACGACGGCTCCAAGACCCGCATTTCATGAAGCGGTTGATCTTCCGTGTATCCAATCAGGTCCAAGATAAAGTCAACCACCTCTGAGCGCGTGAAAATTGCTCCACGAGCCTCTATCGTCCCATCTGTCGCCATTGATTCAATCGCAGCCTTAACGGGACAATTAGGCAAAGCTTCAGACTCCTGAATAAACTGTCGCACTCCGTGAGTAGTGCCAACATCGAGCGATTGTTCGAACATCAAAATTCCTCATTGACGCGGCACGACTACGCTGAGTACGCGTAAAGTGTGGTGCGGGTTATGCCATACCGACGGTCAACCTCAGCCACCTGAATGGCTGGATCGCGTAACAGTGCTTTGATCTCTCGTACCTGCTTCTCGTCCAACTTCGGTTCCCGACCACCGGCCCGGCCCATGGGTGAGAGTGGCACCAAGATCAGCCTGCGCCCGTTCCCGAATAAAGGTATCCTCGCGCTCTGAGAAGTCTGCGCTATTCGCGTACCTACCAATTGACATCAACTGTCTATTATTTGATCAATCGCTGTAACCGCGATGTCACGGAGAAAAGCCGGATTATCCACGCATGTGTCCACGGAAAATGTGGATAATCTATTATTCATCCACCTCAAGTGGGTGCAACCATGACTAGCATGGTCATACAAATGATGCAACTGGAAAAAGCTACGGCTCTTTCAAAATTTAGAGTGCTCTCATAGGCACCACTATCGATAAATCGTTTATAGATTACTAATGTTGTCGATAACAGTCCTAGTATTATCATGTAATTGAAAGCAGCGTGGGCGTCTATCCAAAGTACTAGAATCGCTGACAGTTGGAAAACCACCCTGAACATTCGCGACGAATCTAATTGCAGTAAAACTAACATTACAACTACAGCGACCAGAACTAGCGCGGGTATGGCATCAGAGACTGTTGGATTTCTAAAAAAACATACAATTAAAGCCAATGACCAAAGAGTAACCCATAACCCTCCCGGCACCTCGACCTGATCATATAAGATGAGTGCTATTCCCAAGATTGTTATGGCAGTACATAACGCCAATAGCGACATTACCCCATCACCTAATGC
>CEGF01004585.1_pt1 | contig 9783 bp, 8 predicted proteins | sample 306341 | NCBI WGS metagenome assembly CEGF01 (sample SAMEA2755655, study PRJEB7226) | microbial mat metagenome | biome: microbial mat; feature: hypersaline; material: grass silage | place: USA | collected 2014-02-19 | depth 0 m
TCGCTAATAACGTCGCGGAACCAGAGTGCCATCACCGCAATAACGCCCACTACGCCAATTAACACCAGCGGCAAGCCGGTGTCATAGACAAGCTTAATACCGGTACCGACCATCATGGCGCCCAGGGCTACCGAGCCAAGAACAGGCCATCGACTGCTCGCCGGAACGTAATAGCTACCACTGCTCATATCGCTTCTCCCGCCGCTTTATTGTTTTTAGGCGTGTTACTAAGACTGTTTTTAGGGTCGTTTACAAGCTCGCTGTTAGCGCTGCTCTTCAGCGTATTATCCAATGCAGCATTTTGAATCACATGCTCTATCGGGTAGAGGGTATACACCAGCGTAATGGTATTAATATCGTCGGGCAGATCACGCGCTAGCTGGAATACCAACGGTATGGTTAACCGCTCATTACCCTGCAACTGCTGCTCCTGAAAGCAGAAACAGCTGATTTTACGTAGATGCGTCGTGGCAGTAGAGGGAGACACACTGGGCACTGCTCTCCCCCAGCTTTCGCTACTGCTATTATTGGTGAAGGTAAAATCGACTTCCGCCATTTGCCCGGGGTGCACACTCATCTGGCGCATTTCAACGCTCATCTGCCACGGCAAGCCGGGGCTGCCGCGGGTGATAAATTGCACGTTGATATAACGCGACTCATCCACCTCTTCATGCACGATGCTTTGCGCCGTGGCATCCACTTTGCCGTTAAGACCGGTGACCTGGCAAAAAACGTCATAGAGCGGCACCAGTGCAAAGGCAAACCCAAACATGCCGACCAGCACGGCGACTGTCCTGATGACCGTACGGCGCACCCCCACTTTTGCCTGTTCTTGATCGTCCATAACACCTCTTGGGCCAGCGACCCATGTGCTCTATTTCGTCATTAGTGGGACGTACGATGAAACACAGGTGGCGTTTCAAACGTATGCAGCGGCGCAGGGCTAGGCACAGTCCACTCTAAATCCTCTGCGCCCTCCCAAGCTTTTGCTGGCGCTTTTTTGCCTCCGCGCACACACAGTATGACGCCCAATACGAATAGCAGTTGAGAGGCACCGAAGAAGAAGGCACCGATACTTGAGAGCAAATTAAAGTCGGCAAACTGAAGGGCATAGTCAGGGATTCGTCGCGGCATACCCGCTAAGCCCGCAAAGTGCATAGGAAAGAAGGTTAAATTGACACCAATAATCGAGAACCAGAAGTGCCACTGGGCGAGCTTCTCGTTGGGGTAATGCCCGGTCCACTTAGGCAGCCAGTAATAGACCCCGGCCATAATGGCAAAGATCGCTCCAGGTACCAGCACATAGTGGAAGTGAGCCACCACAAAGTAGGTATCGTGATACTGAAAATCTGCCGGGGCAATCGCCAGCATCAGCCCTGAAAAACCACCAATGGTAAACAGCACCACAAAGGCCAGAGCAAATAGCATCGGCGATTCAAAGCTAATCGAGCCGCGGAACAGGGTTGTCACCCAGTTAAACACTTTAACCCCGGTAGGCACGGCGATCAGCATGGTGGAGTACATAAAGAACAACTCTGCCACCAGAGGCAGCCCCACTATAAACATATGGTGAGCCCAGACTAAAAATGATAGCAGTGCAATGGCAGCCGTGGCGTACACCATGGAAGCGTAACCAAATAAAGGCTTACGCGCGAAGGTGGGGATGATCGCTGAGACAATCCCGAAGGCGGGCAGAATCATGATGTATACTTCGGGATGCCCAAAGAACCAGAACAAGTGCTGAAACAGCACCGGATCCCCACCGCCTGCCGCGTCAAAGAAGCTGGTGCCAAAGTTAATATCCATCAGCATCATGGTGATCACCCCTGCCAAAACAGGCATCACGGCAATCAGCAGAAAAGCGGTAATCAGCCAAGTCCAAACAAACAGCGGCATATCCATTAAACGCATGCCCGGTGCACGCATATTCAAAATGGTCGCGATAATGTTGATGGCGCCGAGAATAGAACTAATACCGGCAATATGCAGGGCGAGAATAAAGAAAGTTGTCGAGGGAGGAGCAAAATTCGTCGACAGCGGCGCATAGAATGTCCAGCCGAAGTTTGGCCCTCCACCGGGCATAAGCAGCGTTGAAAGCAATAGTGTGAATGAAACCGGAAGCAGCCAAAAACTGAAGTTATTTAACCGGGGTAACGCCATATCCGGCGCACCAATCTGCAACGGTATCATCCAGTTGGCTAAGCCGGTGAACGCGGGCATTACCGCGGCAAACACCATGATCAAACCGTGCATGGTGGTCATTTGATTGAAAAACTCCGGTTCAACCAACTGCAGGCCGGGTTGAAAAAGCTCGGCCCTCACCACTAGAGCAAAGATTCCGCCAATGAAAAACATCGTCAGCGAAAAAATCAGATACAGAGAGCCGATCTCCTTGTGATTAGTGGTCAATAGCCAGCGTAAAATACCTTTGGGTGGCGCAGCATGACCATGACTCTGGCCATCGGCGACGGCCGTAGTGCTATGTTGCAGCGAGGGCTGTGGAGGTAGTTTGGGCGCCATGTGACTCTCCGAAATATTGTTGTTGTCTGATGGGTTGGCATACCGAAATCATTGGGCAATTATTTCAGCCACTTCGGAAGGCTGCACCACATCTCCCGTATCATTACCCCAAGCATTACGTGTATAGGTAACCACAGCCGCTATCTCTACCGGATTTAGGGTGCTACGAAAAGCGGGCATGGCAGCGCCTGATACGCCGTTGATAACCTTATCAAGGTGCCAATCCACATCGCTGATGAGCTGCTCGTTATTCGCTAGTGCCGGGAATGCCGGCGGAGAGCCCTGGCCTTCTGCTTGGTGACAAGAGGAGCAAATCGATTGATAAACGGATTCACCGCGCTCTACTAGTTCTGCCATTTCCCACTCACGATCAACGCCCATCGCTTCTTGCTCAGCGGACTCTTTGCGCTCGGCAAGCCAACTCTCAAACTCCTCTTCTTCTACGGCATGCACCACCACAGGCATAAAACCGTGATCGATACCGCATAGCTCTGCGCACTGTCCGCGGTAAATACCCGGTTCGTTGATCTTCACCCAGTTCTCATTGATAAAGCCGGGAATCGTATCCTGCTTGACCGCTAGATCCGGCACCCACCACGAGTGAATAACGTCGTCGGAGGTCATTAGAAAGCGAACTTTACGGTTAATCGGCAACACTAGCGGTTCATCAACCTCTAATAAGTAGTGCTCCCCGCGAGCCTCTTCGCCACTGATTTGTGTTCTTGGCGTACTCATATTTGAGGTAAAGGCGACATCTTCACCAAGATACTCGTAGCGCCAACGCCACTGCTGGCCGGTGATCATGACATCCAAATCGGCTTCTGATGAGTCGTACATATTTTTTAAAGTGGCGGTGGCGGGCACTGCCATGCCGACCAGGATCAGAACGGGGATGGCTGTCCATAACACTTCCACGCTGGTGTGTTCGTGAAAGTGGGCAGCTTTCGCGCCTTTGGAATGGCGATACCGAAACAGGGAGTAGAACATTGCCCCAAATACCACCAACCCAATCACTACACATATCCAAAAAATGGTCATGTGCAGGCCATAAATATCGCTGCTTACATCTGTAACGCCGACGGGCATGTTCCAGCCGTTCGACTGAGCTTGCGACTCGCTTGCAGCAAGGGATATGGCCATTAGCCACCACCACCGTGAACGCATAGAGACCTCCAAGTTATTGTTGTTATTTCTTATCGTTAGATTAGGACAGGATTAAATGAGATATTAGCAGTATAGAAAATATGTGCCATTCGTCACGCTTTGCTTATTTAACGCTATCAACGCTTTTCAGCGGGACGCCAACATGGCCAAAAAAACAAGCAGCAAAACAAACAGCAACGTAATCACCACCCCCGTGATGAGGTAAGCTGCCGGCCTGCCACTGCTAAAGTCTTCTTCCCGCTTTTGATTACTTTGAACGCCTAGCAGGGCCGCCAACACTGACTTGACTACTGACCACATACCACCTCCGAAATTTTATTGTTGTCACATTTATTCTAGGGTGACGTGTTAAACACTATTATCATAGACATACATAAGCATTTACAGCCACGTAAATGACCACCTATAGTTTCTCAATGTGAGATACTCAGCCAATTCTCAGGATCAGCGCCACCCAATGGAGTGCCTTATGCTCAAGCGCCACCTCGCCTTACCCATCACACTGTTTTTGATTCTTCCACTGCTGCTGGCAGGCTGCACGACTTACACTTGGCCGGATGGGTCTCAGGAAACCGTCATTGGCGTGGTACCTGAAGAAGAGAATCAACGCTATGAGGAAGAGCGCGTAGATGGCGTGCGCTATCGCATTCCAGATGAAATCCCGGAAAAGCGCAGCGAGTAATTATCGGAGTCGAAGCAGCGAAACCGGTCACGCCTTTCGCTTGGTATGCGCGGTGGCGGGTGCTGTCAATGGGTCTTCAGGCCAGGGATGCTTTGGATAGCGACCGCGCATCTCTTTACGTACTTCAGGATAACCCTGCTGCCAAAAGCTAACCAAGTCCTGGGTGACTTGCAACGGCCGGCGCGCGGGAGAAAGCAGATGAATCATTACGGCAACGGCACCATCGACAACGGTGGGCGTTACCTGCCAGCCAAAGGCCTCTTGCAGTTTCAACGCTAGAACAGGTGGGCGTTGGGAAAGACACGGCAGGTAGTCCAAGCCAACCTGCTTGCCGCTAGGCACCTCAAGCGTTAAGGGCGTTAACTGCTCGAATTCACTTTGCGCCTCCCAGGCCAGTGAATTGAGCAGATAGCGCTCTAGCGGCAATTTATCGACCTGACTCAGCCGATTGATGTCAATCAGGTAAGGAGCCAACCAGCTCTCTAGTGTGGCTAAGAGCGCCTTCTCCGACCAGTCGGGCCACGCCTCTCCCTGATATTCACGCAGCAGCGCCATTCGCCCGCGTAACTGCTGTAGCTTATCGCCAAATAGCTTTTCAGGCTGCTGACGTAAGGCGTTCAATAGCGCCTTTTTTATCGTCTCTTCCGGCAGATGCGCTAAAGGTCGTTTGGCAATAACGAGGCGGCCATGTGCCTGCACCTCTTCCCCAACTAAACGCCCCCCTTCCTGCGACCACGTTGCCCGCGGCTGCCATTGCTGAATACTGGGGTAGAGCGAAAGCAGCGATTCAAGTGACAACGGCTCACCTGCGGTAATACGCGCCTCACCATCTGTCTGACTACTTAACGCCACGGCCACTAAATAGGATTGATGCGCCAACGCATCGTTTAACGGCAGCGTAGCCGTTTTGCCATTGGCAAGCCGAAATTTACCCGGCTCTATTAGTTGACCAACGCGTTCCGGGTAGGCCAGTGCTAAGAGTGGCCCGAGTGGAACTAGTTTGGCGTCACTCAGTGCCACTCCTGCTCGCTTGGACAGCCTAAGCGCCTCACGCTGCCAAATGGGGAAACGTTGGGGCTGACGCAAACGCAGCGCTAACGCATCATGCAGCGAGCGCTCGGCGCTTTCACGCTCTTCCAGCAGTGCGGCAACTCCACAGGCCAGAGGCACTGCATTGAAGTCTGCAGCCCGCTCCAGCATAACGGCAATTCTCGGTTCGACTGGCCAGCGGGCGCAGCGGCTACCCAAAGGCGTCAGCTTGCAATGCTTGTCCAATACACCCAGCTGTGTCAGCAGCGCTTGGCCACTTAGCCAGGCGCCCTCTGGCGGTGGCGTCACCCAGCTTAATGTTTGGGGCGATGCAACGCCCCAGCACGCCAATTCGAGCACTAGCGATGAGAGATCCGCCTGCTGAATTTCCGGCTCACCGTAAGGCACCAATGTCTGCTCCTGCGCCCAAAGCCGAAAGCAGCGTCCCTCCCGCTGCCGCCCTGCGCGCCCCCGGCGCTGATCAGCGCTGGAGCGATTGATACGTCGGGTGGTCAAACGGGTTAACCCGGTGCGCGGATGAAAAAGCGGCACTCGCTCCAGGCCACCGTCAATCACCACATTCACCCTCTCCACGGTAATGCTCGACTCGGTGATCGCGGTGGAGACAATAATTCGCTGCTTGGATGTGTTCGCCGCCAGGGCTGACTGCTGTTCAGCAATACTCATTCTGCCGTGCAGTGGTCGAATCGCCAGATCAGGAAATGTCTTTTCCAGTACTTGCACTAAGCGATTAATCTCAGCGACACCGGGCAAGATGACCAGTATGTCCTGGGCATCGGGCAGTGACAGCGCCTCTTCAACCACCCGAAGCGCGTGGCGGGCACTCTCTTCACCGCTTATTGAAGGTCGATAAGCTGTTGTCACCGGATACTGGCGCCCATGGCACTCAATAACAGGCACCTGCTCGCCCAACACCCGCTTGAGCGCTTCGACATCCAGGGTTGCCGACATCACCAGCAGGCGCAAATCATCGCGAATACTGGTTTGCACATCCAGCGTTAGCGCCAAGCCCAAATCGGCGTCTAAACTGCGCTCGTGAAACTCATCAAAAATAATTCCAGCAACGCCTTCTAGCAGCGGGTCATCTTGCAGCATGCGGGTGAGCACGCCCTGGGTCACTACTTCCAAGCGGGTTTGCGCGCTCACACAGCTGTCACCGCGCATGCGATATCCCACCGTTTGACCAACGTCTTCACCCAATTGCTGTGCCATAAAGCTGGCCGCCAATCGCGCAGCTACACGCCGTGGCTCCAGTAACAGTAGCTTGTGCCCTTTGACCCACTCTTCTTCAAGTAAGCAGAGCGGCACGCGGGTGGTTTTACCCGCCCCCGGCTGGGCAATCAGCATCAGCCGATTATGGCTAGCCAAGACGTCTTTAAGCTGATCAATATACTGCTCAATAGGCAAAGCGCTCATGTGAGGTCAATTCCCCGCACTGTGGGCGTCTGCACTGTTGTTAGGCGCAGAGTTGGGCGCGGAGCCAGTGATGCCGCAGCCTTTTAGAATAACGTGCTCAAGAAAGGTGGAGATGGATTCAAGATCCTCCTCTGTTAACGCATCACGGCCTAGAATACCGCCGACCTGGGCACTATATTCAGTGTAGTGCTGGGTGGCAGACCAAATTAGGAAAATCAGCCAGCGCGGGTCGACAGCATCCATTTTTCCCTGAGCAGACCATTGTCGAATGATCGCGGCACGAGAGGACACCCAATCGCGTAGCTCTCCCGCCAAATAATCACTTAAGAAGGGAGCACCGGCTAAAATTTCCGCCGCAAAAAGTTTTGAGCCTTTGGGGTAGCGCTGCCCCAGCACCATTTTAGTGCGAATAAAATCACTGAGTACCGTCGCGGGATCACTATCCGGAGTAATGTCCTCAAGCACTTCGTTCCAACGATGCATCATGCGGTTAAGCAGCCGCACATAAAGCGCTTGCTTACTGCCCATGTAGTACAAAATATTGGCTTTGGGGAGACCGGCTCGATCAGCGATCATTTGCAAGCTCGCCCCGCGGTAGCCGTGCTGAGAGAACACCTCCTCAGCGGCCAACAGAATACTTGCTTCTATTTTTTCCCGGCTAGGGCTTTCATGAGTAGCAGAGACAGCAGTCATTAACAGTATTTCCCAATAGCATGAGTGATTGTTAGCTTGAATGTTTCGTTACACACGAATGTTTGGCTGGGTGAGTGAATAGACTGGGCTGCCCCAAAAGTTAGCATTTCTCACCAGCTTGCCCCACTCCTGTGCAGTGAGCAAATACTTGCAAGGTACGGCGTTTTGTCCCAAGCTCAACCCATATTGACCGATCGGTCAGCATAATCACGGCCTATACAATTACAGTGGAGTTCGGCATGGCAACGATTGCGTTCCTGCTCAATGGTACCCCCCAGCGGTGTAACGTTTCACCCGACACCAGCATTTTAACGCTACTGCGCGAGCATTTGGCCCAAACGGGTACCAAAGAGGGCTGCGCATCGGGCGATTGCGGCGCTTGCACCGTGGCGATAGGTGAGCCAACGGCTGGCACGCAAAGCTTTACCAGCGCAAACGCCTGCATTACGCCTGCTCATCAGCTACAAGGCAGGCACTTGGTCACCGTTGAAGGGTTGTCGGAAAAAGGACGCCTACACCCAGCTCAGGAAGCGATGATCGAATGCCATGGCAGTCAGTGCGGTTTTTGCACGCCGGGTATCGTTATGTCGCTGTTCACTCTGCATAGCGATCTGACTCAACGCCCTGCTCCACTATTACGAGAACTCTCACCTGAACGTTTAGAAGCCGCCCTGGGCGGCAATTTGTGCCGCTGCACCGGCTATCGTCCTATCCGCGATGCGGCGCTGCGTATGAGTGATACGCCCTATGAGCGCCCTCAGTGGTTCGACGCGGCGTTGCCAGCGTCAGAAAGCGACACTCAGACCACCGATTTGGCTGGGACAGTGCCATTTTTTGCTCAGCCAGTGTCTTTGGAGAATCTAACGCAATTGCGTCAAGAAGCTCCCCAGGCGCGCTTGGTGGCAGGCGGTACTGATCTTTGGCTGGAAATTACTCAGCGCTTGGCGCCGCTCAATCAGCTGATTGATGTTTCTCGGGTTGCTGAACTACTAACAGTTGAAAAAGCCAACCATGCAGATCAAACCGGCTGGTGGATAGGCGCCGGGGTTACCTATACCCAGCTCGAGCCGCTGTTTGAAAAGCACTTTCCTGCATTTGCTCATCTGCTGCACCGGCTTGGCTCCCAGCAAATTCGCAACCGGGGAACGCTGGGTGGCAATATCGCCAATGCCTCCCCCATTGGTGATACGCCCCCCGTGCTACTTGCCTTGGGCGCTCAGGTGGAACTTGCCAGCACAAACGGTAAGCGTTGCTTAGCGCTGGAGGATTTTTTCCTCGATTACAAAAAAACCGCCTTGGCAGCGGATGAAGTCGTTTCGCGGATTTTCATTCCCGAGTCGGTTGAGGACAGTCAACTACGCGTCTGGAAATTATCCAAGCGTCGCGAAGATGATATCTCTGGGCTACTCGGTGCCTTTAGCTACCGCATTGAACAAGGTACCTTGCATGATGTACGCATCGCATTTGGGGGAATGGCTGCGACGCCCAAGCGCGCGAAAGCTGCTGAAGCAGCGCTCGAAGGTTGCACCATGACGAAAGAAGCTTTTCGCGCCGCTCAGCAGGCACTCGAGGATGATTTCCAACCTATGAGTGATGTGCGGGGCAGTCAGCATTATCGCCAACAAGCCGCCAAGAATTTGCTTGAGCGTCTCTATCTTTCTCTCTCAGCGACCGACCACGAGGTGATGCTCCATGCGTACGCTCACTAAACTGGACGGCGATAGCAGCCGTGCCCGCCGTGAACTAGACGACCACATTCAAGGCTCTGGCCCCTTAGCACGCCATACGGTTGACAGCACTGGACAACGCCAGGCGGGAAGTGCCAGCTTTCACGAAAGTGCCGAAAAACACGTCACCGGCAAAGCCGCTTATATTGACGACTTGGTTCTGCCCGCCGACGCTCTCCATGTTGCGCTAGGCCTATCGCCCGTCGCCCACGGCACCTTAACGCAGCTTGACCTCAGCAAGGTGACAGATTCGCCAGGAGTGGTCGATGTGATTACCTTTCATGAGGTGCCGGGCCATACCGATATCGGGCCGGTCTTTCCGGGCGATCCTATTTTTGTCGATCAAGAGATCAGCTACGCAGGGCAATGCCTCTTCGCCGTTGCCGCAACGTCGCTGCAGGCGGCACGCCGTGCCGTCAAGTTAGCCGCCATTAGCATCGATGAGCAGCCTGCCAGTTTAGACCCAGTGGCCGCGACGGAGCGTGAAGAGTTTGTTCGCCCGACTCATGTGCAGACCCGTGGTGATTGGCA